>Ga0335397_10004484_pt1 | contig 18442 bp, 15 predicted proteins | sample MAT04_FD_205740 | JGI IMG/M metagenome (GOLD analysis project Ga0335397, IMG submission 205740) | Freshwater microbial communities from Lake Fryxell liftoff mats and glacier meltwater in Antarctica - MAT-04 (spades assembly) (version 2) ... | reverse complement strand
GCATCAAGCTCATGGTCACTGCCTCGCCCAATTTAAGCACGCTAACAACCGAAGTCGGCAGCCTGCTGGGCACCCCAGACCAGCCGGATATTGTGGCGGCGCTCCCTGAGCAGATCCTGACCTGGCAGGATAACGCCGTCGATCTCTCTCCCTACCTGGTACAGCCCGAATTTGGCCTGGATGCCGCTGAAATCATTAACGGCGTTTGGGATCAGTCTTTTATCAATGGAGCCCGTTACGGCGTGCCGTTGTCGCGCTCAGCCCGTTTCTTGTTTTACAACACCAGCTTTGCCCACTACCTGGGTTTTGATACCGCCCCGCAAACCAGCGAAGATTTTCGCAAGCAGGCCTGCGCCGCCAACGCTTTTTGGAAGCAGGATACTGATCTGACCAATGACGGCTATGGCGGGCTGGCCCTGGATGTCGTCTCCAACTGGCAGACCCCTTATTCATGGTTGGCCGCCGCTGGTGGCAAAGTCTTTGTAGATGGCAAGTTTCACTTTAATACCCCCGAAAACCTGGCCGCGCTGGAGTTTTTCAGCGGGCTAAAGCAGGCGGGCTGCGCCTGGCAGCCGTCTTCCATATCCAATTTTGAGCACCTGGCCTCGCGCCGGGCCCTGTTCATCACTGGCAGCCTGGGCGATATTGCCGGGCAGAACCAGGCCCTCTCCGCGGCCGCCTCCCCCGACAAATGGACCCTGCTGCCCTTCCCCGGCGAAAAGCCTGCCATTTTCACCTACGGTCCCGATTTGGCAGTGTTAAAATCCAGTGGGGTCCGCCAGCTGGCTGCCTGGTTGTTTATTCGCTGGATGTTGGAAGAGAAGAATCAAGTTCTCTGGTCACGCAGCACCGGGCTGCTGCCAGTCACCACTTCCGCTGTAAAAACCCTGCAAGCTGATGCAATGACCATTCCAGAGCTAAAAGCCGCCCTGAAATTAATGCCCCAATCCGTGCCTTATCCGCAGTCTGCGGACTGGCGCCGGGTTAATAAAATCCTGGCGGATGGTTTTATGGCCTACGGTCAGGGCCTGCCCCTTGCCGATGCTTTTACAGAGCTGGACGCGACTATCGCGGAGCTGACTAAATAACCCGAAGAATAGGTAATGAAATTCACAGGTTGCATGGTGCAGGTGCGCCAGCCTGTTAGAGAATTTTGCAGAGGAGTATAGGATGGAATTCACGCAGCTTGGCCGAACAGGCCTGAAGGTATCCCGATTATGCCTCGGTACAATGAATTTTGGTCCACAGACAACTGAGGCCGATAGCTTTGCCATTATGGACAAAGCGCTCGAACTTGAAATAAACTTCTTCGACACTGCCAATGTTTACGGTTGGAAGTTGGGTGAGGGTGTCACCGAGCAGATCATCGGAAACTGGTTTGCTCTGGGTGGCGGGCGCCGCGAAAAGACGGTACTGGCTACCAAGGTGTATGGCCGCATGGGCGATTGGCCCAACCAGCAGCGTCTTTCTGCGCTCAACATTCGCCAGGCTTGCGAGGCATCTCTCAAACGCCTGAAGACAGATCATATTGACCTGTACCAATTCCACCATGTCGACCGGCTGACCTCCTGGGATGAGATCTGGCAGGCCTGCGAATTGCTGGTACAGCAGGGCAAAGTGCTTTATGTGGGTTCTTCCAATTTTGCAGGCTGGCATATCGCCAAAGCCAACGAAGCGGCGAAGGCCAGGCATTTCCTGGGCCTTTCGAGCGAGCAGAGCCTGTACAATTTGAATGATCGCATGGTTGAACTGGAAGTCATTCCGGCCTGTAAAGATTACGGCCTGGGCCTGATCCCCTGGTCTCCGCTGGCGGGTGGCTTGCTGGGCGGCGTGCTGGAGAAGATTGAAAAGGGCCGCCGCGCCTCGGATGACATGCGCCAGGAAATTGACAAAAACCGTGCCAAACTGGAAAAGTGGGAAGCCTGGTGCAAAGCCTTCGGCGAGCAGCCCGCAGATGTGGCCCTGGCCTGGCTGGTGCGCAACCCGGTGGTTACTGCGCCCATCATTGGCCCGCGTACGCTGGATCAGTTAACCGGTTCCCTGCGCGCGCTTGAGATCAAACTGGACGATGCGGCTCTCAAAGCCCTCGACGATATTTTCCCCGGCCCCGGCGGAGAAGCACCCGAAGCGTACGCCTGGTAAAAAAAGGTTTCTGGCATAAAAAGTGGGACGATATTTTGTTATGTTGTCCCACTTTTTTGCAAATCAGCCGCGAACCTCTCGTATAAATCTCGCATTAATCACGTAAAATCCTCGTTAAAATTCATCATAAATTTCCCCTGGCCGCCAAAGTTTTTCTGGAATTTGCAACCACCCCGCGCGCCCCGATGGGCTTTTTCTTAGCCTTTAGCACCCCTCGCTGGAAGTGATTTTATGCCTACAGGCTTGCTCGCGTATCACCGGGCCGATGGAAAAAGCATATGAAAAAAGCACCCTAAAGTTTTGTCTCATTCGTGTTACCATTAAGCACAGGCACCTGTTTCCGATCTTTAATGCCAGTCCAAAGGAGGTCTTATGTATTTTTTTGTACGCTTTCTGGGAATTATGGTTCTCATTGTTGGGATTTTGCTCATGTTTTTGGGGTTTGGCGCCGCGATTTATGGTTTTTTGCAAAATGCGGCAGTAGTAGACTATGCAAACCACTACTTGCTGGCTGGCAGCAATATGCGCATGGTAGACGATGCCCGCATCTATTCGGCCATCCTGGGATTGGGTTTGTTTTTGTTGGGAATGTTCAGCGCAGGCTTGGGGCAGTTAATGCTAGTTTTTGCTGATGTTGCCGCCAATACGCGTGAAACCACTGCCATTTTGCGCGGCTTGCAGCGGATTGAATAGAACTTTCCATTTATCGCTCTTGGCGCGCGCTCATCCTGGCGGTATTTTGGAGCCAGGATAAAACCCCCAACCCGGCAGTGCGGCCGGTGGCAAAGCAGGCTGTCATCAAATAGCCGCCTGTGGGAGCTTCCCAATCCAGCATTTCCCCGGCACAAAAGACGCCGGGTAGTTTACGCAGCATCAGATGCTCATCGACCGCATCAAAGCTCACGCCGCCTGCGGTACTGATGGCTTCATCAAGAGGGCCTGGAGCAGTCAGTGGAATTTGAAGATCATGAATGGCCGCGGCCAGTTTGTGATGGTTTGTAAAATCACTTTTGGGAACGAATTCCCATAGCAGCCCGGCTTTTACGCCTTTGATGCCGGTTGCTTTTTCTAGGTGGTTGGAAAGCGAGCGAGAGCCTCGAGGCTGGCTTAGCCGTTCGACAAGCCGTTCCACGGTCCAATCTGGAGCCAGGTTGACGTGAACGATGGCTTTGCTGTTTGTCTCGATCTCGTCACGTATGGGGGCCGAGAGCGCGTAGATCAGGCTGCCCTCCAGACCCTGGGGGGTAACAATAAATTCGCCCTGGCGTTGAAAGGTGATCCCCTGCGCATTTGTTAAGGATAGAATCACGGATTTGAGGGGCTGTCCATCAAACTTCGCGCGGAAATGCTCGCTCCAGGTGACTTCAAAACTGCAATTGGCAGGCTTAAACGGCGCCAGCTCAATTCCTTTGCTGGCGAGAATGCTAAACCAGGCCCCGGTGGAGCCAAGTTTTGCCCAACTTGCGCCTCCCAGAGCCAGAACCACAGCCCCGGCCTGAAGATTTTCTTCCCCATCCGGGGTTTCGAAGCGCAAAGCACCATCTGCCAGCCAACCTAGCCATTTGTGCCGCATGTGGAAGATCACGCCGCTTGCGAGTAAGCGCTGTTTCCATAAGTACAAAAGGGGCGCAGCTTTCATATCCGTTGGGAAAACCCGCCCGGATGTGCCGATAAAGGTCGGGATGCCGAGTTCTGCGGCCCATTTGCGCAGAGCATCAGGGCCAAACTCTATGAGATAAGGTTCAAGTTGTTTCTGGCGGCTACCGTAACGCGCCAGGAATTGTTCGCGCGGTTCGGAGTGTGTCAGGTTTAAACCGCCTTTGCCTGCCACCAGAAATTTGCGCCCGACGGATGGCATGGAATCGTAAAGGTGGACCCTCACGCCGCTCTGAATCAACACTTCGGCTGCCATGAGCCCGGCGGGGCCGCCTCCGATGACAACGATAGGTGGTGTCTGGGCGGGAAGGGTACCAGGCATTTAACTAACCGTTCCTGCGGTTCAGATAAAGTCTTTCCACCTTTTCCCTGGCCCAGGGTGTGTTGCGTAAAAATTTTAGGCTGGATTTAATGCTGGGATCATTTTTGAAACACTTGATGTCGATGCGTTTGTTTAATTCATCCCAACCATATTGATCCACAAGGCTGGTAAGAATCATTTCCAGGGTGATGCTGTGTAACGGGTTTTTGGGTTGTTCATCACTCATGGCGGCCTTTTCGAGATGGGCATTTTTTCTGTTTTTAGAGGATAATTTTGCACAAGAATACAGGAAAAGAGCAATCTGTGCAACCCCAAAATTAAAGCCTAACTTTTAAACCGTTTTTTACTGGCAAATTGCCAGACTTAATCATCTTGATATGCTGCTGATCACACTAGCGTGGGAAAAAGTTGTAAAATTCAATAACACATTGATTGTGTGGAATTTTTTGATTCCAGAAGACTTTAGCCGGGTGCGTTGCGCTACAGGCTGGTTGGCCAACTGATTGACCGAGGACAAATTATGGCAAGCCGCACAAGATCCAAGTCGAAAATGAATGCGGAACGGCTTCAAGCGCCACTAAATGAACTACTTTTACACGCTTTAGTCGATGACTCTGCGGATATTTTTGTTTTGATGGAATTAAACGGTGCCATTCGCTATACCAACTCGGCGGTAGAACGGGTAACTGGATTTTCCAGGCTTGCTGTTGCCGGAACCAACGGGGCTGAGTATGTGCATCCAGAAGATCTTGCGCAGGTTAAATCCGTATTTGGTGACTGGGTAGAAGAGTCCAGTCCATCCTTTGAAACTGTAGAGGCGCGTCTCCGTTATCAGGATGGTTCCTGGCACTGGGTGAAGTTAATCGGGAAAATTTTGACAGATGAATCTGGAGAAAGGCTGGTTGCGCTTCAATTACATGACATCACAGATTTTAAAGAGTTGGCACGAAGCCTGAATCACCGCGAGGAAGAATTAACAGCGCTCGAAGAGACGGCCATTGGTCTTAATGCACAACAGGATGTGCATTCGCTCATAAATACGATTGTAGAGCGAATCATGGCCCTGATGAATGCCCCCAGCGGTTTTATTTATTTCTATGATCCAAATTCAAACGAACTGGAGCTTGCAGTTGCACACGGGTTTGAAGCGCCGATTGGCACCCGTTTACGGATGGGGGAAGGTATGGCGGGCCGGGTTGCACAATCAGGGCAGCCACTTCTTGTAGATGATTACAGTACGTGGGAAGGCCGGGTAGCATTTTTTCAAAATAAACAGTATCACGCTATTATTGAAGTTCCCATGATGTTTGATGGCACATTGATTGGGGTGTTAGGTGCGAGTGATACTCCTGAAAAGGTTCGGCAATTTACATATTCAGATGCACGCTTGCTTTCCATTTTTGCAGAGCAAGCGGCGGGCGCGATCCATAGTTCTCGACTGCTTGAGACTCTTCAGCAGGAATTGGCTGTTCGGACCAAAGTACAAAATGATCTGCATCAGCGTGTGGATGAACTTGCCGCCCTACAGGCCACTGTTCTGGATCTGACCGTACAACAAGATTTATTTTCGCTGCTTAATATCATTGTTGAGCGGCTCATGACTTTGCTTAACGCCCCCAGCGGTTTTATTTATTTATTGGATGCTGAAACGAATGAGTTGGAATTGGTTGTCGAAAAGGGGATTGTTGTTCCGCTTGGCGCGCGCTTGCAAATGGGTGAAGGGATGGCAGGAAAGGTTGCTCAAAGCCGTCAGCCTTTAATCGTTGAAGATTACACAGCCTGGTCTGGACGTTCCAGGGTCTTTTTGGATACACCATATCGGGCAGTTGTTGAGGTGCCCATGATGTTCAGCGGTAAGCTAATTGGTGTAATGGGTGCTTCAGAAAATCAGAGTACAAAGCGGATTTTTACTGAAGCAGATGCGCGTATATTATCCATCTTTGCAGGGCAGGTTGCGAACCTGGTCTATAATTTCCAACTGTACCGGGGTTTTCAACAAGAATCTACTGAGCGGAATAAGATTAAAGAAGCGTTGTTGATCAGTGAGAATCGTTTTAAGAGCATTTATGAAAATTCCACAATTGGTATGTATCAAACTACGCCAAAAGGTGAAATTCTTTTGTGCAATAAAGCATTGATCGAGTTGCTTGGGTATGATAGCCTGGAAGAATTGGCTCAACGCAACCTGCAAAAAGAAGGTTATGAAGATGGTTATGACCGGGATAAATTCCGGCAAAAGATTGATTCTTTTGGTGAAGTGCGTGGTTTTGAGTCAGCCTGGAAAAGAAAAGATGGCTCCACCATTTTTGTGCGCGAGAGTGCCAGGATGGTGAAAAGCCCAGATGGAGAGATTCTCTACTATGAGGGTACTGTTGAGGATATTACTGAGCGCATTAGAGTAGAAAAGGTACAGTCTGCGTTGTACCGAATTTCCGAGGCGGCCCAGACTGTACAAAACCTGAGTGAGCTTTTTCTGATAATCCATCGTGTTGTTGAAGAACTGATGCCGGCTAAAAATTTTTATATTGCTTTGCACGATACGGCAGCAGATTTGATAGAGTTCCCTTATTATGTGGATGAGTTTGATACGGCTCCGCCTCCACAAAAAACGGGTTATGGACTTACTGAATACGTGCTGCGAACGGGTAAGCCTTTGCTTGCGTCTCAGGATGTTTATCTGGAATTGGTGAAATCTGGGCAAGTGGTCAGCCCTGGAGCGCCATCTGTTGATTGGTTGGGAGTGCCTCTAAAGACTCACCAGGATGCGACCATTGGTATGATGGCGGTTCAAACTTACGCCGAGGGTGACCGGTTAAATAATTATCATAAGGATATTTTGTTATTTGTATCCACCCAGGCTGCGATGGCTATTGAGCGCAAAAGAGCTGAAAACGACTTGCGAATGGTTAATGAGAACCTGGAAGCGACCCTGGACGCGTTGCCTGATTTGATGTTTGAGGTGGATACAAGCGGGAAAATTTATAACTTTCGGGCTCCTCAGATGGACAAATTGAATGTTCCACCGGAAGCCATTATTGGGAAGATGGTGCAAGATGTGCTTCCAAAAAATGCAGTGGGCGTAATTATCAAGGCACTGGCAGAAGCGCAATTAAAAGGTGTTCATCACGGCACAGTCTATCCCCTGGAAACCCCAGCCGGGTTGTTGTCGTTTGAGTTATCGATTGCAGCAAAGGGAAATGCAAAATCGCCTGATGGATTGTTTATTGTATTGGCGCGTGACATTACCGAACGGAAACGGACGGAAGATGCGCTGCGCGAAAGCGAAGAACGGCTGAGAAAAGCCCAAACGATGGCGCATGTGGGAAACTGGGAATTGGATTTGCGAGAACAGATCATGTGGGCTTCAGAAGAGGCCTTTTATATTTACGGGTTTGAGCGATTAACCCAATACTTGCCGCTGGATCTGGTTCAGCAATGTGTTTTGCCCGAATATCGTCCGGTATTGGACGCTGCCTTGACACAACTCATCACCAGGAACGTGAAATATGATGAGGAATTTATCATCAGGCGTTATGGAGATGATTCAAAGCGAAATATTCACTCGAAAGCTGAATTAATTAGAGATGTGATGGGGGCTCCTGTGCGGGTGCAGGGTGTTATTCAAGATATTACTGAGCGGAAGCGGGCTGAAGATGAAATCCGCCGCCTGAATGAAGAGCTGGAGCTGCGCGTCCTTGACCGCACTGCTCAATTGGAAGCAGCCAACAAAGAGCTGGAGTCATTCAGCTATTCAGTTTCTCACGACTTGCGGGCGCCTTTACGCGCTATTGATGGTTTTTCCCGCATCATTCAGCAAGATTTTGCAGATGGGCTTCCGCCAGAAGCACAAAAGATGTTGAGCTCTGTGCGTAATAGTACACAGCAAATGAACAAGCTGATTGAAGATCTTTTGAAATTCTCACGCCTGGGCAGGCAACCCTTAAATAAGCAGGTAATTTATCCAGCCCGGCAGGTTCGCCAGGCATTGGAAAGTCTGAAACAGGATCAGGCAGGCCGTACAATTGAATTCGAAATGATGGAATTGCCTGAATGCCTGGGTGACCCTGCTCTTCTGCTGCAAGTCTGGATTAATTTACTATCCAATGCGTTAAAATATACCCGTAAGAACGAGATCACCCGAATCAAAGTAGGATATCAGGTATTGGAGAATGGCAAGATTGCCTATTTTGTTAAAGACAATGGGGTTGGATTTGATATGCAGTATTCGGACAAGCTATTTGGCGTTTTTCAACGTTTGCACAACACTGAAGATTTTGAAGGTACCGGTGTGGGACTGGCGTTAGTACAGCAAATTATTATGCGTCATGGCGGCCGCATCTGGGTGGAAGCCGAAATGGATATTGGGGCAACATTCTATTTCTTTTTGTAATTCGCAGAGCCATCAAACTGCATAGCAGTCTCGAAACAGAGGCTGCCATGCAGTTTTTGTTTACCCAATTCGCATGACATTGCTGACAATTGCCAGCAAAACTCCGCCAGCGATAACTGACCCTAATTGTCCGGCAGTATTTGAACCCATGGCGTGCATGAGAATGAAATTGTCATAATCTTCTTCCACGGCCATCTTCGCTGAGAGCCGGGCTGCCATTGGAAAGGCGCTAATGCCGCAAGCCCCGATGAGCGGATTGATTTTCCCACCGCTCAGAAAACACATCAATTTACCGAATAACAGACCCATGATGGTATCCAGGACAAAGGCAATCAGGCCTAAAGCAAGGATCAGAAGGGTTTGCCATTGAACCCCGGTTGCAGGGTCGTAGATGAATTTGTCGGCGGTCATGGTGGCGCCAATTGCCAGACCGAGAAAAAGGGTGGCTATGTTGATGATTTCGTTTTGGGCTGCCTTGCTGAGCCTGTCCACCACACCTGCCTCGCGCAACAGGTTGCCGAGCATCAAGGTGGCGATCAACGGCGCGGCTGCCGGGGCTACCAGGCTGACGGCTATGGTTACAACGATGGGAAATGCTATGACAATCTTTGGCGAGACCGGCCTGGGAGCGTAATCCATGCGGATCAAGCGTTCTTTGCGTGTGGTCATCAGTTTCATGATGGGCGGCTGTATGATCGGAATCAGACTCATATAGGAATAGGCCGCAACTGCGATTGGTCCGAGCATGTGCGGCGCGAGTTTGGATGCCACAAAAATTGCTGTGGGGCCATCAATTGCGCCAATGATGCCAATGGATGCGGCTTCATTCAGCGGGAAGCCCAGCAAAATTGCCAGGATAAGTGCGCCAAAGATGCCAAACTGTCCCGCTGCACCGAGTAGGACCATTTTCGGCTGGGCGAGCAATGGGCGAAAGTCGATCATGGCGCCAACGCCCACAAAGATCAGGAGAGGGAATAGCTCGGTTTTGATGCCGGCATCATAGATGACTTTCAGGAAACTTTCGGGGTTGTAAACCGACATTCCTAAATTTGCGAGAATACAGCCAAAGCCGATTGGCAGCAGCAGCACAGGCTCATACTCTTTTGCTACCGCCAGATAGATAAGGATGCATCCCACCAGCAGCATAAACGCATTTGCCCAGGTGAAGGAAACGCTGGCAAAAAGACCTGAAAGTACTTCCAGCGGGTTCATTCCTTAAACTCCACCAAGGCCTGTTTGTGCGATACAGTTTGCCCTGCGCTGACATGTACCGCCGAAAGGATGCCATCGCGCGTGGAGCGAATGCTGTTTTTCATTTTCATGGCTTCGATGATCAGAATGACCTGTCCGGCTTCCACCTGGTCACCAGGTTTGACAAACACTTCAATTACAATTCCTGGCAGCGGCGCTGTCATCACATTTCCAGACAAGTTAGCACTGGCGGCTTCTCTTCCAGCGGCGGCTTTTTGTTCCTGATCTGGTTCGTAGAGGGCTGCCAGGGTGCCTGTGGCGGAACCCTGTTCGGATGTTTCGGGAGTGACTTCAAAAACCTGACCATCGACGGTCGCCACGATGGGGCGTTTATTAATATCATCGATCTCTACTGTAAAAGTTTTATCGCCAACTTTGATGTTGTAGTTCATTTATCTGTCTCCAGTTCTCCGGGTGGGAGATGGATGGATGGATGGGTTGTTTAACGGCCGCCTTTTTCGTACATTTGGCGGGTGCGCATACCTAACTGCCAGGCACTGATGATGGCGGTTGGCGGCTGGGAAAGCGGATGGGCGCTGGATTGACTCTGTTCTGCCAGGGCAATGGCTACCGCGATTGCGGCTGCTTTGGCTCTTAGATCATCATCGCTGGCGGGGAGCGGGAGAGCATTCGGGGCGATATGTTCTGAGTCTAATTCAGCAGAGCTTTTGAACGGGATCGCGGTCATCGCCCACATCAGCAGCCACAAAAGGATGATTGCCAGAAAGACCAATCCCATCCCTAGGGCAGAGATTTCCAGTGCAAGTAACAGGTTTTCATTCATATTTGCCCTTTCTTTACACCGGAATATTTCCGTGTTTACGGGGTGGGGTGGGGGCGTATTTATCTCGTAAAGCAGAGAGTGCTGCAATAACCTTGGCACGGGTTTCTCTCGGCTCGATGATGTCATCCACATAGCCTGTACTGGCTGCGTGGTAGGGATTATTGAATTTGTCGCGGTACTCCGCAGCCAATTGTTTGCGCATAGCACCCGGGTCTGCGGCAGCCTCTATCTGTTTCTTGAAGAGGATATTAACAGCACCTTCAGCACCCAGAACTGCGATTTCGGCGCTAGGCCAGGCATAGGTAACATCGGTACCCAGGTATTTGCTCGACATGACCACGTAGGCGCCGCCGTAGGCTTTGCGGGTGATAATACAAATTTTTGGGACGGTGGCTTCAGAATAGGCATAAAGCAGTTTGGCGCCGTGCCGAATGATGCCGCCGTGTTCCTGGGCAATGCCTGGCAGGAAACCCGGAGAATCGACAAAGGTGACCAGCGGCACGTTGAAACAATCACACATGCGCACAAAGCGTGTCATTTTGTCACTTGCATCTATGTCAATAACGCCTGCCATAACTGATGGTTCCTGAGCGACAATTCCGACACTATGGCCACCTATGCGCGCCAGCCCAACAATAGCATTGCGCGCCCAGACAGGTTGAATTTCAAGGAAGCTACCCTGGTCCACGACCGTTTCAATCACCTGATGCATTAAATAAGGCAAGCTGGGGTCGATGGGGATGATCCTATTCAGATGTTCATCCATACGCCCGGGGTCATCGCCGTTGGCGTGAAAAGGTGGGTTTTCAACGTTATTGGATGGCAGGTAAGATAAAAATCTACGGACCATGCCGAGTGCTTCCAGTTCGTTTTTGGCAGCCAGATGCGCCACACCGCTGACAGACATGTGAATAGCTGAGCCGCCCAATGATTCTGCGTCGATAACTTCGCCTGTGACTGCCTTGATGACATCCGGGCCGGTCAGGAACATGAAGGATTGTTTTTCCACCATGATAATCACATCCTGAAGGGCGGGGGAGTAGGCTGCGCCACCCGCGCACGGGCCAAGCATGACCGAAATTTGCGGGATAACGCCGGAGTACTGCGCGTTGCGGCGGAATATTTCGGCATATCCGCCCAGCGCTTTTACGCCTTCTTGAATGCGCGCGCCGCCTGAATCGAGCAGACCAATGCAGGGCGCGCCATTGCGCAGCGCCAGGTCCATCACACGGCAGATTTTATGGCTTTGCATTTCGCTCAATGTGCCGCCGTAGATGGTGAAATCCTGACCATATACATAAACGATACGCCCATCAATCTGTCCGTAACCAGATACCACGCCGTCACCAAGAAATTTTTCGGTGGTCATACTCATGTCATCAACGTGACCGGTTATAAACGGCTCAATTTCGTTGAAGGTGCCGGGGTCGAGCAAAGCTTCAACGCGCTCGCGGGCTGTGGCTTTACCTTTGGCATGCTGCTTGTTTACACGGTCAACGCCGCCCCCTTCGCGTGCTTTAGCGCGCATGGCGCGGAGTTCCAAAATTCTGGGATCTTCTTCAGTCATGGGGTTCCTCTCTGTTTATTTGTGAAAATAGTCACAATATGGCTTTAGTATACGCCTTACCTGACCAAACTACCAGTGATAGGCGTCATGGTAAACAATGCTTAATGTACCGGATTAAATTGAAAAGGCAGAATATCGCTATTTCGCCTTTTTTTAGTTGATATTTTGTGGATAAAAATGGTTTATGGATTACAACCCAGCAATGTTCTGGCTTCTTTCAAAGCAGCCTGTTGAAGCGGTTCAACAGGGGTTTCACTTTCAATCCGGTTCCAAAGTTTGCAGAGCATGGGGCGCATAACTTCTTTCGAGAATTTATAGGCATCTTTGTTTAGTTTGAGAGCCTGATCCCATGTGCGGGTATGCGCATATGCTTCGATAAAGACGAAGTTTTCCAACGGGTCGTTGGGACGGTCGCCGGTGTTAAAGGCTTTGGCGCCGATCTCCACAACCTGGCTCCAGTTTTCATTTTGCCTTGCAATTTCGGCCTGCGAGAAGTAATAGCACCAGCTGCGGGGTATTTCAGGGTTGTAGAAATCCGGTAGTTGCGCCGGATTTTCCTGCAGGATCATGGCCGGGTTGCTCAAGGATGCAGCGTCACGCAACAGGGGCGGTAGAAGCTTATTGAGAGGGTCGATCTCAGGGTCTAGTACACGCAGGCAGCCAGGCGGCGAGAAATTGATTACCAACATTTTAGAAGTGTTGCCAGAGAAGGTAGTTGCCAAATAGTTTTGTTCAAAAGCCACACCGGATTGCAAGCCTGTGCCCAACGCGCGGCCTTCCTGGGTGCGGACTGAAGCAAAATACAGAATGTGATCCATTTTTCCGGGCGGAGAATAAATCCAGTTCAGCGGTCCGGAGAGTGAGTTATCGCTAAACAGGGTTACAGGCAGGTCATTCGACAGCAGGGTTGTGCCTGGCTGCATGGATGGGATACGCCAGGACATTTGCCAGAAAAAATTCCGCTGAGTATCCCAGTCGTGACGATACAAGCTGTTGGTTTGATAGTGCTTCCCGGCTGAGAAACCGATCAAGACAGCCAACAGTGTTATCTGAACTTTAGGATATTTTTCCAAATATCCAATCAGGGCCGCAGCAATCAGGCTGGAACCAAGCATAAAGGACATGGTGAAGCGGTCGGCGGAAAAATGCAACTGAGGCAGCGTTTTCTCACCCACCAACCAAAATGCGCCGCCTCCCAAAACCCAGGCTGCCAGACCCAAGAAGAGGAAAGTGCCGCTGAAGCCTTTTGCTGATGGAGCAGCGTTATTCTGGCGCAGGAACAACCAGACAAACAGGCTGCCTATCAGTGCCAGGCCAAAAGCCCCAATGGTGGAATATAAGCCGAGGGTGTTTATATCGACTGCCTCAAAAGGGAAAAACCAAGCGTGCGGTACTGTTTCCCAGAAGGCGCTCAACATATTTAGAAGAAGTTTCCACAGCCCTGTGAAGAAATTGGCACGCATGGCTTCCAGGGTGCCGTAACTGTAGCTGGCATTCTGATTTTTAAAGAAGAATGCCCGCCAGAATGTAACCCCAATAAATGCCGCGAAATAGGGGATGTAGGCACGGGCAGCACGGATTATGCGGGTTTTCCAAGGATCATCCAGAATGACCCAGAAGAGTATGAGCCGGAAAAATTCCAGAAAGTAAAAATATTCAACTGTCAGCAAGTTGACAACCGACAAAACCAACGCAGCAAGAACAAGCGGGAAAGATTTGTGGCGGATTGCCAGTAAGGACAGGTAAAGCGAGAGTAAAAAAGCGTTAAGAATGATGTAAAAATGCGTGTACATCAACGCGATGAAGTTTTGCCCCAGGGCTGGATAGACCAGAAACAGTGCACTGGTCCACAAAGCAGGGCGGGCATCTTTGGGCCAGACCAGCCGGAATATGGCCCAGACCAGAACTGCTGTGCCCCAGCGCAGTAAAACCATCAGGATTTGCCAGGCCCAGGGGCGCGGACCAACCAGGGGCAGGAGCACCTGGTAAAGCAAGCCCCAGAAGGGGCGGCTGGTTGAGAAGGTTTTGGTCAGCGCAGCGGGGCCTAACCGGTAGTAAATCCAGGTCCAGGGGGCTTCATCCCAATAAAAGCCACGATCCCAAAAGAATAGGGCGTAGCTAAGCAGGGCCAGGATCAGCAGAAAAACAGGAACAGGGATTTTTTTGAGAAATTTCATCAGGCTGCTCAAGTGATAGAAAATTCCATACGATGGCGGGTAAAACGACCTTCTGAAAAGGTTTGTTGAATTTGGAACCCGGATTTTGTATAAAGACTGACAGCAGAGGCATTATCGGTCTCGACACTGAGCACAATGGATGTGTAGCCTGATTTTGCGGCTTGTTCGATGAAGGCCGCCAGAAGGGCCTTGCCCAACCCCTGGCGCTGCACTGCGTGGGAAATACCGATGTAGGTCAGCTCAATCTGCCCGTTTTTGAGTTTGTTGGCTTGATTGGCTGAAAAAACGGAGCGTGCCAGTTCCAAAAAGACGAGCGGCCGGGTAAACAGTAAGCGGATCATTTGGACAGCGAACCAGGTGAATGGCTGACGCAACCGGGTATTAAGCCTGGCCGGGTCTTGAGAACCAATTGCCCAGCCGATCAATTCGCCGGTGGGAGAGATGGCGCAAAAACCCAGTGCCAACGGGTCTGTTTGCACGGTTTCGTAATAATGCAAGATGATCGGTGTACCCAGGTCTGACAGCAGGGTGTGCATGACGAGGCTGTGCAAAGATGCCAGGCGGGCAAAACCTGCTTTATCCAGTTGGGAGATGGGGGTGAGCGTGAAATCCATAAACGTTTTCAGGCCAGACCGCTGATGAGCAGCGGGCCAAGTGGTCGCACAATGAAGGCGGGCAGCATTTTCCAGGCGGCAATTGCAAGGGCATATTTTGGGTTTTTTTGGTTTAGGTTGGGCAGCTGTGTGCCGGGTTTGATGGCATACCAGTAGGAAAGCATTTCTTTGCGCGGTTTCCACTTCATTTTGAAGGTTTCGTTGCCGGAGCCAAGCAGGCTGCGGCCAATATCGAAGATCTGAATGCCTTGCAGGCAATAGCGCTCGATGACTTTCCAGTACAGAAATTCTCCGGCGTAGTCAGAACGAAAACTTTTCAAGATGTTGGCATGCAGATTTGTAGCAACTTTGCCGTGCAAAATAAAGACACCAGCACCTGCCAGGTTGTTGTGACTATCGTAGATTACCGCAAATTCGAGCGTATTCCCCAGTGACTCTGCCATGCTGCGCAGATATGCTTTGGCATGATAGGGTGAGCCGAGTTCGTGCATTGAACCTGAAAGGGCTTCATAAGTATCATCGAGCAGGTCGAAGCGGCCAAATTTTATATTAAAATTCTTTTTCAGCGATTTGCGGATGTGGTTGCGATGGTCTGAACTGAAGCCGGGCAGCAATTCCTGGGGTTCGGATTTAAGGTCGAGCTGGTAAGTGGCATAGGCAGGGTGTTGCACCCAACCGGGGGGGACGGAAACCGGTGGATTGTTTGTATCGAGCCAACGGATATTAATGTAATCTGTACCGAGTTCTTTATTCAGGCGCTGCGCTTCTGAGAGCAGCAGGTCGCGCGCCTCGGGTTCCGAAAAAGCAAAACCGCCATACGATCCAAAGGGGGAGGTTGTTAGATAATGGCCGAAAACCGGGTGTTTTACCTCGGTTAATGCCAGAATGCCAGTAACCGATCCTTCAATTTCGGTTTCAAGCCTGTAAACTGGGAACTTGTAGATTTTCTTGACGAGATCTGACCAGGAATCCAGGGCGGTGAAGGTGGCGGGTTGGGTGAGGTTTTCGGGCCAGTTGGCAGGTTCGTCGCTGGCGAGGGTGCGCAGGCGCATATCAGACATTCATGGCCTCATCCAGGTAGGTTCCAAGCGGCGAAACAGGGAAATTTTTGAGCAGGGTGCGCAGGAATTGCGTTTTGTTCAACGTGAAGGGGTAAAGCAGGGGGTGCGCCAGCAGGTCGCGCGCCATGCGTCCAACAAACGCTTCTGGGCGGACCAGTTCATATGGGTGCATGATAATTACCGGGCTGCGCCCGGCGTGCAATTCCCGCTCGAGTAATCGCAAGATTAGCCCGGGGATCAGGCCGATCATGAAGCTGGAGCCGTAAGGCACCTCGCCCCCCATTAATAAGCGCGTGGAAAAATCCCTGGGAGCAACCAGGCTGGGGTTTTGCGCAAATAAGGAATAGGTGCTGACGGGGAGTTCCCAGACATCGTTTTTCTGGAACAGCGTCCCGGCGGGGGCATAAATGGAAGAACTGTAGGTGATGCCAAATTTTCTCAGCAGCGGGTAAGCTGCCTCGCTGATGCCAACCATTGGAGCGCGATAACCGCGCACATTGTAAGGTTTGCGCCAGGTTTCGGATGCGAGCAAGTCATTCTTTAGCTCCGCGATATCCACGAGGGGGCGGTGGGTCTGGCAATGTAGGCCCAGTTCGTGCCCGGCGGCGGCGATTTTTTGAGGTACTTCCGGGTACCACCCGGCAATTTCGCCCACCAGGTAGATGCTGGCCATCGCACCGCCGAGCATATCGAGGATGGGTTCGAGGGCGCGCAGGGTGAAGCCGTCGTCGAGGTTGCGGCGCTGGTCAAAACCGGGGAGCGCATCATAACGGCGGGTGAGGGCAAACCAGGGTTCGTAATCGATACTTAGCAGTACACGGGGTGAGGGGGGCATAAGCGGGTGAATTATAAACCATTGAGTGCAAGGGAAAATATGTTCCTACTCTGACTATTAGGATGTTCTCAAAATACAAGTTTTCACCGTTTTTACAGCGCTGAGAAAATCAAATAAAACTCTATGTTGTCCGGTATGCTCTGCGTCGAAAATATCCTTGGAATGCAATGTGCATGTGAGGGTAGTGGTGATATTGACCAGCGTGTATTAATGAATTGGCTCTCAGGAAAATCACCTTGCCTAATGTATATACATGACTTACAATGTGGTTGCAAGAAAGGAGCAACCATGACACTTGTCAAAGTAGGTACACGCGAATTAAAAACTAAATTGAGCGAATATATGCAACGCGTCAAAAAGGGAGAGACTATCATTGTGACCGAGCGTGGTAGATCAATCGGTCAGATTGTACCGATACAGCCGACTATCGAAGAAAAAATACAGGCTGTTGTGGATGCGGGGCTGGCTGATTGGAATGGTAAGAAGTTCAAACCTGGTAAGCCTGCGGTGATCAATCGGAGTGAAAAGCAGATCTCTGACCTTGTGGTGGAGGATAGGAATGTCGATTATTTACCTTGATACCAGCGCCCTGCTTAAACTTTACGTTCAGGAAAAACAATCGGATGATGTTTATAATCTTTTCAAAGCATCTGAAAACACAGGTACCAGTATCCTTACCTACACTGAAATGGCTTCTGCAATGTCAAGAGCAGTAAGGATGCAGCTTATTTCGAATGATGAAGCAAAAGAAGCCTGGAAAAAATTCTTGTATGAATGGCCAGAATTAAATCGGTTAAGAATGTCCTCCCAATTGACAGAGCGCGCAGCATCGCTTGCCTGGCAGTTTGGTCTCCGCGGCTATGATGCCATGCATCTCGCGTCAGCATTGACATGGCAGGAGACCCTGGAAGCACCTGTTTATCTGGCGACTTTTGACCGACTATTGTGGGGCGCAGGTCAACAAGCCGGGATTGCAATCTGGCCTGAATCCTGATCGAACTCCAATGTGTAGTATGCAAATCCCCCGAAGGCAGCTCGCCTTCGGGGGATTTTTTAGGTTTTGTTCCGCTTCCACCCCGTAAATTATCAGCCATTATTTCACGGCTGCCTTACGGGTTCATTAATCCTGCACAATCCATGTGCCAGTTTCGGCTTTGAGGGCGCGGCCGATGTTTTGCGGGTTGGTGATGAGAGCTTTGCCCTTGGGGTTGGCTTCGAGGAACCAGATGATAGCCTGGATCTTGGGGGCCATGGAGCCTTTGGCAAAGTGCTTGCCTTCGGCGAGGTAGGCTTTGGCTTCGGAGAGGGTCATTGTGTCGAGCCACTTTTGATCGGGCTTGCCGAAGTTGATGGCGACCTTTTCAACTGCGGTGGAGATGACAAACAGATCGGCATTGAGGTTGCGGGCCAGTAGGGAGGAGGCAAAATCCTTATCGATGACTGAGGCAACGCCCTGGTAATTGCCATCGCCAGGGTCGATGACCGGGATGCCGCCACCGCCAACTGTGATGGTGATAATGCCTTTGGCCATGATGGTCTGGATGGTTTCCAGTTCGACGATTTCCTTCGGCAATGGGGATGCCACTACTCTACGCCAACCGCGACCGGCATCTTCAACCACTGACCAACCCTGCTCGCGCGTA
>Ga0335397_10004482_pt1 | contig 18454 bp, 23 predicted proteins | sample MAT04_FD_205740 | JGI IMG/M metagenome (GOLD analysis project Ga0335397, IMG submission 205740) | Freshwater microbial communities from Lake Fryxell liftoff mats and glacier meltwater in Antarctica - MAT-04 (spades assembly) (version 2) ... | reverse complement strand
CACGATCCGCTCCTGTCGCCAGCGGCCCGCCAGGAAGGGAGCCGGTGCCTCCCACCTTCGTCCGTCCGCGACGCCGGACCAGGGCCGAAGGACCCGGCATGACGGGCCTCAGGTCGCGGCTAGTCCCGGCTAGTCCTCGCTGCTCTCGAGCAGATCGCTGATCCGATCGGCGGTCTCCCCGAGCACCGGCAGGTGCGGCAGCAGGTGCAGCACCTCCTGCCCCTCCAGGCCCTCGGCAAGCAGGGCCTCGACCAGGTCGCCGGCGTGCGCGGGCGGGACGGGCACCGGGAGCGCGGCCTCGGCCAGGGCCGCCTCGGCCAGGAACAGCGCCCCGGCCAGCTCGTCGTCTGCGGGGGAAAGGTCGGGCTCGTCGCCCCTGGCGGCCCGGCGGAGCTCGGCCTCCGCGGCGTTCACCAGCGACAGCGGCAGGCCCTCGGCCTCGACCTCCACCAGCGGCACGTGGCCCAGGGCCGCCAGCGCGAGCTGCTCGGCCTCGATCCGCAGCGGCGCCCCCCACTCGGCAGCCCGGACGAGCGCGCCGAGGTCGGACCCGTCCTCGCCCAGCTCGTCGAGCAGCTCGGCCCAGGCCGGGGGATCCTCGGACCGGAAGCGCTCGACGGCCAGGACGCAGGTGGCGGTGACGAACGGCTCCAGGACCTGCTCGTCGAAGCGTGCGGCGTGCAGCCGGCCGTCCCTGTCGAGGGCATCGAGCGCGTCCTGGAAGCTGCCGGCCCGGGCGTCGGCGAGCTCGAGGCGGCCGTCCTCCTCGCTGGCGAGCTGCAGGCCGGACGCGGCGCGGACGCCCAGCGTCACGCCCGAGCCGACGAGGCGGCCGTGCCGCCGGACGAGGTGAGGGGTGTCGGACAGCCCGACGCTCCAGGCGCAGACCTCGGCCACAAGCGCAGCAGCGCGCTCGCGCAGGACCTCACGGGTCAGCAGGCTCACGGTCTGGACGTCGTCCACCTCAGGCTGCGACCCTCTCGGGCACGGGGGAGGAGGTCAGCCCGACCTTGCGGGCGATCGCCGACGGACCGGCCGACGCGACGACCGCGGCCGACGCCTTGCGCCGGAAGTCGTTCGGCAGGGACAGCCGGAAGACCTTCTTCCACGCCGAGCCCAGCTGCTGAGGAAGCGGACCGACGGCGTAGGTCAGGCCGTAGCGCTCGAACAGCTCCTGGATCCGCGGGGAGATCTCCTTGTAGCGGTTGCTCGGCAGGTCCGGGTAGAGGTGGTGCTCGATCTGGAACGACAGGTTGCCGGTCATCAGGTGCATGGCATCGCTGCCGCTGATGTTCGCGGCACCCAGCATCTGGCGCAGGTACCACTCGCCGCGGGTCTCGCCCTCGATCGAGCTCTTCTCGAACGTCTCGACGCCCTCGGGGAAGTGGCCGCACATGATGACCGAGTGGGTCCACAGGTTGCGGATCAGGTTGGCGGTCGCGTTGGCGGCCAGCGTCGGCACCGCGGACGGACCGGACAGCAGCGGGTGCACCAGGTAGTCGCGGGTCGCCTGCTTCTTTATCTTGGCGAACACGGCCTTGGTCTGCGCCTTGAACAGCGCCTTGTCCTTGCGGCCCTTGGCGTACTTGCCGATCTCGAGGTCGTAGGCGGCGATGCCGTACTCGAACAGGCAGGCGTTGAGGAAGTTCCACAGCGGCTGCGCGAGGTAGAACGGGTGCCAGCGCTGGTCCTCGTCGACGCGCATGATCCCGTAGCCGAGGTCGTTGTCGCGGCCGAGCACGTTGGTGAACGTGTGGTGGATCTGGTTGTGCGAGTGCTTCCACATGTCCGACGGGGAGGCGTTGTCCCACTCCCAGCTGGTGCTGTGGATCTTCGGGTCGCGCATCCAGTCCCACTGGCCGTGCATGACGTTGTGGCCGATCTCCATGTTCTCCAGGATCTTGGAGATGGACAGGCCTGTGGTCCCAGCGATCCAGGCCGGCGGGAACAGCGAGAACAGCAGGACGCCGCGACTGGCGATCTCGAGCTTGCGCTGGACGTCGATGATCTTGCGGATGTACGCCGCGTCGTTCTCACCGCGGCTGACGATGATCTCTTCGCGGATCGCGTCGAGCTCCCGGCCCAGCTCCTCGATGTCCGCATCGGTGAGGTGGGCGATGGGGTTGTGCTGCTTCTTCTGCAGGGCGGTCATAGGTCTCCTCGGTGCGGGGTCGGGGTCTCAGAGCTCGATGTCGCAGGCGCCGGCGGCAGCCGAGATGCAGGTCTGGATGCGCACGCCGTCACCTTCGACAGCGGTGGTGACGTGGCCGTCGCGCAGGTCGCGAACCGCGCCGGAGCGCAGCGGGACGACGCAGCCGAAGCAGATGCCCATGCGGCACCCGGACGGCATGAGCACGCCGGCCTCCTCGCCTGCGTCGAGCAGCGGGGTCGCGCCGTCGGCCTCGACGACAGTTCCGGTGCGGCTGAAGCTCACCGCACCGCCTTCCCCGGTGACCAGGACGGTCGGCCGGAAGCGCTCGGTGTGCATGCGGTCGGCGAGGCCCCGCTCGGCCCAGTGGGCCTCGAGCAGGTCGAGCAGGCCGGCCGGGCCGCAGGCCCAGGTCTGCCGCTCGGCGAGGTCCGGCACGAGCCCGGCGAGGTCGTCCAGGCCGAGCATGCCGTCGACGTCGGTGTGCTTCTCCACCAGGCGGATCCGGCCGTCAGCGGCCAGGGCTCGCAGCTCCGCGGCGAAGATGACGTCGTCGGCGGTCGGGGCCGAGTGCACGAGCACGACGTCGTCGAGCTCGTCGACAGCGTTGCGGATCATGCCCATCACGGGCGTGATGCCGCTGCCGGCCGTGACGAACAGGACCTTGGACGGGCGTACGGCAGGCAGCACGAAGTCGCCAGCGGCCTGGTCGAGCTGCACCACCAGGCCGGGACGGGCCCGGCGGACGAGGTAGTTGCTGACCTTGCCGTCCGGGATGGCCTTGACGGTCACGGCGACGCAGCCGTCGGGGCGGGCGTGCTCGGAGGTGAGCGAGTAGGCCCGCCACTGGCGGACGCCGTCGACGTCGACGCCGACCCGGACGTACTGCCCGGGGGTGTGCGGCTTCCAGCCGCGGCCGGGCCGGATGACGATCGTGGCGGCGTCGCGGGTCTCGGGGACGACCTCGACGACGCGGCCGCGCAGGTCGGCGCCGGAGCGCAGCGGGTCGACCAGGTCGACGTAGTCGGCGGGGACCAGGGGCGTCGCGACCAGCTCGGCCAGGCGGCCGACGCGCTCGCGCAGCCGACCCAGGACGGGCAGGGTGGGGGCGGGTGCGGTCATGACGTCACTCTTCCCGCTTCGAGGGCTAGTATCCTGCCTGTGGAGAGTGAGCGTTCTGCGCTCGACTGTTCTCAGGGAACAGTCTGATGGCTGATGTGGGATCCGACGTCGGTGTCTTGGGGACCGCCGGCCTCGCGCTGGACCCCCACGTCGTGTCGACGCTGCGGGCCCAACTGCCGACTGTGGCCGAGCGGACGGTCCAGGCGGTGACCGCCGAGGTGCCGGGCTACGCCGGCGCGCTCACCGGCGCGATGCGCGAGAACATCGCGCTGGCCGTGCAGACCGCCCTGGGCGCGTTCCTCCAGCTCGCGGAGCAGTCCAAGGACTCCGACCCCAGCACGCCGCTGCAGCCGGCGATCGAGGGCGCCTACGCGCTGGGTCGCGGCGAGGCGCGTAGCGGCCGGACGATGGACGCGCTGCTGGCGGCCTACCGGGTCGGTGCCCGCGTCTCGTGGCGGGAGATGTCGGCCACCGCCGTGGACGGGGGGCTCCCCGCGCCCACCGTGGCGCAGTTCGCCGAGCTGGTGTTCGCCTACATCGACCAGCTCTCGGCGGCGAGCGTGGCCGGGCACACCGACGAGCTCGCCACCACCGGCCGAGTCCGCCAGCGCTACCTCGAGAAGCTCGGCCAGGACCTGCTGGCCGCAGCGCCGGTCGACGCGCTGGCGGCGAGCGCCGAGCGCGCCGACTGGGGACCGCCCGAGAGCCTGACGGCTGTCGTCCTCCCGGCCGTGCGGGTGCGGGGGGTCGTGGCGCTGCTCGACCCGCGAACGCTGGTGGTCTCCGGTGACCTCGCCGGCCTCGAGGGGGCGGAGACCATGACGGTGCTGCTCGTCCCGGACGCCGACGGCGTGAGCCGGGTGCAGCTGCTGCGGCTGCTCCAGGGCCGACCGGCGGTCGTCGGACCGGTGCGCCCCTGGACGCAGGTCGGCTCGTCGTACCGCCGGGCTGTCCGGGCCGCCGAGCTCACCGCCCCGACCGCCGAGCCGGTGGACACCGACGAGCACCTCGCCGCGCTCGTCCTCGGCGCCGACCCCGAGGCGGTCGCCGACCTGCGCGCGCGCGTGCTCGCCCCGCTGTCCGGTCTGCGTCCGGGCACGGCCGAGCGACTGGCCGAGACGCTGCGGTCCTGGCTGCTCCACCAGGGCCGGCGCGAGGAAGTCGCCGCGGACCTGGTCGTCCACCCGCAGACGGTGCGCTACCGCATGACCCAGCTGCGGGACCTCTACGGCGACCGGCTCACCGACCCGACCACCGTCCTCGAGCTGATCGTGGCCCTGGCCGTCCCCCCTCGCTAAGCAGATCGGGTCACCGGGGCGTGCTCAGCGGCGGCGTCGGCCGCGAGCGCGCGCCGTCCGGCTGCGGCGCCGGCGCAGCAGGCCGATCAGGCTGACCACCGCGACGGTGCCGCCCACGGCGGCGGCGACCGGGGCCGGGTTGGCCCGCACCTGCTCACCGGCGTCAGCCGCCTTGGCCCGCAGGACTGCCATCCGCTCCTGCACCTGCTCCTGCACCCGGGCCTTCACGTCAGCCCGGTCGGCCAGTTCCTGCACGGTGCCGCCGAGGTGCTCGCGTGTGGAGTCGATCTCCCGGCGCAGCTCGTCGACGTCAGGCGAGCCCCCGGCGGTGGTGTCGGAGGTCACTGGATCCCGCTCGGACGCGGCGACGGGTCGGTCAGCCCGGCGACGTGGGAGGGGTAGGGCTCGGCCCTGCTCACGAAAGCCGGCTCGGCCGCAGGTGCCTGCGCGCCCTGCCGGGCCGGGCCCGTGCCGATCGCCTCCTCGAGCTTGTGCTTCCACGGCTGCACCTCGGGCCGATGCAGCAGCTCGTCGGCCTTCTGACGCAGCACCTCGTAGCGCTCTCGTCCCGCCTTGGTGCCCAGCACGTAGCCGGCCGCTGAGGCGGCGGCCACCAGGATCTTGCTCATCGTCTTCCTCCACGAGGTCGGGGTGTGATGGGCGCGGCGCGAGCCGCACCGCGTTCCGGAACTCGCCTACCCCGCCGGAGGCGGTCGAGACCGATCAGCGCGAGGACAGGTACGGGCAGTGCCGACAGCCCAGGCCGCAGCAGGTCCCTCGCTCGGCCAGCGTCCGGGCGGTCAGCACCCGGTAGCCGCTGATCGGGTCGCGGTAGGTCGCCTCGCCCGCGTCCAGGGCGGCGCTGTGCGCGGCGCGCACCGCCTCGGCCAGCGGGTGACCAAGGTCCAGCCGGTCCGGGTGCGGCTCGGTCAGCGGCCGGGAGTCGAGGGGCAGGGGCACGCCCACGGCCGGTCCCGGCGCGTCGCTGCGGGAGGAGGCCACCCCTCCATGATGCCCGCGGGTCGCCTCGACGGCCCCGGGCCGCGCGACGTCTCGGGCGGCGCGTGGCACGGTTGTCGGAGGCGCTGCCGACCGGCAGCCCAGCCGACGGAGGGGGAGACCGCAGTGCTGGACATCGTCGGAGCGCGAGTCCTCGTGCGCAGCGGGCTGCTCGCGCCGGCCCGGCCCGACCGCCTGCTCGGCATGGGCCTGGCCCTGGTCCGCTGGGGGATCAGCCCGGCCACCGGCTACGCCGCGGGAGCCTCGCGCCACCCGCAGCGGCTCGCCCTGGTCGACGACGACGGGCCGCTCACGTGGCGCGAGGTCGACCGGCGCACGGACCGGCTGGCCAGCGAGCTGCGGGCGCGCGGGCTGCGTCCCGGTGACGCCGTCGGCGTGCTCGCCCGCAACGGCCGCGGCCTGGTCGACAGCGCCGTCGCCACGGCCAAGGTCGGCGCCGACGTGCTCTACCTCAACACCGGCAGCGCCCCTGCACCGCTGCTCGCCGTGCTGGACCGCGAGCAGGCCCGTGCCGTCCTGCACGACGAGGAGTTCACCGACCTGCTCGGCACAGCGCTGCCCGGGCGCATCGCCGTGACGACCGAGCAGCTCGCCGAGCTCGCCGTCACCTCGACGCTCCCCGCGCCGCCGCGGCCCGGCCGGGCCTCGCGGCAGGTGATCCTCACCAGCGGGACGACCGGTGCACCGCGTGGGGCGGCCCGCAGCGGCGCGACCGTCGGGGACGCCGTCGCCGCCCTGTCGATGGTCCCGCTGCGGGCGCGCGAGACGACGGTGATCGCGGCTCCGGTGTTCCACGCCTGGGGACTCGGTCACCTCTCGCTCGGGATGCTGCTGGGCTCGACGGTGGTCCTGCAGCGCAGGTTCGACCCCGACCGGGTCCTGCAGGCCGTGCAGGAGCACCGCGCGACCGTGCTCGTCGTCGTCCCGGTGATGCTCGAGCGGCTGGTCGAGGCGGCCCGGTCCGGGCGGCACGACACGTCCAGCCTGCGGGTGATCGCCTCCAGCGGCAGTGCCCTGCCCGGCGACCTGGCCCGGCGCGTCCAGGAGGTCTTCGGGCCGGTCCTGCACAACCTCTACGGCTCGACCGAGGTCGCCTACGCCGCCGTCGCGACGCCCGAGGACCTCGCCGCCGACCCCCGTACGGCCGGCCGCCCCCCGCACGGGGTGACGCTCCGGGTCGTGGACGAGCGCGGCCGGGACGTCCCTCCCGGCACTCCCGGGCGGATCTTCGTCGGCAGCGGCCTGGCCTTCGAGGGCTACACCGACGGCTCGGACAAGGACCGGCTCGACGGGCTCGTCTCCACCGGTGACCTCGGTGTGGTCGACGGCGCCGGGCGGCTCACCGTGCTCGGCCGCGACGACGACATGGTGGTCATCGGCGGGGAGAACGTCTACCCGCAGCAGGTCGAGGACGTCCTGGCCGAGGACCCGTCGGTCGCCGAGGTCGCCGTGGTCGACGAGCCCGACGAGGTCTACGGCGTACGCCTGGTGGCCCACGTGGTGCCGGCGACCGGCGCGACCGTCGACCCCGAGCAGCTGCAGGAGCGGGTCCGCAGCTCGCTGGCGCGCTTCGCGGTGCCGCGGGAGGTCCGCCTGCTCGACGCGCTGCCCCGCAACGCCACCGGAAAGGTCCTGCGCGCGCAGCTCAGGGGGAGGCAGACGTGACCGCGCCGGCCGAGCTCGACCTGCCGGACGTCGACGAGAGCACCGACGAGGACCGCCCCTGGGTGGCGATCGTCTGGAACGACCCGGTCAACCTGATGAGCTACGTGACCCATGTCCTCATGGAGCTGTTCGGCTACCCCCGTGAGAAGGCGACGGCAATGATGCTCGACGTGCACGAGAAGGGACGGGCCGTGGTCAGCAGCGGCACCCGCGAGCAGATGGAGCACGACGTGTCGCGCCTGCACGCCAAGGGCCTGTGGGCCACCCTGCAGCAGGACTGAGATGCGCTTCTCCCGCAAGCGGCTCGGGGCCGTCGAGGCCAAGCTCGACCGGATCGAGGCCGGTGTCCTGACCTCGATCGTCGGGGACCTGCTCGAGCTGCTCGGCGACGACGACGAGACCGAGCAGGACCCGCTCGCCGCGCTCGTCGGCATGCCGAGCGGACCGGTGGAGCGCCCGGCGGACCCGGCGCTGGCCCGGCTGCTGCCCGACGCCTACGGCGACGACGACGAGGCGGCGGCGGAGTTCCGCCGCTACACCCAGGCCGACCTGCGGGCCGGCAAGCGCGAGAGCGCCACGGTCGTGCTGGCCACGCTCGCCCCGCTGCTGGACCGCGGCGGCAAGGTCCTGCTCGACCGCGAGCACCAGGACGCCTGGCTGGGATGCCTGAACGACCTGCGCCTGGTCCTCGGCACCCGCTTGGAGGTCACCGAGGACACCGAGTTCGACCCCGGGTCGGACGACCCGCGGGAGCAGGCGCTGCACGTCTACGGCTGGCTCGGCTGGCTGCAGGAGTCGCTGCTGGCGAGCATGGATCCCGGCGCTCGGTAGCCTGACCGGGTGCTCGAGCTCCCGGAGGCGATGGTGGACCAGGTGGTGGCCCATGCCCGTCGTGACCACCCCGACGAGTGCTGCGGCGTCATCGCCGGCAAGGACGGCGTCGCGACCCGCCTGTACGAGATGCAGAACGCCGAGCGGTCACCCACCGGGTTCACCTTCGACAGCGCCGAGTGGCTGGAGGTCTACCGGGCCATCGACGACGCCGAGCAGGACCTGCTGGTCGTCTACCACTCCCACACGATGACCGAGGCGTACCCGTCGCGCACCGACGTGCGCTGGTCGGTCAACACCCCGGGGACCTCCTGGCTGCTCGTGTCGACCCGGTCCGACGAGCGTGAGGTCCGGTCGTACCGGATCGAGGACGGCGTCGTCGCGGAGGAGGAGCTGCGGGTCACCCCGTAGCGCTGGAACAAGCACGTCGTCCCGACCTGTTGGAACATGAGAGCTGCACCCCCCACACCGAGGAGAACTCCCCGCATGGCCATCGAGGTCCGCATCCCGACCATCCTCCGCACCTACACCGGTGGCGAGAAGGCCGTGCAGGGCTCCGGCGACACCCTGACCACGCTGCTGGACGACCTGGACAGCCGCCACAGCGGCCTGCGCGGGCGCCTGGTCACCGAGGACGGCTCGCTGCACCGCTTCGTCAACGTCTACGTCAACGACGAGGACGTCCGCTTCCTCGGCGGTCTGGAGACCAAGCTGAACGACGGCGACAGCGTCACGGTGCTGCCCGCGGTCGCCGGCGGCTGACCTTGCGCTTCGACTCGCTGCTGGACTCCGTCGGGCACACGCCGCTCGTCGGTCTCCCTCGGCTGTCCCCGTCCCCGGAGGTGCGGCTCTGGGCCAAGCTCGAGACCGACAACCCGACGGGGTCGGTCAAGGACCGGGCGGCGCTCTACATGATCGCCCAGGCCGAGAAGGAGGGGCTGCTGCGCCCGGGCGTCACGGTCCTGGAACCCACCTCCGGCAACACCGGGATCTCCCTGGCGATGGTCTGCCGCATGCGGGGCTACCGGTTGATCTGCGTGATGCCGGAGAACACCTCGATCGAGCGCCGCCAGCTGCTCACGATGTACGGCGCGGAGATCGTCACCTCGCCGGCCGCAGGCGGCTCGAACCAGGCCGTCGCCGTGGCCAAGCAGCTGTCGGCCGAGAACCCCGACTGGGTCATGCTCTACCAGTACGGCAACCCGGCCAACGCGCTGGCGCACTACGAGACGACCGGCCCAGAGCTGCTCGAGGACCTGCCGACGCTGACCCACTTCGTGGCGGGCCTCGGCACCACCGGCACGCTCATGGGGACCGGTCGCTACCTGCGCGAGCACAAGCCCGACGTGCGGATCATCGCCGCGGAGCCGCGCTACGGTGAGCTCGTCTACGGCCTGCGCAACATCGACGAGGGCTTCGTCCCCGAGCTGTACGACGCCTCGATCCTCACCTCCCGCTTCTCGGTCGGCCCGCGCGAGGCGCTGCGCCGCACCCGCCAGCTGGTCGAGGAGGAGGGCATCTTCGCCGGCATCTCGACCGGGGCGATCCTGCACGCCGCCCTCGGCGAGGCCATGAAGGCGGTCAAGGCCGGTGTCCCGGCCGACATCGCCTTCATCGTCTGCGACGGCGGGTGGAAGTACCTGTCCACCGGCGCCTACGCCGGCACCCTCGAAGAGGCCGAGTCGGCGCTCGAAGGCCAGCTCTGGGCGTAGGCCCGGGCAGCGGCGGGCCTTCTCCCACGTAGGCTGAGCGGATGAGCGACGCGTGAGGCTGACCGTCCTCGGGTGCTCCGGGACCTTCCCCGGTCCCGATTCGCCGTGCTCGGGCTACCTGGTCGAGCAGGACGGCTTCCGGCTGGTGCTGGACCTGGGCGCGGGGGCGCTCGGGCACCTGCAGCGCCACACCGACCTGCTCGGCGTGGACGCGGTCTACGTCAGCCACCTGCACGCCGACCACTGCATCGACCTCGTGACCTACTACTACGCCCGGCGCTACCACCCGAACGGGATGCCGTCACGGTTGCCGGTCTACGGCCCGGCCGGGTTGACCGAGCGGATCTGCGCGAGCTTCGAGACGCGTCAGACGGCGGAGCTGGCCGACGTCTACGACTTCCGCGAGGTGCCGGTCGGGACCCGCGAGGTCGGTCCGTTCACCTTGACGACCGTGCGCACCAACCACCCGGTCGAGACGCACGCCGTGCGGGTCGAGGCCGGCGGTCGGTCGCTGGTCTACTCCGCCGACACCGGTGAGAGCGACGCGCTCGTCGAGCTCGCCCACGGAGCCGACCTGCTGCTGTGCGAGGCGAGCTGGCCGCACGAGCCCGCGCGGCCGGCGGGTCTGCACCTGTCAGGCACGCAGGCCGGTGAGCACGCCACCCGGGCCGGCGCGCAGCGGCTGCTGCTGACCCACGTCGTGGCCTGGAGTGACCCCGAGGTCGTCCTGGCGGAGGCGCGCGCCGCGTACGCCGGACCGCTCGAGCTCGTCGCGTGCGGCCGGTCGTACGACGTCTGACTAGCCTGTCTCGTCATGACCCGTCATGACGGCCGCGCCGTCGACCAGCTCCGGCCCGTGATGATCACTCGAGGCTGGCTCGACCACGCCGAGGGCTCCTGCCTCGTCGAGTTCGGCCGGACGCGCGTGCTGGTCGCCGCCAGTGCCCAGCTGGGCGTCCCGCGCTGGCGCAAGGGGTCCGGGCTCGGCTGGGTGACCGCGGAGTACGCCATGCTCCCCCGCGCCACCCACACCCGCAGCGACCGCGAGTCGGTCAAGGGCAGGCTCGGTGGACGCACCCACGAGATCAGCCGGCTGGTCGGTCGCAGCCTGCGGGCCTCGATCGACCTCGGGCTGCTCGGTGAGAGCACGATCGCCATCGACTGCGACGTCCTGCAGGCCGATGGCGGTACGCGGACCGCGGCTATCACCGGCGCCTACGTCGCCCTGGCCGATGCCTGCGCGCACCTCGGCCGACCCGAGGCGATGGTCCGCCGGATCGCGGCGATCAGCGTCGGGATCGTCGACGGCACGCCGGTGCTGGACCTCGACTACCCCGAGGACGTGTCCGCGGGCACCGACATGAACGTGGTCGCCACCGGTGACGGGGAGCTGATCGAGGTGCAGGGCACGGCCGAGGGCGCGCCGTTCCAGCGGGCAGAGCTCGACGCGCTGCTCGACCTCGCGATCGGTGGCATCTCCAGCCTCACCGCACTGCAGGCCTCCGCCCTCGCCGAGCCGCTGCGCGTCAAGCACGCCGGCGACCCGCTCAAGCTGTGACCCGCGTCCTGCTCGCCACACGCAACGCGGGCAAGGTCGATGAGCTCCGGCGGATCCTGGGCGGTGCAGTCGAGCTCGTCGGGATCGACGACGCCACGGCGTACGAGCCGGGGCCGGAGACCGGTGCGACCTTTGCCGAGAACGCCCTCGCCAAGGCCTTCGAGGCCGTCGCGCACACCGGCCTGGCCTCGGTCGCCGACGACAGCGGCCTGGCCGTGGACGCCATGAACGGGATGCCGGGCGTGCTGTCGGCGCGGTGGGCCGGGCGGCACGGCGACGACCGCGCCAACCTCGAGCTGCTGCTCGGTCAGCTCACCGACGTGCCCGACGACCGCAGGGGCGCCGGCTTCGTGTGCGCTGCGGCGTACGCCCTGCCGGACGGTCGGCACGAGGTCGTGCTCGGCGAGATGCGCGGGACGCTGACGCGCGGACCACGGGGGAGCGGCGGCTTCGGCTACGACCCGCTGCTGGTCCCGGACGGGCTGACCGTCACGTCGGCCGAGCTGACGCCGGCGGAGAAGGACGCGATCAGCCACCGGGGCAAGGCCTTCCGGCTGCTGGCCCCCCGGCTGCTGGCCGCGCTGACCGCCTAGCGGCCGACCGCGCCGGCCAGGTGCGTGTGCCGCGCCTGCACGCGCTCGCGCACGTCGGCCTGCTCCTGCTCCGAGCCCAGCGCCGGGTGGGCGCACAGAACGGGGAACGCCACCTCCGCGTGCAGCGACTCATAGAGCTTCTCGAGCTGGATCGCGGCGGCGAGCTGATCGCGGGCGTGGAGCATCCCGACCATCTCGCCGAAGCCGCGCACGGGCAGGCCCTCGTCGAGGCAGTCTCGCGCGAGCTGCCCGACGGTGGCGTCGAACAGCTCCGGGTCCGGCCAGCCCTCGCGCATGAACCCGTCGAGGGCCTGGTCGGCGTCGACGGCCACCAGGTGCCCCCGGCCCTGCGGACGGGACAGCCGGGACAGCACGAGGGAGTGCTGCATCCCGCACAGATGGGCGGCGGAAGCGATGACCAGGCAGATCTCACCGTCCGCCAGACCCGCCCCGACGTACGCCGACAGCTGCGCGACCAGCGCCGCCTCGTCGTCGTAGAAGTGGACGGCGTGGCGGGACGGCGGCTCGGAGGCCGAGGCTGGGAGGTCGAGGGGGGTCCAGGAGGAGGGGCCGCAGGCGCGGGCGTGCAGCAGCGCGGCGTCGCGGCGCTGGTCCGCCGAGCGCTCGGCCGCGCGGACCGCGTCGCGGGCGTTGGCGACCGCGCCCTGCTGGGGGCGCAGTGCGCGCCAGGTGGACCGGACCTGGTCCACCGGGTTGGTGATGGGACGCGCGAGGGGGAAGGTGATCACGGTTCCTCGCAGACGATCGAGACCGCGTGCGGTGCAGGGCACCGACACGTCGCGGTCGCGGAGGGGGTGAACGGCCTGGGGCGCAGGTCGAGCGGCGGTGTCAGGGGCGCGGTGCCTTCCTAACCCAGCGGGTGGGTGCCTGTCCAGGGACATCTCGGACATCGTGGGACCTCACTGCCGACGTGTCCGACCTCACCTCGGGACTCGTGCGCGAGGGGGGACTCGAACCCCCACACCCGAAGGCGGCGGCACCTAAAGCCGCAGCGTCTGCCAATTCCGCCACTCGCGCTCGAGGTCAGCCTACGGTCGCTGGTCGACTGCCAGGTCCCGGCGGAGCTTGGCGACGTGGCCCTTGGCCTTCACGGCGTACGACACGGCTGTGAGGACGCCCTGCTCGTCGACCACGAACGTTGAGCGGATCACCCCGACGACGGTCTTGCCGTAGAGGCTCTTCTCGCCGTAGGCGCCGTAGGCGGTCAGGACCTGCTTGGACGGGTCGGACAGCAGCGGGAAGGTCAGCCCCTGCGCGGCCGCGAACGCCGCGAGCTTGGCCGACGGGTCCGGCGAGAGGCCGACGACCTCGTAGCCCGCCGCCTGGAGCGAGGACAGGCTGTCACGGAAGTCGCACGCCTGTGCGGTGCAGCCGGGCGTCGACGCCGCGGGGTAGGCGTACAGGACGACCTTGCGACCGCGCAGGCTGCTCAGAGACAGGTCCTCGCCGCGACTGTCCGCGAGGGTGAAGTCGGGGGCGGTGTCGCCGATGGACAAGCGCGGGGTCGTGGCCATGCGCAGATCCTGCCAGGCCGCCGGCCGCTGGCCTGGGGCAGGATGTCCTGGTGGTGCACCCCCTCGAGCCCGGCCTGCTGATCGAGGACTACGCCGTCGTGGGCGACACCCACACCATGGCGCTGGTCGGGACCGACGGCTCGGTCGACTGGCTGTGCATGCCGCGGTTCGACTCGGCGGCGATGTTCGCGAACCTGCTGGGCGACGAGGACAACGGCCGCTGGCAGATCTGTCCCGAGGGGCTCGCCGACGGCGTGGTGCTGCGCACGACACGGCGCTACCGCGAGGGCACGCTCGTCCTCGAGACCGAGTGGGAGACCGCGACCGGCGTGGTCCGGCTGATCGACGCGATGCCGCCGCGCAACCATCACGTGGACATCGTCCGGCGGGTCGAGGGCGTCCGGGGTCACGTGGACATGGCCATGCGGTGGGTCATCCGATTCGGCTACGGCGACGTCGTGCCGTGGTTGCGCCGGGTCGAGGACGAGGACGGCCGCCCCGCGCTGCTGGCCATCGCCGGTCCCGACGGCGTCGTGCTGCGCGGGGACGTCCTGCCCGCCCCCGACCGGCGCGGTGGCGACCCCGCCCACCACGCGCACTTCACGGTCCGGGCCGGTGAGGTCGTCGACACGGCGATGACCTGGTTTCCCTCCCACGAGCCGATCCCGCACTGGCACAGCGTGGCGGAGGGGATCGCCTCCAGCGAGGAGTTCTGGCTGGACTGGTCCGGCCGGTGCACCTACGACGGGCCGTACGCGGACGCCGTGCAGCGCTCGCTGATCACCCTCAAGGCGATGACGTACGCACCGACCGGCGGGATCGTCGCCGCGCCGACGACATCGCTGCCGGAGGCGATCGGCGGATCGCGCAACTGGGACTACCGCTTCTGCTGGATCCGCGACGCGGCGCTGTGCCTGCACGCCCTGCTGTCCGCCGGCTACACCGCGGAGGCGGGTGACTGGCGGGCGTGGCTGGTGCGCGCCGTCGCCGGTTCACCGGAGCGGATGCAGATCATGTACGGCCTGGCCGGCGAGCGGCTGCTCCCCGAGAGCGAGCTGCCCTGGCTGGACGGCTACGAGGGCAGCGGCCCGGTGCGGATCGGCAACGGCGCCTCGGTGCAGTTCCAGCTCGACGTCTACGGCGAGCTGGCCTCGGCGCTGTACGAGGCGCGGGCCAGCGGCGTCGACGGCGACCCGTTCGCGTGGGCGGTGATGCAGTCGGTGCTCGGGCACCTCGAGCAGGTCATGGGCGAGCCGGACGCCGGGCTGTGGGAGGTCCGGGGCCCGGAGCGTCGCTTCACCCAGTCGCAGGTGATGGTGTGGGTGGCCTTCGACCGGGCGGTGCGCAGCTGCGAGGAGCTGGGGCTAGAGGGGGACGTCGAGCGCTGGCGCGCCCTGCGCGACCAGGTGCACGCCGAGGTCTGCGCCCTGGGTTGGAACGCCGACGTCGGGGCGTTCACGCAGTCCTACGGCGGGACCGCGCTCGACGCCTCGCTGCTCGTGATGAGCCGCGTCGGCTTCCTGCCCGGCGACGACCCCCGCGTCGTGGCGACCATCGACGCGGTGTCCCGCGAGCTGCGGCACGGGCCGCTGGTCGACCGCTACGTCACCGTGGAGTCCGTCGACGGGCTGGAACCCGGCGAGGGGAGCTTCCTGGCGTGCTCGTTCTGGCTCGTGGAGGCGCTGGCCCTCGCGGGTCGCGTCGACGAGGCGACCGCGCTGTTCGAGGAGCTGCTGGCGCTGCGCAACGACGTGGGCCTGCTGGCTGAGGAGTACGACGGGGAGCTCGGCCGGATGACCGGCAACTTCCCCCAGGCCTTCAGTCACCTCGCTCTGGTCGACGCGGCGATCACCCTGGCGGGCCTGGGTTCCCCGGGGGTCGGTGCGGGCACGACAGCCCTCACGACATGATCGACGCGCCGGACCGCTGGGCCGGCGCACGGACAGGACCTCGCAGGGGAGCAGCACGGTGGCGACAGACGGCAGAGACGACGCGGTAGAGGGCTCCTGGAGCCCGAAGCGCCCCACGACCGCGGCGGAGGAGCGGGTGGCGCGACAGAGCGACGTGTCGACCACGCAGGATCTGGCGTCGGACATCGAGAAGACCCGCGAGGAGCTGGCGCAGACGCTGGACGCCATCGCCGACCGGGTCAGCCCGAAGAAGGTGGCCCAGCGCACCAGCGACCAGGTCCGCGTGAGCGTCAAGGAGGGTGTCGCCAAGGGGCAGGTGGCGATGAAGGCCGGAGCGGCCTCGGCTTCGGAGACGGCCAAGGGCGCCGTCGAGGCGGCCAAGGAGATGGTCTCGGGCAACGGCGCGGTCCCCGCGGCCGCCGCCCCCCCGCCGGCCGTGGCGCCCACCCCCGGCGCGCTGGCGGACGCCAGCCAGCCGCCCGTCGCGGCGCCGTACGGCGCGGAGGTCCCGACCTACTACGCCCCGGCGCCGAGCACCTCGAAGGCGCCGCTGATCGGCGGGGTCGGCGTTGCTGTGCTGGTGCTGCTCCTCGTGCTGCGCCGACGTCGCCGACGCCGCTGAGGGGCGTGCGGCCCGAGCGGCCCGGCCCCGGCCAGGAGTCGGTCTGGGACTACCCCCGCCCGCCCGGCGTCGAGCTGTCGTCGAAGCTCGTCACGGTCGTGCTCGGCGGCGAGCAGGTCTGCCGGACGACCCGTGCCTGGCGGGTGCTCGAGACCAGCCACCCGCCTGTCTGGTACCTCCCGAGGGAGGACTGGGTCGACGGGGCGCTGGCTGCGGCGGGCGGCTCGTCGTACTGCGAGTGGAAGGGCGTGGCGTCCTACCTCGACGTGCTCGGCGGCGGCGTCCGCGCCGAGCGCGCGGCCTGGACCTACCCCGAGCCCGTGCCGGCGTACGCCGGACTCAAGGACGCCGTCGCGGTCTACCCGGCCGCGATGGACGCGTGCACGGTCGACGGCGAGCTGGTCCGGCCTCAGGACGGCGGCTTCTACGGCGGGTGGGTGACCGACGACGTCGTCGGCCCCTTCAAGGGCGCGCCCGGCACGCTGGGCTGGTAGCCGACGGCCGTCCCCCTCACGACGACCCGCGGCGGAAGGCGACCGCGTCGAACGTCCCGCCGAGCGCAGGACTGAGTCCGCGCAGGGCGGCCGTCACGAGAGCCTTCGGCTCCGCCCGCCCGAGACCTTCCGCGAGCGCACCCAGAAGCGGTCGTGCGGCGAGCATCTCGAGGTCAGCGACATCGCTGCGCGCGGCCAGCGTCGGCTCCTGGGGCCAGGAGCCGATGACCAGACCGGCGAGCTCGAGGCCCCGGTGGGCCATCACCTCCAGCGTCAGGGCGGCGTGCCCGAGCGTGCCCCGGCCGGCCTCGGCGACGACCAGCACCGGCAGACGCAGCGTGCGCGCGAGCTCGGCCATCGTGAAGCCGTCGTCGTCGTAGCGGGCGAGCAGCCCACCGGTGCCCTCCACCACCACAAGGTCGGCGACGGCCTGAGCGTCGAGCACCGCCCGGACGCACCGGGCCGGGTCCAGGGGGGCCCGTCCGCTCGCCCGCGCCGCCGCTGCGGGGGACAGGTCGTTCGGGAAGCGGGTCAGCTCGACGACCTGGACCCCCGGGGCCAGGCGCGCGACCGCAGCCAGGTCGCCATCGGCGCCGTCGGGCACACCTGTCTCGGCGGGCTTCAGCACGGTTGCCCGCTGACCGCGCGCCAGCGCCAGCGCGGCCAGCGCCGCCGACACGACCGTCGCGCCCACGTTGCGGCCCGTTCCGGTCACGAGCAGCCCCGTCACGGCTGGCCCAGCCCCGTGTCGTCCACGCCTCCACTCTCCCAGGCGGGTCATCTGCCCGACCCGGTGCCACCTCACGCGGGTGCAGGCGCAGGTCTGGCAGGCTGGCCGGGTGCTGCCCGCCGTCGACCTCTCCTGCTCCCTGGTGCTGCGCGCCGCGGGGCCGGCCGCCGTCGCGCTCCAGGTGGAGGGCGTGGGCGCGGTCGGCGACCTGCAGGTCCTGCAGGGCGGTGAGCTCCTGCGCTGGACCGACCTGGCGACCGACGCCGGGGGGACCACCCAGCGCTTTGACGTCGTGGCCGGTGAGGTGGTCATCCGCTACGCCGCGCACCGGGCCGCGCGCAACGAGCAGGACCTGGCGGTGACCGAGCTGGATCAGCTGGTGGCGCGGCGGCCGAGCCGCTACTGCCCCTCGGACCGGCTGGGGCCACTGGCCGGTCAGCTGCTCGGGACGGTGCCGGAGCAGCCCTGGGAGCGCGCGGTGGCGGTGGCCGAGTGGGTCCACGGCCGACTGGCCTACGTCCGCGGCAGCAGCACCGGCTCGGACGGCGCGCTCGAGACCCTGCTCAGCGGGCAGGGCGTCTGCCGCGACTTCGCCCACCTGGTCGTGGCGCTGTGCCGGGCCCTGGACATCCCGGCCCGCGTCGTCGCCGTCTACGCCCCTGGGCTCTCGCCGATGGACTTCCACGCCGTCGCCGAGGTGGCCGTCGACGGCACCTGGCGGGTGCTGGACGCGACCGGTCTGGCGCCCCGGGCCTCGCTCGTGCGGATCGCCACCGGGCGGGACGCTGCGGACACGGCATTCCTCACGACGATCGGCGACCCGGTGTCGCTGGAGGACTACCTCGTGCTGGCGACGACGGTCGGCGACCTGCCTGGCGACGACGGCACCCGACCGGTCTCGCTGCCCTGAGCGCGGTGCGCGAGGCTGACCTCCCCGGCCAGAGCCCTGGCCGGGCCACCGCTCCCTCGACCGCAGGAGTGACCGTGCCCCAGCTCGACCGCCAGGGCGAGGTCTTCGTCCTCGACCTCGGCAGCGATGAGAACCGCTTCCACCCCGACTGGCTCGCGGCGGTGAACGCCCAGCTCGACGAGGTCACCGCTGCCTCGGGGCCCCGCGCGCTCGTCACGTCGGCGACCGGGAAGTTCTGGAGCAACGGGCTCGACCTCGCCTGGATCTTCGACCACCCCGACGCGAGCGGCGCGTTCCTCGACGAC
>Ga0335397_10004481_pt1 | contig 18454 bp, 16 predicted proteins | sample MAT04_FD_205740 | JGI IMG/M metagenome (GOLD analysis project Ga0335397, IMG submission 205740) | Freshwater microbial communities from Lake Fryxell liftoff mats and glacier meltwater in Antarctica - MAT-04 (spades assembly) (version 2) ... | reverse complement strand
CCAGCATGCGCTCACGCAGTTCGCTCTGAAACCCGTTCATCACCGAAATGACGATGATCAACGCGGCAACGCCCAGCGCGATGCCGAGCATCGAAATGAGCGAAATGAAGGAGATGAAACTGTTGCGACGCTTGGCACGCACATAGCGAACACCAAGCTCCAACTCGTAGCGGGAAAGGAGTGACATTGAGCCAAATTCTACGCGTCGGGAGCCGCTAGAGACCGCCTGCGTTGCAAGTTCGTTCCGCAAACCACCTACGCGCGCTCAACGATGGACTTTACGGCCGCCAGCGACGCCGACAAATTCAAAATCCGACGTCACCGCCAGAATTGCTCGGTTTGTGTGATTGTCGTGGCTTTTGTCTCATCCGTGTTGATCACCTTCGTTCGATGATCAACACGCGTTCTCCACAAAAGCTAAATCGTATCGCTCAGGCTCATTCTTCTTTGGAAATACAGGAAAAAAGACGAATAAGCGGCCTGTTCTTTGCTTTGCCGCTTTTTTACATAGGTATGCCGTCGACTTGCACTGAGCACGTACCACCCGATGGCAAAGCGCTGCCCGCCTGGCAGGTGGTCAAGGGCGCTGTAATGGCAAAGCTCCCCGCATTGCTGAGTGTCACACTGCGGATGATGATTGAGCGACCCACATTATTAACGAACGTATAACCTTTTGCACCACAGAAGGTTGCTGCGGTGGGCGAGGTGACCATTAATGTTTCGGTCGGACACATCAAAACGGCCTCCGCCGGTGGCGCATGGCCGAGCAAACTACCGCCCGCCGCCAAAGCGCCCAGCGCTACCACGACTGAGGCTAAACGACGACGACCGCGAAGGCCCCGCACCGCCAAAGCACTGATTACGAGCGTCAGGCCCACCGCCACCCAAGGGCCGAGCGGCACCGAGGCGTCGACGATGTCGAAACCGATAATAGGCCCTACCGGGCTATTCTGCGCATAAGCCGACTGCAGGGCGAGGCCTACGATGCCTGCTACCAAAAAACAGTTTCTATACAACTTGACCATATGACAACTTTCTCGCTTTCGCGTACGAAGAAAATGATGTGGCCCTGCTTTTAATCCTCGAAACGCTCGAATCGAGATTTCTCATCAGGGCCATAAACATGAAAAAACCGTGAGCCATCAACGATTAACCCTAATGCCAAGCCTAACTCCGACAATTTACGGCCTTGACGGAACGGGTTAACTGCGCCAACCGTATCAGCTCCGGAAACCAAAAGCAAAAAAGCCCGGCGATAACGGGCTATTTAGCTGCCGGTTGTTGCTATTTCCCAATTGAGCAACCGGAAGTTGGTAGGACGTAGCGGGCTCGCGGTTAGTAAAGCATCGGAATGAAAGTATTTTCACAGCAGGGAGACACGGTCTAGCTGTCCCTCAACCCGGTCGCAGTGCTCGTTCAGCTTTTTCCTAAAATTCCTTTCTACAAGGGGGCTAGTTGACGTTTTAGCCATTTGTCGACTCCTGATTAGCAAGGTGCCTCCGCATGGGAGTTGTCGTGCTGAGCATGGCGAAGGATCAGTGCGCCTACTAAAACGCACTCCACGACGCTCAATGCTTGCCACCTGATGTTTCGCTTCATTCAACATGACAACCTTCCCGAAAAGCCACTTTGCTGAGGCAGCTTGCTAATCAGGTGTCGGCTTTTGGCAAAAATCTCTTCCAGCCCTTGCGCAATAGTCGCTTCAACAAAAAGCCGTTAAGCCTTTCACTTGCGCTTACGGGCAAAAATTGATCGAGGGTGAATCAAAAGACAACGGCACACGGTTGGCTGACTATTGCATTAGGATCGCACTGCAGTTTCGCTTTCGCGAAGCCTAACGCCCTCAGTTCACGACAGCTCTTTGCCGCCCCTGCATGCCATTACACCGTCTCCGTTTTCACATTTCGATGAAATGCTCGCTTGGTCAGAGGCGATTCCGAGTCAGCTTCAAACGGAGTTTCAGACTCAGCTTCAACCTTTTGGCGGTCAGCCCCAGTCTCAAACGTTAGGACAGCGATCACACTACGTTCCCTACGGCAACTGGCTCGCCGAGACGCCCCAGACCTCCCTAACGCAGCGCCGTGCGCAGGCCGACCTGCTGTTCCGTCGTATCGGCATTACGTTTACCGTGTGCGGCGAAGGAGGCGGCACGGAGCAGCTGATTCCGTTCGACGCGACCGCCGCTACGAGAGCAAAAACTACACAATTCGAGTCCGATCAACCTTCTACCCGAAGGCAGCCCTGAGCCGTGACACGGCAAGGAATATGCTGGCCGGAAAACTGGTGCCGACTGCAAGCGACTCCGACGGTGCCGCGTTTCAGGAAGGCCAAGGCGATGCGACCGGCCCAGCAGTGCACTACGTTCGTGGGCCGTTATCGGTGGAGCTGAGAATTCTCGGTCTGTACTACAAGGAGCTGGCGAGCAAGCAAAAGGACATGCTGGAACTTCGCGAAAAGCTGGCCCGACTCAGGCGAATTCCGTAATGGTGAGCAGACGTTGCCTGTGACACCATTCTTCAAGCCATCGGCCTAACCTGTGTCCAAAGCGGTTTCATTAAGTCATGCCCCGGCCCCGAACACGTGGTTGGCGATTGGTCAACTGCAAATCGTATTGCAGGCCGTGATCGATGGCACACTGCCCGATCAATCTCAAGCCTGCATCGGCAATCACTTTCGTCAATTATTTGCACTTTAGTTCACGTGCGCCCACCGCAGCCGAGATAACTTATTGCCGGGATTTCATCGGGCACGTATTGATACCCAAGAGCGTGTAGGCGGGGCACCACCCGATGAGGCCGGTCGCCAGAGGCACCACCCCGATCCAGGCCCACAGGCCCGCGACGCCAGTGGCCGCCAACGCAATGAGACCGATACCCGCAATCAGCCGTACAGCGCGATCCACGCCGCCCTCGTTCGTTTTGAACATGACTTTCTCCAATTCACAGTTTGTTTGTCGACAACCGACACGAGCATTTGATGCTTTGCCGCGCGCGGTGTCGGTGACGCAAGTCACATGGCACACATCAAACCGCCAAACCGTTGGCGCATGCGCGCAGCGCAGCGCTGTCGAGGATACGAACGTGTTCTCGCGCCAGAGATATCCAGCCCTCGCCTTCAAACCGATGCAGCAAACGGGTGACGATCTCGCGTACGGTGCCAAGCTCGTCGGCGAGCGCCTGATGCGTGGTCGTGATGTCACGCCCATGCCCAACCAGCAAACCCGCCAGGCGCTGGTCGAGTCGCTGGAAAGCGACTGCGTCGATCAGCAGGGCAAGCTCTGCCATGCGCTCGGCGTACAGACCGAGCACCGATTCACGAAACGCCGCATGTTCAAGCCAGCGAAAAAACGTGTCGGGCGGAATTAGCGATAGTCGCGTCGGAAGTGTCGCGACGCCAGTGGCCGTCATGGTCGTGTGCCCGAACAGGCTTGCCGACGATACCAGACAGATATCCCCGGCGACCACGCGATACAGCACGAGCGAGCGACCTTCAGCCGAGCGTCGCAACACCTTGACCTCGCCCTCCACGACAAGCGGAAACCCCTGACACGGCTGACTCACGTCAAACAGCGTGGTACCTGCGGGAATCGGGTGCGCAGTCAGCGCGTTGAGCTCTGTCGAATTCAACGCGCCGAGCGCCGGATAAAGCGTGGTCAGCTCGGCTGCAAGCGTCTCACCACTAAGGGGGAGCGTCATGGTTTCAGGTAGCGTTTGTCATCAAACGTCGAGATCCATTGAGGCTTGTACACCACAGCGATGGTCACAATCATTCCGGTAAGCAGTGCTTCGGAAAACGCCAGGTGGATGCCGTAGGGCAAATAGTCGGAGAGCAATCGCTCGAGTGACCTCTCGTTATTGAACGACCAAAGCGACAACGATGCCAGCAGCGCCATAAATCTCGACAATGCGGCGCCACCGAATGCGACCACAAAGATATAGACAAAAAAGTTCGCAGGCAACCACCGCTGGCTTGCCCAAAGCACGAGCCGTGTCGTCACGATCGGCACTAACGCGAGGGTCACCCAAATTGCTGCAACATTCGCAAACGACCCGGAATGGATCGTGATGAACACGATTATGGCGAGCGCGGCAGACAGCAACGCGAGTGGAACGCCCAGCGCCAGCGTAATGCCCGTCATCGCCAGCAGGTGAAAAGTAAAGCCACCGTCAAGCGTTGCCTTCAGGCTCCACGTCGCGACGACGAGCGCAACCGTGGAATGCCAGACGTGCGTCAGCGAGCACGAGGCCAGTCGTGCCCAGTCGCCGTATTTCGAAGCGTAGAGGCTCGCGAGCAAGAGCGTCAACAGCATCAATAGCCAGCAGGTCACCAGACTAGCCAATGACAGATTTTCCGCGTACAGATTCACTGGCTGATGATAGTCTCGCACCGCCGATTCGTCATTGACGCAGCGCAAGGCGCGCATGTTTTGGCCCACACGAATGAAACAATGAGGTCAAGCCGTGACAAACAGTTTCAATTTAATTGGAACAGAAGTGGCTGCGATGGAATGTTAGGAATCCGTTTGACAAAGAAAGTCATAAACTGTTTGTCATGAATTGACATTGGCTGTCGAGAGTTGGCGGTTACGAGTGGACGTTCCCTTGTATGGACTTTCGGTTCCGCCGGCCCCCCCCTTTTCGGTGCCTTTCCCGCCTCTAGGCCGAGCAGCGTTTTTTAAGACTAGACCCGCTCGCTGAAAACACGCTGTTTGACGCGCATCAACTCAGTGGCCTGCCTGCGGTAGCAAACTGAAGGGCTGTGTCATCAGTTTTGGAGAGCGCATGGCGTCCAGTCGAAGCAAACGTTCCAATCCCGCAACCGCAAATTCCAAGGCTAAAGCGAAAGCGCCTGCCACTCCCAAAGCACGAAGCAGGGCAAACAGTTCAACCGCAAAAACGGCGGGTTCCCGTCCGCCTCGTCGTGTGGCAAAAGGCGACACCGCGCCAAACATGAAGCGTGACGCGCTGGAGAGATTTACGGCACGTGAGGCGGCAAAAGGCGCTGAAAGCACGGAGCTTTCGGCGTTGCAATCGGTGCTCGACGGCAAGCAAAGCGGTGCGGATAAAGCCAAAGCGCTGCGCGCGTTGCTTGATGGTGCTTCAAGCGATGATCTGGCCGCGATTCAACGACGTTTGCTAAACGCGAAACGCGATGGCGGCAGGCTCGCAAAATTGAACCCCGATGAAGTGCTGTCGGAGAATTGGCGCGACGGCGGCTATCCATACAAAAACCTGATGCTGCGCAGCAATTACGAGCAGCATAAATACCGCTTGCAAGTGGAGCTGCTGAAATTGCAAGCGTGGGTCAAAGCCACGGGGCAGCGCGTGGTGATTCTGTTTGAGGGGCGGGACGCTGCGGGTAAGGGCGGCACCATCAAGCGCATGATGGAGCACTTGAATCCTCGCGGTGCGCGCGTGGTGGCGCTTGAAAAGCCCACGCCTACGGAGCAGGGGCAATGGTATTTCCAGCGCTATGTGCAGCATCTGCCTACCTCTGGAGAGATCGTGCTGTTTGACCGCTCCTGGTACAACCGCGCGGGGGTTGAACGTGTGATGGGGTTTTGCACCGACGGCCAATACGACGAATTTATGCGACAAACGCCTGACTTCGAGCGCCACCTCGTGCGCAGCGGCGTACACCTCTTCAAGTTCTGGTTTTCGGTGAGTCGCAAAGAGCAGCGCCGCCGGTTCAAAGAACGGGAAAATCACCCGCTCAAGCAATGGAAACTGTCGCCGATTGATAAAGCCTCGCTCGACAAATGGGACGACTACACGCACGCCAAAGAGTCGATGTTCTTCGATACCGACACCGCGGATTCACCGTGGACGGTGATCAAGAGCGATTGCAAAAAACGCGCTCGACTCAACGCCATGCGCTACGTGCTGGCGAAGCTGCCGTACGATGCGAAAGACTTGAATGCCGTTGGCAAAATTGACAGCCTGATCGTGGGCCGTGCGCACGTGGTGTACGAGCGCGGCGAGCGGACGGCTCCGTCGGTGGCAACCGTGAGTTGACGAATCGCGATCCGATTCGATGTCTTCGTCATCCCGCTCCTGCCTTCGCCGGGATGGCAAGGTAGACGGGAGCAGAATCAATTGAATCCAAATAAACTCGGCAACGGATTCGGCACTTTTAGAGTACAGATCATCCCGTCGAATTTCGGTGCAGTTACCGAGGCGAGCAGCATTGCAATCTGCGGGGCTCCGAACGGATGACTGGCGCCAGTCTTTTGGAGCCCTGCGGAGGCGAGCGACCACGCGATACCCTCTGAAAAACAGCATGATGACAACTGCGTTGCCCACTCAGCTTTTTCTTGAAATGCCGTACCGACGTGGGCTAATCGACTATTTAGGATTTTGTCGACTTTTAATCAAAATCCGTCCTAGCCCCGGTTAAATGATCATTTCAGCAAAAAGCCGTTAGGGAGATAACTCACGCCTGCGTGCAAAAAATCGTTCGTGGGTTAAGCAAAAAGACAACGGCACACGGTTTGCTTACTATTGCACCAAGATCGCGCCGCTTTTGCGCTTCCGCGAAGCCCAATGTCCTTAGTTCTGTACAGCCCTTTTTTGCTTATGCACGCCATCAAACCGCCTCCGTTTTCACATTTCGATGAAATGCTCGCTTGGTCGGAGGCGATTCCGAGTCAGCTGCAAACGCAGTTTCAGATTCAGCTTCAGCAATTCGGCGGGCAGTCCCAATCCCAGTCTCAAACTTTAGGGGCGCGCCAACACTATGTTCCGTACAGCAACTGGCTCGCAGATACGCCGTCGGCCTCGCTGACGCAGCGCCGCGCCCAGGCCGATTTGTTGTTCCGGCGCATCGGCATCACCTTCACCGTGTACGGCGAGCAAGGCGGCACCGAGCGGCTGATTCCATCCGACGTCATTCCGCGCATCATCACGGCGGAGGACTGGGCGTATCTTGAGCGCGGGCTGACGCAGCGCGTGACCGCGATCAACAGGTTCCTCGCGGACATTTATCACGATCAGGCGATCCTGAAAGCCGGGCTGATTCCGCGTGAACAGATCGAGGGCAACTCGCAGTTCCAGACCAAAATGGTTGGTGTGAAAGTGCCGCACGACACGTATGCGTCGATCACAGGCGTCGATATCGTGCGCAACAACGACGGCAAGTATTATGTGCTCGAAGACAACCTGCGCGTGCCCTCCGGGGTGTCGTACATGCTCATGAATCGCAAGATGATGATGCGTTTGTTCCCTGAGCTCTTCCTTCGGCAAACGGTGCGTCCGGTCGAGCACTACCCGGCGTTGCTGCTGCAGACACTGCGCGAATCAACCGATATCGACAACCCGACCGTCGTGCTCCTGACGCCCGGTCGTTTCAACAGCGCGTACTTTGAGCACACTTTCCTCGCGCAGCAAATGGGCATCGAGCTGGTCGAAGGGCAGGATCTCTTCGTCAAAGACGATTACGTTTACATGCGCACCACCAGCGGCTCGCAGCGTGTCGATGTCATGTATCGCCGACTCGATGACACTTTCCTCGATCCGTTAGCGTTTAACGCTGAATCGGCGCTCGGCGTACCCGGTCTGTTTCAGGCGTATGCCAAGGGCAACATTGTCATTTGCAACGCGATTGGCACCGGCGTGGCCGACGACAAATCGATCTATCCGTACGTGCCGGACATGATCAAGTTCTATCTGAACGAAGAACCGATTTTGAACAACGTGACGACGTATCAATGCAGGAAGCCCACCGATCTTTCGTACGTGCTCGCGAACATGAAGGATCTGGTCGTCAAGGAAGTGCACGGCGCCGGGGGTTACGGCATGCTGGTTGGCCCGGCAGCAACGGCGAAAGAGGTTGAGGATTTCGCGGTGATTGTGAAGGCGAACCCGAGCAATTACATCGCTCAGCCGACGCTGTCGCTGTCGAGTTGCCCGACGTTTGTTGAGTCCGGCATCGCGCCTCGTCACATTGATTTACGACCGTTTGTGCTGACCGGTCGAGAGGTGCGCATGGTGCCCGGTGGGCTAACGCGCGTGGCCCTGCGCGAAGGCTCGCTGGTGGTCAATTCGTCGCAAGGCGGCGGCACCAAAGATACGTGGGTTTTGGGCGGAGACGAAGCGACCCCGGCCAAAAACGCGGAGGGCAAATAATTGTGCTGAGCCGCGTTGCCTCCCACCTCTACTGGATGAGCCGCTACCTGGAGCGCTCTGAAAACATGGCGCGTATCTTAGACGTCACACAATCGCTCGCGATGCTGGATCGCTCGGCCGACTCCGGCGGCGCGATGACGCCGATCGTGATCACCGAGGCGCAGGCGGAATTTGCCGAAACAAAACTGCCCGCGACCTACGCCAACGTGATCGCGTTTCTGGCGTGGGACCTGAAGCATCCCTCTTCCATCCGCAATTGCATTGAAGCCACGCGTGAAAATGCGCGTGCCGTGCGCGGCTCGATCACCAGCGAGATGTGGGAAAACATCAACGACACCTGGATCGCGTTTCAGGAAAAAGCAAAGAACATTGACCCGATGATGACGGGCAATGAATTCTTCGAATGGGTGAAAGAGCGCTCGCACCTCTTCCGTGGCGTCACCTTCGCCACCGCGCGGCGCGATCAGCCGTATCACTTCACGCGCCTGGGTACTTTCATCGAACGGGCCGACAACACCGCGCGTATTCTGAACGTGAAATACGCCGAAGAAGCGCCCGATAGCTTTGATGAAAAGGAAGTCGATAAAGAGACCGATTACTACCGCCTCTCAGCCGTGTTGCGCTCGGTCTCGGCACTGGAAGCGTATCGCGACACGTATCGAGATGTGATCGACGCCCGCCGCGTCGCCGAGATCATGATCTTCGACGCCAAGCTGCCGCGCTCGCTGCGCTATTGCATGGATGAAACGACTTTGGTGCTCGACGAGTTGCCTTCCGGCAGTGGTCGCATCGCGCGCCGCATCGCCTCAGAAATCAACGCCAAGCTGCGCTATGGCACGATTGACGAAGTGCTCGAATATGGCCTCAAACGCTACCTCGCAGACTTTTTGCAGGACATGGTGAAACTCGGCACTGCGGTGAATGCGGCGTATATGGAGATGCACTGAGAGATAGTCAGGATTTGGGTGCGCCCCATGCGGAGCGGCGCAGCGCCGAGTACCCACCCCGATAAACTCCGGGGCTGTTTCTGCCCTTAGTCGCATTTTCGCGATCCCAATTATGACTTACTGTGTCGCCATGTCCCTGCACGAGGGCATGCTTTTCGCCTCGGATTCCCGCACCAATGCGGGCGTTGACAACGTATCCACGTTTTCCAAGATGACGACGTTCGAGGTCGCTGATGGGCCGCATCAGCGCTGCATTGTCGCGGTCAACGCCGGCAATCTGGCGACCACGCAAGGTGTCGTGAGTCAGCTTCGGCGCAGGGCGCTGGTGGACGAAACGCACATCCTGAATACGCCTTCGATGTTTGATGTGGCCGAGCTCTTTGGGCAGGCAATCAAGACAGCAATTTCGCATGCCGAGGAAAATCAGCTAACGCAGTCATCGGTCGATTTCACCTGCTCGTTTTTAGTGGGCGGTCAAATTCGAAACGAAGCGCCGCGGCTATTCCAGATTTATCCGCAGGGGAATTTCATCGAGGCGACTAGCGACACGCCGTATTTTCAAATTGGCGAGAGCAAGTACGGCAAACCCATCATTGATCGTGTGGTGCGCCCCGAAACACCCATGGCCGAGGCGTTGAAGTCGGCGATGGTGTCGTTTGATTCGACGATGAAATCGAATTTGTCCGTGGGATTGCCCATTGATGTGCTGATACTGAAGCGTGATCATTTGAAGCCGTCGCTGCGCTACCGCGTGACCGAAGATGATGCGTATTTTCAAAACATTCGCAAGGCTTGGGGGCAAGGCTTGCGGCAAGTGTTTCAGGGCTTGCCGCAACCGGACTGGTTTCATCATTGAGCGACACCGTTGGCGCGGTGACGGCGAAGCGTAGTGAGCCACGCTACATCGTTCTACTGGCGCTACTGCTTGGTAGCCAGCCGGTCGCGACCGATCTTTATCTGCCTGCGCTGCCAGCGATTGCTGCCGAGTTGGGCAACCCGGCGCTGACGCTGACCGGGTTGATGCTGGCTTTTGGTTTTGCGCAATTAATCCTCGGTCCGCTATCGGATCGCTATGGTCGACGACCGGTGTTGTTAGCCGGATGCGCGGCCTATGCGCTCACGTCCTTTGCGGGTGCCTGGGTCACGACGCTTTTTTGGCTGGTCGTTTGCCGTTGTCTGCAAGGTGCCGCGATGGCAGCGCTTGTTGTCTGTGCGCGTGCATCGGTGCGCGATCTCTACGCTCCAGTGGAAGGCACGCGCGTGCTTTCACGGGGACTCACTGGACTGGGCCTCGTTGCGCTTGCCTCACCGTTAACGGGCGCGATTACCGTCGCCTATTTTTCATGGCATGCGACGTTCATCGCGCTCGGCGTTTATGGTGTGATCGCTTTCGCATGGGTCTGGTTTTATTACGTCGAATCACGGCCAGACATCATCCCCAGAGGCGAGAACACGGTCAGCAAGAGCGTGACGATAGCGGTGCTCAAAGGCGCTCGATTTCGCGCATGGACGGCGATGCTCATTGCGACGTACAGCACCCTGTTCTGCTTCCTGCTTTCATCAGGTTTCGTCTACATCAAAGTGTTCGCGTTTTCACCGCTCGCCTGTGGACTAACGCTCGCTGCGAACAGTGTCGCCTACATCAGCGGCACCTACTGGTGCCGCCATTTGCTGGCAAACCGGGGGCCAGATAAAGCGGTGCGATTGAGCGCTATGTTTGCCGTCGTCGGTGCGATTTTTATGACGGTCATCGCCTTTGCAAGTGGAACTCCGCAGCCTTGGGCGATGATCGTCGGCCAATGTTTTATCGCGATTTCACATGGAGTGAATCAACCGTGTGGACAGGCGGGAGCCATTGGCGACTTCCCGGAGCATGCGGGGCGCGCCGCCGCGCTGTCGGGCTTTGCGATGATGGTGGCCGCGTTTATTTGCGGGCAGTTGATTGCACCCAGCCTCGGCACTAGCGCGTGGCCGTTGGTCATTTCGAACGTGCTGGGTAGCGCAGGCATCGCGTTTGTCGCGTGGGTGATGGTGCCACGAGCATATGCACGCAGCGCGACTGCTTAGCGGCGGTTCACGCGGCTTGCGTCGACAGCAGACGCTCGGCGCGCAGCAGGCCTTCACGTGAGAGTTTCGCCAAACCGAGAAAGTGTTCTGACGGACCGTAGGCCCGAAGCAACAACCCGGTGCCCTCGACTGGTGTCAGTGAACTTTGAGTTCGCTCGAAACTAACGATCTTGCCGTTCTGAATGTCTCTCGCATCAAACTCGTTGAGCGCTATGCGAGGCAGTTCGGCCACCAGAGAGTCAGTCGGCAACAACCATGATGCTCGCGTAGCGTCATCACACTCCATCCACGCCGCAAGCGGTTGCGCGTCACTCAGGTCAAAACCACCGGTGCGCGTTCGGCGCAGCAACGCCAGGTGTCCGACGGTTCCGAGCGCGACGGCCAGATCTTCTGCGAGCGTTCGGATGTAGGTGCCTTTGCTGCACGCGACCGATATCTCGAATTCCTGCACGTTGATGTCGCATGACAACAGTTCAATCGCGTGAATTTGAACCGTGCGCTTGGCCAGTTCAACGGCCTGACCGGCGCGAGCGTATTCGTAAGCAGGTTTGCCAGCGACCTTTAGCGCGGAGTAGATGGGAGGCCTTTGTTCGATGCTGCCGTGGAATCTGGCGAGCGCGGTTCGAACGGCGTTGGCGTTACAGTTTGCCGGTCGCGTTTCGGTGATTTCGCCCTCGCGGTCACCGGTCGTGGTGGAGCTGCCGAGCTTGATGGTAGCGACATAGCCCTTGTCAGCGTCCAGAAGGCGTTGCGCGAACTTGGTGGACTCACCGATACAGATCGGCAGCAAACCCGTTGCCAGAGGGTCTAGCGTGCCGGTATGACCGGCTTTGGTAACGCCAAGCGTCCGAAAAATGCGCCGCAGCCGTGAAACGACTGAAAAGGAAGACATTCCAGCCGGTTTGTCGACCAGCGCTACGCCGTGCAGAGCCACAGACAGAACTAGGCCAAATTGCCGGAAACAGGCGCGACTGGTTCGTGTTCTGGTGCAGCGACAGGCTTGTCGTCCTGCGCCACCACCCGCGCATCGTCCTCGCGCGCTGAATCAATCAACGCTGAAAGCCGCATGCCTTCTTCAAACGTTTTGTCGTATTCAAAGTGCAGCAACGGCGCTTTGAAAATCGTCAAACGCGCGGCTATGCCATGACGTAAAAAGCCATTGACGCTTTTGAAGCCCGCATCGGCGTCAACCTGCCCCGCATAGCCTTGCGGATGCACGTAGCGCACCAAGGCATGCGACAGATCAGACGTCACCTCCACTTGCGTGACGGTGACGCCTTTGACGCGCGGGTCGCGAACCTCGGTGGCGATCATCTGGGCAAGTTCGCGTTGAACCTGCTCTGAGACTCGCAACGCGCGCTGCGATAGACCTTGTTTGATACCCACAAGAACTACAGCGTGCGCTGTACTTCAACGATTTCGTAAATCTCGAGGCGATCACCTTCTTGAATTTCGCTGTAGTTCTTGAGCGAGAGACCGCACTCGTAGCCTTCTTTGACTTCTCTGACGTCGTCCTTGAAGCGCTTGAGCGAGTCAAGTTCCCCACTCCACGCCACTACATTGTCGCGCAGCAAACGCACTTGCGCACCTCGCTTGACGATGCCTTCGAGTACATAACAGCCAGCGATGGTGCCAATCTTCGACGCGCGGAATACCTGACGAATCTCGACCAGACCGAGTGTGTTTTCCTTCTGCTCAGGTGCGAGCATGCCGGAGAGCGCGTTTCGAACGTCATCGACGGCTTCGTAAATGATGTCGTAATAGCGAATCTGAACGCCTTCCGACTCGGCGAGTTTGCGCGAAGTCGCATCAGCGCGAACGTTAAAGCCGATAATGATCGCCTTCGACGCGGATGCCAGGTTGACGTCGCTCTCGGTAATTGCGCCGACGGCGCTATGAACCACCTGAACCCGCACTTCGTCCGTCGACAATTTAGCCAACGCATACGCCAGTCCCTCGTACGAGCCCTGAACGTCTGCCTTGATGATGAGCGGCAACAGTCTTGCCGCCGTTTCACCCATGTTCGCAAACGCGTTTTCGAGCTTCGAAGCCTGTTGTTTAGCCAGTTTTACGTCACGGTATTTGCCTTGGCGGAACAGTGCGATTTCACGCGCTTTACGCTCATCGCCCAGGACGAGAATGTCATCGCCTGCCGACGGAACGTCTGACAAACCTTGAATCTCAACCGGAATCGCCGGGCCTGCAGTCGAAATGCTTTTGCCGTCTTCATCAGTCATCGCACGAACGCGACCAAATACCGAACCGGCCAGCACCATATCGCCACGCTTCAATGTGCCGCTGGTAACCAGAACCGTTGCCACAGGGCCACGGCCACGGTCCAGACGTGCTTCAATGACCAGACCACGCGCTGGCGCGTCGACCGGAGCTTTTAGTTCGAGCACTTCAGCCTGCAACAGAATACTTTCAAGCAGGCGATCAATGCCCTCGCCCGTCATCGCTGATACCGGGACAAAGATGGCTTCCCCGCCGTATTCCTCAGGCACGATACCTTCGGTTACGAGTTCCTGCTTGACGCGATCCATGTTGCTGCCGGGCTTGTCGATCTTGTTGATGGCAACAATGACAGGCACGTTGGCGGCTTTGGCGTGTGCGATGGCTTCCTTCGTCTGCGGCATGACACCGTCGTCAGCTGCGACAACAAGAATAACGATGTCGGTGACCTTTGCGCCACGTGCACGCATGGCCGTGAATGCTTCATGGCCCGGCGTATCAAGGAACGTGATCACGCCGCGTGGCGTACTGACGTGGTACGCACCGATATGCTGCGTGATGCCACCCGCTTCACCGCTGGCAACGCGTGCCGTGCGGATGCGGTCTAACAAGGAAGTTTTGCCGTGATCAACGTGGCCCATGATGGTCACGACTGGCGGACGAACTTCAAGCTTTGCGTCAGCATCACCGACGTGATCGGTAAGTGCGGCATCAGGATCGTCGTCCTTTGCTGCAACAGCAGTGCGGCCCATTTCCTCTGCGAGGATCATTGCGGTGTCGCGATCAAGCACTTGGTTAATGGTGACCATCTGGCCCATCTTCATCATGCTCTTGATTAACTCGGCCGCTTTGACCGACATTTTGTGCGCCAGCTCGCCGACAGTAATCGTCTCAGGAATGACGATGTCTTTGAGTGTCAGATCGGGTTGCTCAATGGCCGGTCCACGAGTCTCGGCACCGCGTTTTGCGGCATGCCCTTTGCCACTGCGGCCACCAGCCTTCCAGCCGTTAGCCGCGCCAGCATCTGGCGGCCCATCGCGCGATTTCATGACCTTCTTGCGAGCGGCATCTTCCTGCCACGCTGGCGCTTTTTTGTCGCCCGGTTTGGCTGCGGCTGGTCGTGCGCCAGTCGCAAGTGCAGCTTTGTCGCCCGGTTTGGCTGCCGCACCCGGCTTTGTTGGACGATGCAGCGTGTTTTCTGTTGACTTTGGCTTCGGCGGGGCGGGCGTCATGTCGACGCGCTCGCCGATACGTGGCCCACTGCCCGGAGCTACCGCAGTCACTGCGGTCGCGGGCGCGACGACAGGTTTCGCAGCGGCTTTGACGGATGCCGCAGCCACTGGAGCTGCGGGCGGCGGAGTGGCCTGAGCGGTGGCCAATGCAGCTAGCTTTGCCGAGTCGACCTTGGCTGGTGCCACTACACGAACAACGGCCTCGCCTACAACGCCAACCGGTACTGCCTCGACGGCACCGGCCGAAGCAAGCCCATCTGGTGGCAACACTGGTGCCACTTCCGTAGTCGCTTCAACAACTTCCTTCGGCTGCTTGGATTCGTTGCGAGCAGCTTCGCGCGCCTGCTTTTCCTGCTGCTCTCTTTCTTGCAACTCGCGAAGCGTTGCGCCCCGAGCCTCTTCCGCACTGCGCGCAGCTATTTCTTCGGCTGAAAGAACAGGTTTGGCAAGTGCGGGCGCAACTTCGGGCGCTACCATTTCAGCAACTGGAGCAGGCACGGTTGTTTCCATTGCACGGGTGACGAGCACACGCTTCTTCCGCACTTCAACTTGAACCATGCGCGACTTTCCAGTCGCGTCGGCAGTGCGCAGCTCAGTAGTCGACTTGCGGGTCAACGTGATGCGTTTTCCCGCGCTTTCGTCCGCGCCGCCGTGCTGCTTGCGCAAGTAATCAAGCAGCTTGCCTTTGTCTGACGCAGACAGAGGAGCGTCTGCGGCGGCCGCTTCAACACCAGCGGATACTAGCTGCTTCAGCAGCGCGTCCGGGCTAAGGTTCAATTCGTTTGCAAAATCAGTAACAGTGGTTTTTGTGATGCTCAAGCGGCCCCCTCGTGCTACTGCTCAGCCGCGAACCAGGATTCGCGTGCACGGGCAATCAATTGTGTAGCTGCTTTGGCGTCGGCGCGGCCCATCAAATGGCGCTCCTCATCCGTCAAATCAGTAAAGTCGTTATCGAGGAGCGCGCGAGCGCGCTCTTCTGGCAGTACGCGAATGGCGCACAGCTCGTCGGAGGCTAGATCACCCAAAGCGTCACGTGTGGTGATGCCAAAGCGCGAGAGCTTCATCAGCAATTCGGTGTCAACCCCTTCAAGCGTCTTCAAATCGTCGGATGCGTTCTCGAGTACTTCTTCTTTGGCGATTTCGTCAGTTAACGCGGCATTGCGTGCGCGCGTTCGAAGCTCTTGTACCGTGTCTTCGTCAAATGCTTCAACTGCTTGCAATTCAGCTACGGGAACGTATGCAACTTCCTCAACGGTAGAGAAGCCCTCATCGACGAGAATTTGTGCGACCTCTTCGTCGACGTCCAGTTTGTCCATGAACACGTTGCGTAGTCGCACGGACTCGGCCTCGGTCTTGGTGGCCGACTGTTCTTCGCTCATCAGATTCAAATGCCAACCCGTTAGCTCTGACGCGAGGCGAACATTTTGACCGCCTTTACCAATGGCCAAAGCCAGATTGTCTTCGTTGACTACAACGTCCATCGCGTGGCGCTCTTCGTCGACAACAATGCTGGTGATTTGCGCCGGAGCCAGTGCGTTGATCACGAACTGCGCGGTGTCCTCCGCGAACAAAATGATGTCGATGCGCTCACCGGCCAATTCATTGGTGACTGAGTTAACGCGAGAGCCGCGCATGCCGATACAGGTGCCCTGTGGATCGAGGCGCGGGTCGTTTGACTTAACTGCAATCTTTGCCCGCATGCCAGGATCGCGTGCAACCGCTTTGATCTCAATTACGCCTTCTTCAATTTCTGGCACTTCCAGCTCGAACAGCGCGGACACAAACTGTGGCGCAGTACGTGACAAGATCAACTGCGGACCGCGCGCTTGACGGTCAATGCGCAGCACGTAAGCGCGCACACGATCACCAACACGGAAGTTTTCTTTCGAAATCAATTGATCGCGAGGAATGACGCCTTCGACTCGTCCGGATTCAACGATGATATTGCCGCGATCAATGCGGCGCACGGTGCCATTGATGAGCTGATCATTGCGATCCAGGAACTCTTCTAGCACTTGCTCACGCTCAGCGTCACGGACCTTTTGCAGGATGACCTGCTTCGCTGCTTGTGCGCCAATGCGGCCAAAGGGAATCGGCTCAAGCGGCTCTTCAACGTATTCGGCCATTAGCTTGCTGGTGTCGAATTCATGCGCCTCGCGAAGCATCATCTGATTGTCTGGATCAACAAACTCTTCGTCTGGAACGATGAGCCAGCGACGGAAAGATTTGTAATCGCCCGATTCACGGTCAATCTCAACTCGCGCTTCGATGCGCTCTTTGTTCAAGCGCTTCGTAGCCGACGCGAGCGCCTGCTCAAGGGCCTCAAAAATGACTTCCTTGGGAACACTCTTTTCGCGCGCCAACGCGTCTGCAAGCACCAAAATTTCGCGATTCATATATCTCTCCAGCTAATACTGTGGCACAACGCGCGCGCGCGCGACATGTGCATAAGGAATCTTGTTGACTGTACCGTCAACCTCTATCGTGATCTGATCGCCAGTGCGCCCAACCAAAACACCCGCCAATTTGCGAAGTCCCTGAAACGCGGGCTCAATCGTGAGCTTCACTGTCTCACCTGCGAACCGATCAAAATGATCTGGCTTGGTCAGAGCGCGATCCATACCGGGTGATGAAACTTCGAGGTGCTCATAAGGAATTTCGGCAGCCATTAATGCGTCTTCGATCTTGCTCGACATCGCTGAGCAATCGTCAAACCCAATCAGATCCACACCTGTGCGGCTCTCGGGGCGATCAATGAACACGCGCCACAACTCTCGCGCAGCAAAATATTCCGCTTCAATCAACTCATAACCGTTAGCGGTCAGTACGTCACTGATTAATGTTCTTGTGTTTGTCGTCACCAAAAAAAAATGGGCCGAGGCCCATTTCCATAAATACACCGGCGATGAACGCTATGCCAATTGGGCTGAAGCGATTCCCCGCACGGGGAAGTGGTGGCCAAGGGCGGAATTGAACCACCGACACGCGGATTTTCAATCCGCTGCTCTACCAACTGAGCTACTTGGCCGAATCTGCAATTCTATCAACTGCTCCGCGAAAATCGAATTCATAGCGGATAAACAAACGCCCCATCAAGAATGATGAGGCGTTGGAGTGGGGGAGTTAGTTTGACGCTGACCTACTTTCGCGAGCTATAAGGCTGACTATCATTGGCGCTGAGCCGTTTCACGGTCCTGTTCGGGATGGGAAGGGGTGGGACCAGCTAGCTATGGGCGTCAAACTAAAAGGGTTCACGTCGTAGCTGTTATGTTTTGTTGCTACGCCGTGTTGGAAGAAGTTTTTTGGGTGTTGATTGCGTTTTAGTTTTGTTCTCGTCACCTATGAACGGTGCGAGTTGTCCTGATGATCATCTGTGGATCATCAAGGTTTCGATGTGTGTGAGTTATAGGATCAAGCCTTACGAGTAATTAGTATCAGTTAGCTCAACGCATTACTGCGCTTCCACACCTGACCTATCAACGTCCTGGTCTTGAACGGCTCTTCAAGGGGGTTAAACCCCCAGGGAAATCTAATCTTCGGGCGAGTTTCACGCTTAGATGCTTTCAGCGTTTATCTCTTCCGTACATAGCTACCCTGCGATGCCTCTGGCGAGACAACAGGTACACCAGCGGTACGTCCATTCCGGTCCTCTCGTACTAGGAACAGGCCCCGTCAAATTTCCAGCGCCCACGGCAGATAGGGACCAAACTGTCTCACGACGTTTTGAACCCAGCTCACGTACCTCTTTAAATGGCGAACAGCCATACCCTTGGGACCGGCTACAGCCCCAGGATGAGATGAGCCGACATCGAGGTGCCAAACACCGCCGTCGATATGAACTCTTGGGCGGTAT
>Ga0335397_10004478_pt1 | contig 18468 bp, 10 predicted proteins | sample MAT04_FD_205740 | JGI IMG/M metagenome (GOLD analysis project Ga0335397, IMG submission 205740) | Freshwater microbial communities from Lake Fryxell liftoff mats and glacier meltwater in Antarctica - MAT-04 (spades assembly) (version 2) ... | reverse complement strand
TACGCTCACTTAAAAAACGGACAGCTTTGCAACCTCGTTGTTGAGCGAAAAAACGAACGACAACTGACCGGAAACATTTATAAAGGCCAAGTAACAAACGTTTTAGGTGGCATCCAATCAGCCTTTATTGACATCGATGAAGGTGAAAACGGCTTTATTCATATTTCCGATATCATAGAAAATACAAAAAAATATGAACAAATCTATGATATGGACTTTGACTTGGACGCTCAAGCAAAAGTTCCTACAAAAAAACAGCAAAATGTTGCCATCGAACAGATCATGAACATCAATCAACCTGTTCTTGTTCAAGTAGTTAAAGAGCCTATCGGATCAAAAGGCGCAAGATTAACATCGAATGTTTCCATTGCCGGACGCTACCTTGTATTGCTACCAAATTCCTCCCATCGCGGTGTTTCAAGGAAAATTGAAGACCGTACTGCAAGAGATCGTTTAAAAAAATTCATACGCTCGTTTGAAATGCCACAAGACATGGGTCTTATTTGTAGAACTGCAAGCTGTCAAGCGGCACCTGAATTGCTCATTGATGAGGCAAATGATCTTTTAAATTCTTGGCATGCGATTATGGAGAATTTCCAAAAAGCTCAACGACCGACATTGCTATATGCTGAATCCGATATTATTAAGCGTGCAGTTATTACAGCAATCGACAAAAAATATGATCGCATTTTAACGGACGACTACCCAACCTACCATGCATGCAAGCGCCTTTACAGCAGATACGCAAATGAGCATTCATTGCGCATTGAATATTATCGCGATAAAGTTCCGATGTTTGAAAGATTCAATGTTGAAAAAGAAATTGAAAAGACTCTTCGACGAAAAATTTGGCTCCCAAGCGGCGGTTATCTTTTCTTTGACAGAACAGAAGCTATGCATACAATCGATGTTAACTCCGGAAGAAGCCACGGCACTCAAACAGATGTTGAGGAATCACTTCTTAGAATTAACTTGGAAGCTGCAGAAGAAATTGCAAGACAGCTACGCCTAAGAAACGTCGGTGGCTTAGTCATTTGCGATTTTATCGATATGCGCTTTAGAAAAAATCAAAGACGCTTGCTCGATCGCTTAAAAGATCATATGAAAGAAGATTCTGCAAAATGTACGATTTTGGGGATGAGCGAATTTGGACTTGTCGAAATGACACGCCAAAGAAACCGCGAATCTTTAATGCAGACCATTTGCACAGGTTGCCCTTATTGTAATGGAAGCGGACTTGTCAAAACTCATGAAAGTATTTCCATCGAAATCGAGCGTGCCTTAAAGAAAATCATCGGCCTGCATCAACAATTTGCTTTAAAACTTGTTGTTCATCCGGAACTCGACAATTACTTGAAAATCACTGATAAACAATTTTTGAAAAAACTTGTTGAAGAACTTAATGCTCATCTTGATTATGAGACAAGCGATCAGATGCATATTAATGATTTCCATTTTTATTCTACGATTAACAATAAAAGAATTGAAGTTTAGCAATTTGAGACCTCTTTTTAAAATTTGCTTTGCTTAGAAAAATTAGATTTTTTTGAGCTTGTTTTTTGATAAATTTTGAGAGAATATAGCTATATGGTGGAAAAATTTAGCGATAAACAAGCCAAAAAAGGCAATTTTAAAAGCCAAATGGAGTTTCGAAAGAGGTCTAATGAATTACCTTGAAAAAATAAAAAAATTAGAAAGTTTCAATAGAACATCTATTGATTTAACAGCTACTTTAAGGCAATTTCATTCAACCTACAAAGAAGCTATTGAATCAAATGGATTGAAAATAGAAGATTTCGAACCGGTTTTTGATCAATTTTTAAATCTGATTGAAATTCAATTAAAAGACCCTTACTCATTTGAATCATTTCATGAGGCACTACGTACACCGATCGATTATTATCAATTCGGAATTGATTTTATCACCCCTCTGATTATTTTGGAGGATTCTAAAGTTTTAAATCTAAATATCGTTGATGAAATTGAACAGCATCTTAAAAATGGTGAAAATGTCATTTTGCTCGCCAATCATCAAATAGAGCCGGACCCTCAGGCAATCAGCATTCTTCTTGAAAAAACCCACCCAAAATTGGCAGAAGAGATGATTTTTGTGGCAGGGCACCGTGTTACAACTGATCCTCTTTCAGTTCCTTTTAGTTTAGGAAGAAATCTTCTTTGCATTTATTCTAAAAAACACATCAGTACACCCCCTGAAAAGACTTTGGAAAAGCAGCAGCATAATCAGCGCACCATGATGCGGATGAAAGAGATTTTAATGATGGGTGGAAAATGTATTTATGTTGCCCCAAGCGGTGGCAGAGATAGATTAAATAGTGAAGGCGTCATTGAAGTTTCAAAATTTGATCCGCAAAGCATCGAAATGTTTTCCTTGATGGCAAAACAATCAAAAAAACCAACGCATTTTTATCCCCTTGCTTTATCCACTTATAACCTTTTACCCCCGCCTCATAGCATTGAGAAAAATCTTGGGGAAGAAAGACATGCTAAATGCGCACCTGTTTATCTTATGTTTAATCATGAAATCGATATGGAGCAATTTCCTGGATCAATGGGACTTGACAAAAAAGAAAAGCGTGAAAAAAGAGCCGAGTACATCTGGAACATCGTTCTAAACGACTACCAAAACTTCCCAAAATAACCTATACCTTTGTGATTTTTCATAAATTTATGAGATACTAATGGTCTAAAGTGTCTTCGTGTTTAAAAAAATCTAGCACGTTACATTTTTTAGCGGTCTTTTTAATGGAATTCGCGAGCGGCGATGACGCCACGGTCTTTATGCGTTGCATTGAGACCAAACTCAATTGGAGGAGTAATTCTTCCGATGTTTACCTCAATTTGACACCATCTTGCATCTTCTAAAAATATAGCGAAACTTGGAGGCTGATGCAATACAGCAAAAGCATAATAATGTTTAGTGTTCATCAATCTTGCCATATTCAAAGCTATTGCTGTAATAAAATTTGGTATTTTATAATGTGGGTACTTGGAAATTATTTTTGTTTGTTCGGTAAATTTTTTTGAGAGGGTTGTCGGTATGATTTTATTCGTGATTAGTAAGCAATGAGTGTTAGTTATTTGAATTTTTCCATATTTTTGAAAAATGTCGGAATGAAAATGCGAAATAAAAAATTCAGGATTTGCAAAACAATCTAAAGTCATTCCTTTTGGCACTTCCAGAAAGGTATGTGTTTGAAAAACTTTTTCCTTTTTTGTTGAAAATGGGCAGCGAGCCTTTAATATTGAAATGACATAGCGCTTGTTAAGAGGTTTAGTTTCTACATCAAAATTAAAATCTGATTTCCAATCTTCATTAAGATAAATGCTTGAGGGAAAAATTTTACGTAAATTAAACGCCTGCCAAAGTATGGGACTGCAAGCTGCAAAACTCCAATCTTTGCTTACAAGTGATGAAGAAGCCAAATCCGCATGGTTCAAATGCTTAAAAAACACTAAGGCTATTTCATAGGGAATGGTGGAATCTAATATAAGAAGGCATGGGCTTTTTTCTTGGATGACAGGTTCATAATAAATACTTTGAGGAAAAACATTCACTTATAATTACCCGGGTGTTAATTTAAAAGGCTTTTGAGGGACGCAACATAAGGGACAAATTTTTACTCTTTTTCATGTTGTATTGTCAACAAGAAATTATAATACTTGGAACAGAACACCCTTTTTGTTCTTGTCCCTTTGTTTCCTCTTTTATAAATCAAATAATTTTGATGCAATTATTACCCTGTTTGCTTACAGTGAAAGGTTAAACCATGAATAAAGCTTGAGGATTCTATGAACATCCATTTTAAATTCTTTTCCCTTTTGGTCCTTCTCACTCTACCAATTACTGCCATGTGCGAGGATAATCCAAAGGGTTACACCATCATCGAGGATTTAGCTAAAGAACCTATTTTAACTCCGTCTCTTGCAAAAAGACAAGTCTTAAAAATAAAGTTGGACAATGGACTTGAAGCAATTTTAATTTCCGATCCCCTAGCAGATAAATCAGCCGCCATTTTAACGGTAAGAACAGGCAGCTTTCAAGATCCTGTCGATTACCCAGGTATTGCCCACTTCCTTGAACACATGCTTTTTCTTGGTACAAAAAAATATCCTGAAGAATCCGGCTACCAACATTTTATTGCAGAAAATGGTGGTACAACAAATGCTTTTACAACCAACGACTTTACAGGTTATCTTTTCTCCGTAAATAATCAAGCTTTTCCGACGGCCCTAGACCGCTTTGCTGAATTTTTTAAGGAGCCTCTTTTTAACCCGTCCGGTGTTTCACGAGAACTTCAAGCAATCGATCAAGAATATGCTAAAAATGTACAGAACGATAATATCCGCAGTCTATATGTGATGAAAGAAATGACAACCCCCTCCCATCCTTATCATCATTTTGGTATGGGCAATAGTAAAACTCTTTCAAAAGTTTCTCAAGAAACCTTAATTGATTGGTATAAAAAAAATTACAGCGCAAATCTTATGCGATTGATGGTCTACTCCAAACTTCCATTGGATGAATTAAAAACCAATGTTGTCAAAGATTTCCAAGCTATTATCAACAAAAATGTTCCTCCTCATAAATCTTCTGCAATCCCTTTTAACATCGATGAAAATCGAGCTAAAATGGTTTATATAGAACCTATTAAAAACCTAAGAAGCTTAACAATCATCTGGAGTTTACCTCCAAAATTTGCCAATGTTTTAGACCGCCAACCGGAAAGCTATGCTTGTTATGTTCTTGGAGATGAAAGTGAGGGCAGCTTGCTTGCAGAATTAAAAAAAGAGCAGCTTGCGGAATCTTTGGGCTGTGCAAGTTATAAAATTGATTCTGTAAATCAAATTTTTTATATCGATATAGATTTAACAGAAAACGGTGTTAAGGATGTAAATCTTGTAATCAAAAGAGTTTTCCAAGCAATTGCAACCTTAAAAAAAGAAGAGCCCCCAAAATATATTTTTGATGAATTGACACAGGTTCAAAAAATCAAATACCGTTATAAGAACAGAGAAGACATTTTCGAATCCTTTATGAAAGATGCAATGAAGCTGCCTTATGAAAGCATTCAAACATTCCCCGTTCAATCTTATATCGTTCAAAACTTTGATCCTGAACTCATCAAGGATTATATTCAGAACTTGAACCCTAACAATGCACAATTTTTCTTATTAGCACCCTCAACGCTAACAGGTATTGCTACAGACAAAAAAGAGCAATGGCTCGGAACAAAGTATGCAGTTAAAGAGATTGAAAACAATCAAATGAAGCAATGGGAAGAGGCTACAGCCATTCCTGAAATCACACTTCCTGCAGCAAACACTTTTATTCCTAAGGATCTTTCCATATTAAATAAAATTGAAGCCCAAGACATCATCCCGATTCCAAAACCTGAAGTAATTCTTGATGAGCCTTTTGGGATAATTTATTTTGCAAAAGACACTTTGTTTGGCGTGCCTGAAATCTATTTTAATTTTGATATCAAAACACCCGAGATCAAATCAGGAACATCGAAAAGTGTCGTATTAGCAGATCTTTATGTTAAAGCATTAAAAGATGCTTTAAATAAATTGAGTTACCCGGCAACTGTTGCCGGGATTAATTTTGATATCAAGAGATCAGATAACGGAATCAATGTTACCATTACTGGTTTTAATGGAAATGCGAATATTCTTTTAAAGGAAATTGCAAAAACCCTTAAGCAATTGAAGGTAAACGAAGATACATTTTTAATTTTAAAAGAGTCACTTCTTCGAGAATATGAAAATGCTTACAAGAGTTCCCCTTTAAAAGTGGCCATTGATCAGATGAGATTTGCTCTTTATAAAAATTACACGACAGAGCCAAAAAAAGCTGTAGCGATCAAAAACATTGATTTTCAAACATTTAACGATTTTTCAACTCAAATTTTTAATCAGATTTATGTTGAAGGACTTATTTATGGCAATGCTACAGAAGAATCTGCTTTAGAAACAAAGGAAATCCTCTTAAATTCCCTTACAAAAAATCCTTACTTAAAAAGTGATCATCTTCAAAAGCTTGTGATTGATTTACCTGAAAATAAGGGCCCTTATTATATTGAAAAAAATGTGGATGTTCAAGGAAACGCCATTATTTTATTCTTGGAAAATAGCGGTTTCTCATTTCAGAAAAAAGCTGCACAAGAAATTTTAATGCAGGCAATTGAAGGACCCTTCTTTTCAACGCTAAGAACCAAACAGCAAACAGGTTACATTGTAGGCAGTAAAAGTGAGGAAATTGAAGAAAAATTATTCAATTTATTTATCATCCAATCAAATACGCATGATCCTTACTCACTACTTGCCAGAATAGAGCTATTCATAGAAGGATTTAATCAGGAAATCGGAGAAGTAGCCTTAAAGAAAGAGAACTTTGAAACTATTAAAAGATCTCTTATTGAAAATTTACTCAATTCTTATAACAACACAAAGTTAATGGGTGAAATGTTAAAGAAATTAGCCTTTCAATATCATGGTGATTTTAATTGGACAAATAAACTCATACAAGCCTTTGACGATCTTACCTACGAAGAATTTGTTCGAATGAGCCATGCCTTGTTGAATAAATCAAACAAACAACGCTTTGGCATCTTAATCGATGGCATCATTTCCGAAGACACAAAATTTCAATACATTAAACTCCAGACCGTCAAGCAACTTCGCAAATTGAGCCAATATTCAAGTGGTAATTGTTGTGATTTTTATCCAAATAAAGTAAAATGATGTTTCACCTCGACTTATGTTGTTTTTGTCATCGTCTTAGAAGAGAGTAATAATTTTCTTTAAAAATGATGATAAAAACACATAAAATTCTAAAAAGAATAAATACTGCTTTCTTCGTATTCAATATATCAAGAAGCAGTATTACTTTTTTAAGACAAAAAAGTTGAGGTTTTACATTTAAGATATTATTCTTAAGCTTAACCTATATTTTTATCATGCAATCAGAACGTCGCGCCCTTTACAACTCACTCAGGCTTAATTGGCTTACCGACCCTACCCTAAAAGTAGAGTCTTGGCAGGTTGAGGATTACCGTGCTTTAAATTTTGAACTTTTATTCGAAAGACTAGAAAAGTTTCAAATCCATTTAGATAAACAAACATTTCAACTCTATGCCGAAAATGTAGACAGCCCTGAAGATCTGACAGATGAACTTCTTTTAGACACTCCCTTAGAAAATGAAAGCCAAGATGAGGTTTATCTATTAGTGTTCGAATTATGGCGCCGCTTGGTTACCGATAAAAAATCCCTCTCGATTTTTCTTGATGAACTTGATCATCAAATTTATTTATACGATACTGGCCAAAGCAAAAGTTCTGAACCTGTTCAAGACGCTCTTGAAGAATTAGCCATTATCCTTGATGAAAACATAGACAGCGGAGTTGATCCGGTGTCGATCTTTGAAACAATTTCCGCATCTTGTGCTAATGATCTTGAAAGTTTCCTCTACGATTACACATCCGAGCAGATCGAAAACGAAAATTACATTTATTCTTCCGAACTGCTTGATAATTTTAGTGATTATGTCCCTGAAGCCAAATGGTTTGAATTTTTAAGAATCCGCATTCAAGCAGTCCATGACACTATAGGCGCAAATCAAGCCATTCGTCAACTTATTCAAGAGCATTCAAAAGAAGAAGATCTTGAATTTAATTTGGAAATCCTTAGCTTTATCGCAAAAAGTGGGGAATATGACATTTTTATCAATCTTTTGAAAAAATCGATCCCTTTACTTGAAATCGAAGATGATTTTTTTGATTTAGTTACCTTAAGTATAGAATACTTTGAAAGACTTGATCTTGATATGAAAAAACAGCAATTGGAAACTCTTTTAAAAGGCCGCTTTAAGATTAACCCTGAAGCTAAATTTAAAACTGACGCTCAAGTAGCTGAATTTATAAAAATTTGCGAACACCTTTAAACCTCGTTCAACGGAGATCTAATCATGAATAAACCTACATCTCGTGCTATGGCAACATCTTTACGCACTTACCATCGCCCCGTAAGAGAAGGGGATACTCTACTTGAATCTTGGGACCAAGTGGTTGATCGTGTGATTTTCCATCAACGCTGGCTTTGGGAGCGCGCTTTAGGCCGTTTATTAAATGATAGAGAAGAGCATGAACTTGAGGAATTAAAGGTTTTGATTCTTGGACGCTATGTTGCACCTGCCGGAAGAACTTTATGGCTTGGTGGAACAGAACTTAGCCGCACAAGAGAATCCAGCATGTTTAACTGCTCATACACTCATGTTGAAACAGTTTATGATGTTGTTGATATTCTATGGCTTCTTCTTCAAGGCTGCGGCGTCGGTTTTAAACCAATCACAGGAACACTTAACGGTTTTCGTCGTCCGCTTCAAGAAATCCGTGTCATTAGATCTAATAGAACGGAAAAAGGCGGAATTCAACAAAATATTGAAACATATTGTCCAGAGACTCAAGTTTGGACCATTAAGGTTGGCGATTCAGCAATAGCTTGGGCAAAAGCTGTTGGTAAATTAGTTGCAGGAAAATTCCCGGCAAGAACACTTCAACTTGATTTTTCAGAGATCAGACCGGCAGGAACAAGATTAAAAGGTTACGGATGGATTTCTTCAGGAGATGAGCAGATTGCAAAAGCTTTTAAATCCATTGCTAAAATTTTATCTGACCGCGCAGATCAGCTTTTAACACGTATGGACATTCTAGACATCATCAATTGGCTTGGAACTATTTTATCCAGCAGAAGATCTGCTCAAATTGCATTATTTGAATATGGCGATCCTGAATGGGAAGAATTTGGAACTGCTAAAAAAGAGTGGTGGACAAAAGGCAATGCACATCGTCAACAATCGAATAACAGCTTACTCTTTCGTAAAAAACCATCCAAAGAAGAACTTGAAAACCTCTTTAAAATCATGGTCGATGCCGGCGGATCAGAACCCGGGATGATCAATGCAGCAGAAGCTGAAAGACGTGCTCCTTGGTTTAAGGGTTGTAACCCTTGCGTTGAAATTCTTCTTGGAAATAAAAGTTTTTGTAATCTGACAGAAGTAAATCTTCTTGCCTTTAAAGGGGATCGAGTAGGACTTGAGCGCGCACTCTATCTTGCAGGAAGAATGAACTACAGACAAACAATGGTTAATTTACGAGATGAAATTTTACAGGAAGCTTGGCACTTAAATAATAGCTTCTTACACCTTTGCGGAGTAGGCCTAACCGGTATACGTGCAAGACCCGATCTTACAGCCTACGATTATAAGCGCATGCGCAATATCACGGTAAGTGCAGCTTACAGCATTGCAAACGAATTAAATTCTCCGCTGCCAAAGAATGTCACTTGTGTAAAACCAAGCGGCACACTTAGTAAAATCATGGGAACGGAAAAATGGGGTGAAGTACCGGAAGGTGTTCATGCACCGCTTGGCAAATACATTTTTAACAATGTGACATTTTCAAAACATGATCCCTTAGTTGCCAGATTTAAAGTGGCAGGTTACACCGTTATTGAAAAACCATTTGAGCCGGAATCATTACTTGTCTGTTTTCCTGTTAAATATGACAATGTCCCATTTACAAGAATGAATGTCACAAGAAAAAATGGGGTAGTAGAAGAAGTTGAAGTGAATACAGATTCTGCGATTCATCAGCTTGAATGGTATCGCCTTTTACAAGAAACATGGTGCGAGCAGAATGTGTCTAACACAATCTCCTACGATCCTTCTGAAATTCCTGCCATTATTGATTGGTTGCAAGAAAATTGGGAAACTTATGTGGGCGTTTCATTCCTCTATCGCAATGATCCGACAAAAAATGCTGAAGATTTAGGTTATGCTTATCTTCCTCAGGAAGTTGTGACAAAAACAGCTTATGATGAATATGTAGCACGCTTAAAAGAGATCGACTATAGCGGCATTGAAATGAGAGATGATGAATTGGCTGACTCCTGCGCTACCGGCGCCTGCCCCGTCCGCTAATCTTGGAAACTTTTCAATAAGTAATTAAAGGCGTTCACCAAAAAGTGAACGCTTTTTTTTTCCTCAAGAAAAAAGAAACAATTTAAAAATTCGTTCAGTATAAGGGAAGGTTTTTTTAACACCGAGGTCACCGAGTAGCAAATGAGAAGGGCTGAAAGAGTCTTTCAATTAAAAAATCTTCCAATATACGGGTGCTACTTCAAAGGTGAAAAACTTGCAATGCTACATAAAGCTGTTTAATATAACGTCTTCGGTTTATTTACAGGATACGCATGATCGCAACGCGGCAGGATCTTTACAAGCCCTAGGATATATTATAGGTTGATAATATCCTGCTGCGCTAGCGATCCTGCCGCGTAGCGATCATGCATATCCTGTAAAAAATCAAAAATGCTTTAATTGTAGAGCCTAATTTTTATATTGAAAGAGAACTTTTATATAATGCAACATGTTCTGCTCACATTCACCTCTCAGCTTCTCTCATTTACTCTCTTGTGTTCTTGGTGTTAAAAAAACGCGAAACGCTAGGAGTCCACACCGAAGTGGTTTAGCAACCGATCCAGATCGTCCAGATTATAATAATCAATCATTATCCTCCCCTTTTTACCCTTGCCCTGAATAAAAACCTTGGTTCCTAATTTCTTTTGAATTTTTTCTGCTAATTGTTCTAAGAAAAAATCACGACAAACATAAACAAGCTTTTTGGTTTTTGATTTTTCTGAAATACGAACAGCTGCTGCTTCTGCCTCACGAACGCTTAAATCATCTCTTAAAATCAATTCATGCAAAAGATTTTGTTTATCAAAGTTTTCCAAAGATAAAATTGCTTTTGCATGACCCATGGAAATTTCTTCGGTCATCACACTGTCTTGAATATTTTTTGGTAACGTTAGCAATCGAAGATAATTAGTTACGGTTGAGCGTTTTTTTCCAACGCGTTTACCAAGCTCTTCTTGACCAATTCCAAACTCCATGCTCAAACTTTTTAATGCTTTTGAGATTTCCAATGGGTTTAAATCTACCCTTTGAATATTTTCAATGAGGGCAGCTTCCATGGAAAGTCTGTCTGTGCTTGAATGAACGATGACAGGAATTTTTGTAAGATTGGCAAGTTTTGAAGCACGAAATCGCCTTTCACCCGAAATAATTTCATAAAACCCATTGCCCAAACATCTTACGGCAGGCGGATGAATAAGTCCTACCTCAAGAATCGAATCTGCCAATTCTTCAAGCTCTGGGGTTGAAAATATTTTTCTTGGCTGAAACGGGTTAACTTGGATTTTTGTAATTTCAATTTCTTTGATTTCTACACAGTTATCCACGCTCAAAATTTGATCTTCATTTAGCTCTTTTGCCGTGTGCATTTTTTTTCCTTAAAATAATCATTTTGTAGCTGACATTAAATTTTACTTAAGTATAATAGCTTATTCCTGACAATTAACATTTGGTAATCCCATGAAAAATATTCCCCAAGCTAGAGTAGAATCATCATTTGAAGAAAATTCTGAAGACAATCGTTTCATTCATTGGATCTTATCAAATGGAAAAAATCTCCTGATAGCTTTTTTTGGTTTAGTTGCTCTTTTTTTTATAGTTTACCGTGTACTCTTTGGCAGTATTGTAAAATCTGAACATGATTTTATCACTGCTGAAAATGATTATCAACGACTTCTGACAGAAAAAAATCAAGTAGCCATTAAAGAAACTGTTCAAAAACTTGAAATAAACTTAAAAACACACCCCGAATTGCATGCAAAATATGACGCTCTCATTGCAAGACGTTTAATTGCAACAGGTAACATCCAAGAAGCCGCTCCCTTTGCTTTAAATGCCATCTCAAGAACAGAATCTGAAAATGCACCGCTTTATAGCGACTATTCCAAAACAAGTTTGCTGATTGCAGAATCACACCTTGAACAAGCTTTGCAAAATTCTTTAAAATTAAAAGAAACTCTTAATGCAAAAGATACCGATGAATTATTGTTTGCACTGAATCTTTTACGCATTGGAATGTTACAACAGCAGTTGAAACTTGAAAAGGATGAGCTTTCAACTTGGAATGAGTGGGGAAACAAAATTGCGAATAAAAACAATGAAGCGTTTCAAAAATTAGTAGATTATTCTATCATTGGACAAATTTCTTTAACTAATTATATTGAAACAAGAAAAGAGAACTTAAGAAAATCTTGATGTTATTTTTTTTAAATGCTACACATTCAAAATAAGTCTATATTACATAATATATCTTGTGATGTTGGCTTATGCTTAAATTTCAAAGTTTAGTAAATAATTTAAACTTTTTGTTAAGCAAGCCCAATAACAGTGGAACGCCAGAGCCAATAGGGAGGTGACATAAGGCAATAAAAGAAGATTCTAAAGCAATTTAGAAACTTTAAAGCTCGAAGCCACAACATTTTTTGGGATATTTAAAGTTAAAGTTGAAATGAAACTCAAACGGTTGAAATATTTTTTGGCCCTTGAGATTAAATATTAGAATGAAAAAAAACATGAAAGTGTTTTTTTCTTTAGCCGCCTTTTTTTAAGGTGGATGGAGACAACACCTTGAGCACAATTTACAGCTCGGTAGCTTATGACGAATTAAAAAGTCAGTCATTATCTTCTATTGTAGAAGTTAATTTTTCAGCTGACAACACGTTCGTCAAAGCGAAAAATTTTTCCAGAGATTCTTTCTCTCTCAATTTCGCAACAAATAAAGATGTTGTAGAAATACGAGGAACAATCACAATTTCTTTCTAAATTAAGAAAGAATTAATATTGAAGGCGGGGATCATTTTCGATCCCTGTCTTTTTTTTCCACTTCACAACTAAAATAAAAAAATGTTTATTTCGACCTCGTTTGAATTCAAAATAATATAATTTTTTTTTAACACAGAGAAACGCGGAGTAGGCGGCAGAGATCACAGAGAAGCGCGCTTGAAAGCGCGTATCGAAGAGTTTTATTCCTCGTTGTATTACAAAGAGGATGAACTGTAATTTTTTTGTGAAAAAAAAATTAAGCACTATCTTTAGTTGCCTTCATTTTCGCGCGAAAGAGCGCTTCTCTGTGATCTTTGCCGCTTTCTCCGCGCTCTCTGTGTTAAAAAAAATTTTAAACTAGAGTTATATACAAATTAGGTGGCTATATAATTTTCACTTTGAAGTAGCATCAATATAATATACATATAGAACCCTCCCATCTAACAAAGAATTTGAAAATTTAAGTTTTTTATTGCTGAAAGTTTGACTCTCCTGTCTTCTTATTTTTCTTTATAGGTTCTATCCAATATATGTTTATGGTTGAATTTATTTTTTGAATTGTGTAACGTCTTAGACTGCACAAAAATTTAAACGAAGGGGAGGGAAAATTGAGCGAAATTGAAGCACTTGTTATTCTTTCAAGCATCCCCTATCTTGGACCTGTTAAAATTAGATTTTTAATTAATACTTTTGGATCTGCTTTAAAAGCATTAGATATTGATCCGAAAATCATTGAAGAAATGCCGGGATTTGGAAAACGAATTAGCCAAGGTCTTCATGTTTGGCAAGATGATAAAAGTTGGCAAAGTAATTTAGACTTTGCAAAAAAATTAGGCGTAAAAATAATTTCTTATACAAGCCCGAAAAGCGAAAAATTTTTCCAGAGATTCTTTCTCTCTCAATTTCGCAACAAATAAAGATGTTGTAGAAATACGAGGAACAATCACAATTTCTTTCTAAATTAAGAAAGAATTAATATTGAAGGCGGGGATCATTTTCGATCCCTGTCTTTTTTTTCCACTTCACAACTAAAATAAAAAAATGTTTATTTCGACCTCGTTTGAATTCAAAATAATATAATTTTTTTTTAACACAGAGAAACGCGGAGTAGGCGGCAGAGATCACAGAGAAGCGCGCTTGAAAGCGCGTATCGAAGAGTTTTATTCCTCGTTGTATTACAAAGAGGATGAACTGTAATTTTTTTGTGAAAAAAAAATTAAGCACTATCTTTAGTTGCCTTCATTTTCGCGCGAAAGAGCGCTTCTCTGTGATCTTTGCCGCTTTCTCCGCGCTCTCTGTGTTAAAAAAAATTTTAAACTAGAGTTATATACAAATTAGGTGGCTATATAATTTTCACTTTGAAGTAGCATCAATATAATATACATATAGAACCCTCCCATCTAACAAAGAATTTGAAAATTTAAGTTTTTTATTGCTGAAAGTTTGACTCTCCTGTCTTCTTATTTTTCTTTATAGGTTCTATCCAATATATGTTTATGGTTGAATTTATTTTTTGAATTGTGTAACGTCTTAGACTGCACAAAAATTTAAACGAAGGGGAGGGAAAATTGAGCGAAATTGAAGCACTTGTTATTCTTTCAAGCATCCCCTATCTTGGACCTGTTAAAATTAGATTTTTAATTAATACTTTTGGATCTGCTTTAAAAGCATTAGATATTGATCCGAAAATCATTGAAGAAATGCCGGGATTTGGAAAACGAATTAGCCAAGGTCTTCATGTTTGGCAAGATGATAAAAGTTGGCAAAGTAATTTAGACTTTGCAAAAAAATTAGGCGTAAAAATAATTTCTTATACAAGCCCGAATTATCCAAAAAATTTATTAGAAATTGACGATTATCCCTTATTACTCTATACTTTAGGTGAGTTGAAATTTGATGATCAAATGAGTATTGCTGTTATTGGAACAAGACAGGCAAGTATCTATGGTCTTGAAATGGCAGAACAGATTTCATCAAACCTTGCCGAAAAAGGTTTTACCATTATAAGCGGTCTTGCAAGAGGAATTGATACGGCAGCCCACCTTTCAGCGTTAAAAAAAGGGCGCACGATCGCAGTGATTGGCTCAGGACTTGGGAATATTTATCCATCAGAAAACAATAAACTTGTAGAAGCCATTGTAAATCAAGGAGCAGGGGCTGTTATCAGTGAATTTCCGATGAATACTCCGCCTGAGCGTCAAAATTTTCCAAGACGAAATAGAATTGTTAGTGGAATGAGCCTTGGAACATTATTGATTGAAGCGCCTATTAAAAGCGGGGCGATGATCACGATGGAAAAAGCCTTATCGCAAAAGAAGAAATTGTTTGCCATTCCGGGAAGGCTGGACAATGAAAATTTCAAAGGCAATCACCTTTTAATCAAAAAAAATATGGCCAAACTTATTGAAAGTGCGGATGACATATGTGCGGACTTTGAAACTTTTAATTTTAGAAAACCTGTTGAACAGACGAATATAAAAAAGCCTCTTCTTTCTTTAGATGAGCAAAATTTATTTGATCAAATGCCAAATGAAGAATTTTCAATTGATGAATTAGTCGTTCATACTAAAATGGCTGTTACGAAATTAAATGTTTTATTAATGGGTTTAATGTTAAAAAAAGCCGTAAAGGAATATCCGGGAAAAATATATAAAAAGATGGGAAAAGTGTAAAAAATGGGAAAAAAATTAATCATCGTAGAGTCTCCTGCCAAAATCAAGACTCTAAAGAAATTTCTTAATTCTGATTATATTATTGAATCCTCAATCGGCCATATTCGCGATCTTCCAGAAAAAGAATTCGGTATCGATCTTGAAAATGATTTTGAACCAAAATATGTGATCATGACCGATAAAAAGGAAGTGATTGCCAAATTACAAAAAGCTGCCAAACTTTGTGATACTATCTACCTTGCACCCGATCCCGACAGAGAAGGAGAGGCTATTGCCTGGCACATCAAAGAAAGCTTACCGACAAAATCAAATTTTAAACGCGTCTCTTTTAACTCCATCACAAAAGATGCCGTTTTAAAAGCATTGGCACAGCCTCGCGAAATTGATATTGCCCTGGTAAATGCCCAGCAAGCACGACGCCTTCTTGACCGTATGGTAGGCTACAAAATTTCACCAATCCTTAATCGACGTATTCAACGAGGACGCGACTCTTTTGTGTCTGCCGGAAGAGTTCAATCAGTCGCCCTTAAACTTGTCGTCGATAGAGAAAGAGAAATTGAAGCCTTCAAACCTGTGGAATATTGGAATTTAGCAGCTCTACTTAAAACGAACGAAGAAGAAAGGCAATTCCGCGCCAATCTTTATTCTGTTAATAGCAAACGAGTTGAAAAAGAAGCTGTTGAAGGAAAAGAATTTACAATCATCAACACTAAAGAATCAGCCGATGCCATTTTGGCAAAAATGAAAGGCAAACCTTTTATTGTAACAAGCGTTGAAAGAAAAGAGAAAAAACGCAATCCTGTCCCTCCTTTTATTACTTCGACACTTCAGCAGGAAGCAAGCCGTCACCATGGCTTTTCTTCTGCAAAAACAATGGGAATCGCACAAGGCCTATATGAGGGTATTGATCTTGGAAATGAGGGAGCGGAAGGTTTAATCACCTACATGCGTACCGACTCTGTTAGAACAGCACCGGAAGGCATTATAGAAGCGCGTCAATACATTTTAGCAACTTACGGCAAAGACTACCTGCCTGATGATGCAAAAATTTATGCCACACAAAAACAAGCGCAAGATGCCCACGAAGCCATTAGGCCAACCAATTTGGAACATACTCCTGAAAAAATAAAAGATTATTTGACAAGAGAACAATTTAATCTTTACCAACTCATTTGGAGACGCTTTATTTCATCTCAAATGATGCCGGCTATCTACGACACTGTTTCAGCTGATATTTCTGCTGGAGATCAAGTGGTTCTTCGGGCAACAGGGTCCATTATTAAATTTGCCGGATTTCTTGCCGTTTATGAAGAAAAAACCGACGAAGAAGATAAAGACAACGAAACCAAAACATTGCCAAACTTAAATGAAGGCCAAACATTAAAACTTCTGGAACTAATTTCAGAGCAAGCCTTTACAAGACCTCCTCCTCGTTTTAGTGAAGCTTCACTAGTTAAAGAACTTGAGCGCCTTGGCATTGGAAGACCGTCAACTTATGCTTCCATTATGAATAAAATTCAAAGTCGTGAATACACAGTAAAAGAAAGTGGACGTTTAAAACCAACAGAAATTGGGATTGTCATTGCACAAATGTTAGAAACTTCTTTTCAGCAAATCATGAATGTGAAGTTTACAGCTCAAATGGAAGACAATTTGGAATTGGTTGCTGAAAATCAAAAAGATTGGAAAGAACTTTTGCGCGAGTTTTGGGTAGAATTCTTCCCGACATTGGAAATTGCTGAAAAAGAAGCTTTTGTTCCAAAAGTAATAACCGACATCGATTGTCCAAAATGCGGCTCAAAACTTCAAAAAATTTGGTACAAATCCAAATATTTTTATGGATGCTCAAAATACCCTGAGTGCGATTACTCAGCTCCTTTAGAAGAAGTTGCCTTTAATAAAGATGAATATGCTGATGATTTTGATTGGGATCAAAAATGTCCAAAAGATGGCAAGGATATGAAAGTGCGCCATGGCAGATTCGGATCTTTCCTTGGCTGTACAGGTTATCCTGATTGCAAAGGCATTGTGAACATCCCGAAAAAAGGCGAAGTCATTATTCCTGAAGCTGACATGCCTGCCTGCCCAGCCCTTGATTGCCCGGGTCATATGACAGCGAAAAAATCACGTTATGGGAAAATCTTTTATTCATGCTCAACATTTCCTGAATGCAATGTGATTGTTAATGATTTAGGTGATTTGCAATCCAAGTACCCAGATCATCCGCGCACAGCTTATGTTAAAGTTGAGAAAAAAGGGAAGTTCGCCAAAAAAACAGCAGCCAAGACAACAACTAAGACAACTGCAAAAGCCAAAACACTCAAGGCCAAAACGACTAAAAAAGCAGCCAAAGCAGACGGCGAAGAAAAAGTCAAAAAGCCAAGAAATTCCCCTTTGAATAAACTTTCACCTGAATTAAAATCGATTATTGGTAGCGATGAAATGTCGCGACCTGAAACAACGAAGAAGCTTTGGGAATATATTAAAAAGAACAACCTTCAAGACCCAAGCAATAAACGTTTAATTCGTCCTGATGATGCGCTCGCCAAGGTTTTCGGATCCAGTGAACCCGTTGATATGTTCAAACTCGCCGGCATCCTGAATAAACACTTTTTGAAATAACTTTAAAACCCCTCAAAATTTTTAGACAAAGTTTTAAGGGGGAAATTCTAACCCATATAATAGGGTACAGTGTTCTCATCATATTTAACGTTAAATGAATCAAATGTAGCTTTATTACGTTCTCTGTTATGAAAATCCGGTCTAGTTTGATTTTTAAAATGAGTAACAACTGCGGCCCATACCTTTCCATTTAATGGTTTCATTTCAACAGATGCTGTAAATTTAAGAGGATCAGGACAGACTATTTCTGTTTTTGGCATAGAAACTTTTAATTTGTCCATTCTTACCTCAACAGTAATTATCTCATTATCTACTTTAACATGATAGTTTCTAGTGATTCGGAAGCAATTTTCTGCTGAGGGAAGTGGTTCAAATTGCTGAATTAAGAGTGATGATAATTGATCAAGTGTTACATT
>Ga0335397_10004475_pt1 | contig 18478 bp, 8 predicted proteins | sample MAT04_FD_205740 | JGI IMG/M metagenome (GOLD analysis project Ga0335397, IMG submission 205740) | Freshwater microbial communities from Lake Fryxell liftoff mats and glacier meltwater in Antarctica - MAT-04 (spades assembly) (version 2) ... | reverse complement strand
CAAAATGTAGAAATAATTTATTTGAACCAAGGTCGCCTCACAAGGTATTTGAGCCGCAGTCTCCATTGACTTCGCAATTAAGCATATAAAGCTGGTAAATATTGTGATATATTTGTAAAATTAGTGGCACAAACATCAGCAAACTTTATCAAACATATTGATTGTTTTTGCCCAACACTTTGTTGATATCCTATACAATTTTAAGATGTTAATAATTAATCCAGTTCAATGTTTTGGATTGGCTGATGTTTGTGCTGTTGGTTATTTTGTTTATGACTTCGCTGCTCTCGCTCACTTAATTGTATCCAGATATCATTCCAGCTTGACTGTGGACTGACAACTTCTGCATTAGGCAGTAACGCGAGCGCATTTTGAGCTAGCTGAGAATCTTCTGCCAGTGCTATAATAACGCTATCAAGTTCTTGTAAGAATTGTGTTGGCAATTGTGAAACTCGTTCAATTCCTATGTAAATTGTGGTGAGTTCTGTTGCAGAGTTATTCGGATTATTTTCTAGTTCAATCAGCAAAATTGAAAGTGCTTCTATTGGGTTACAGGTAATCACAGCTCTCTCAATTTCTCCGGTAGTGGCTACCCAAAAAGCAGCTTCAGATGGCAGGGGATGGGTTGTAGTCCAGTTACCTCTTTCATCGAGAATAAAAGCTTCCAAGGCTTCCCCGTCAAGCGTCCGTCCCGTAAAGACGGCATTTTCTGAGTCAGCATACAGCCAAGAATGAGAGTGCAATTTGTCGAGCAATTCTAAAGGTAAACTGTACTCGGTGGCTAGATGCGATCGCACTTTTTGCCACTGATTTTCATTCCTTTCAGGCAGAATTGACAGTTGTAACTCTAACTCATTTGCTGTAGCAGGAGTTGTAAGTGCGGTTGCTGCTAGCTCAGATTGTGGCGGTTCTAGGTCATTTTCCTCGGCGGCCTCGCTGGGGGCAATAGCTAAGTGTTGTGGCTGCATTAAAGCTTCAATTAGGGCGTTATCTCGCTGTTGGTCATAACTAATACCTCGATGCTTCTGCAATCCATAAAAAGTGTAGGCTTTACCCAACTGATTGCCACTTAAAGCTACCCCATCTAAATTGTAAGAAATGCCTTTACTGAACCCATTTCGAGTCAGTCCGACTTGTACCTCTGCACCTTGTTGCTGCAACCGTTCAACAAATTCGGGCATACTTGGGTTGTCTTGGGTGACTTCATCAATTATGTCTTGCAATTGCACCCGGACACTCTTGTCTCCCTTGCTTTGTAAGTACCTGTGTTCTCCTGTAGTCGGAGCTCGCTTGTCTGTTTCCCAACTGGGTGTAACAGTTTCCAGGTTGTAGTTCCGTTCGAGCTGGCGAATAGTTTCTTGGCTTCTGTAATAGTCCCAGCTATCGTCAACAACACCTCCATCTAGACAAATGCGACTGGCGACGATGTGAACGTGGTCATGGTCTGTATCGCTGTGCTTGACAACTGCGTACTGGCTGTTGTCAAAGTTCATCGCTTTCATGTAGTTGGCTGCGATCGCCAGCCAGCGTTGGTCATTTTTTTCAGAATTTTCGAGTTTTTCGGTGCGATCGACAGATAAGGAGGCGTGAAAAACTGCTACTTTCAGGTTCGGTCTTAGTTGTCGGGCGATCGCTTGCTTCAGCAGCAAGTTCTTCAGGAGTCTGTCCGCACATATTGCCGCCAATCAGGTAAGCGCCTTTTTTGCCCAGCACGTAGTTCAAACAGCCTTGAAAGCCTGTACCTTTGATTTGTTTGCCAATCATAACCGAAAAGCCGTCAGTTTACTGCATCGATTGCTCAGGCGGTAAAGCCCAGGCTTGTTAATAATTAGCGTACTGTAGATTGAGCGAGTGTTGCAACAATTGCTTTAATTGCAGTTTGGTGATCGCGAATGAGTTGCTGTACGTTTTCTAAGAGTTCTGTATTGACAACAACTGGCTCTCCCAATGCCACAATACTATTGCAAGATGAGGCAATCTGATTGAGGTTGTTTCCTGCAATCCTAAGTTGAGCATTAATTTGGCACAAAACTTGATAGGCTTTTAAGTCAAATGCAGCTAGAGGGCGTGGCATGGTTCTCCTCAAAGCTGCACGGCGCATAAACTCGCTCATGCTCAAATTTACTTGAGAAGCTAGTGTTTGAATTTGGTTGTAATCCGAGTCTGTTAGGCGAATGTGAATATGGTTGGATAGCAGCTCTCTGGGTTTGACTTCCGGTAAAGTTTTCATAGCTTTTAATCAGTAAAAACCTCTTGCCAAGATACAAGTTAACAACTGTAATTAAAAACCCCTAATCAGGTGATTTTATCCCCTCCAATTGGAGAGGGCTAAGTAGTTGTACAGAATTAATTACATAAAATCTCACTTGAAAGCCTTGTTAGTGTCAAAAGCCTTTGTGTAATCAACTTTGTCCGATTACTTACAACAGATTCCATGTTGAGGAAGTACACCCCCAAGCGATCAATATCTGTAGGGAAACAGCACTGCCGTGTCCTCTATCTCTATGTACCTCACTTACCTGGAATCTGCTGTATTAGAGCGTTTATCAGAGTATAGATTGACCCTTACCCAACTCTAACCGAATTTTCTTTATTTGTATAAAAGAGTAAGTCAAGGTGCGATCGCCAAGAGTAAGTGATGAGCTTGCCTACTAATTAGTCAGTCTGCTGATTTACTTTTGAAGCACCCCTTTCCTTTTTAATTTATCGTAAATCAATAATATTGATAAACCTGTAGTACAGTTAGTTACAATCTGTCATTAAAGCTTAAGAAAGTATTAAACCCTTTGTTGCGGTTAGGATTCTGCAAAAGGAGGTGTATTATTTTTCGTTCTGCACTTATTAGTCGGGGTTTGTGATCACAAAACCATTGCTTGCTACCAACGAAGAAGTGCAATAACCAGCCCCAACAGGCAAAAGTAGTTATTGCATACAAAAGCAGTTGTTTGACATGAAAAAGCAGGCATTTGCAGGGGGTTGCAGTATAAAAATAGGTAGAGCGCATTTGCTGCAATCGCCTGTATTTTGACTGATTTTGTACTGCAAATGACTGATTTTGTACTGCAAATGACTGATTTTAGCGGATACAAAAATTAGCCATTTTTTAGCGTTTTTCAACAAAACTGAATTGATTTAATAGTCAACTTGCCCTAGCTAAATTGAATTAATAGTCAAGTTTATGAAGTGTGAGAAAATTGGTAATGCAGCAGCCGTTATCCCAGCCTTGACAGTCGGGTAAAATATTGTTGTCTGGCCCGCGCTTTACAATCGGCTAAACTGTTGTTGTCCGATCGAGCTTGAAAGTCAGGTAAAAATTTACCCCCTGACCACGGCGACTTGATTTTTTAGGGAGTAACGGCGATAGCCGGATGCACCGCAATTTTCGCGAAAGCTGTATGTGCAGCGAAAGTCGAGACTTGGGTAAGTTTGGGTAAGTTTTTTAAAACGGAATCGAGCGGACAAGTGCCAACAACACCATTTCCCATCATCGCTGTTCCAACCGACGCCGCCTCCGATACGCCCGGCGATGGGAACCAAGCCAAAATTTTGGTTTTACCACCCAGAACTAGGTCGGTGCCTGTACAAACAATCTCGCCCCAATACAGGCGAAGCTTGGGCAGAAAAGATAGCATCAGAACTGTGCGGGTTGCTCGGATTGCCCAATGCCACCATTGAACTGGCAATCTGGAACAGCGCTTTCGGCACTGTTTCTCCATCCTTCGTGCCCTCGACAGGTACTCTGAGCCCCGGCAACGATATTTTAGCTCCCATAGTGCCAGACTATCCCCGATTTCAAGCCTTTAAGGTGTCGCAACACACCCTCGATACCGTGCTATATTGACAATGCGACTTATGTATCCTGAATGTATCTCCCTATTCTCCTGGCTTTAATTCTATAGAATTATGGTGGTCATAACTGAAAGCTTTTTTACGTCAGTTCTCACCAAGCACCACCACTCCGGGTTGACATTTTGCTGGCGGAGGCACGCTTATTTGGTCAATCCTAAGCACTTCAAAAACTGGTTTATAAGCTGCTGCTACTGTACTTCATAAATCTGGAATAAACTGTATCTCCTTTTAGCAGTTACCAACTTGTTGTGATGGAATAGTTTTTTGAGAGTATCAGATAAATGAGGCGGTGGGGACTCAGCCGTTTCAACCGGCAAGGGCCGTGGCATCATTAATCCTCGCCGATCGCATAACTGGCGATCGCTCTCATCCTCATCATCGGCAGGAAAGTGAAAACCTCAACAGTTTTTCAGAGACGATCGCCCCCTGGGAAATAGCATCGAAACTGCACTGCTTTTCCCAGGGGGCGAATAACGCTGTACAAAAAGGACAGAAGCTTTTATTCCTTACCTGCTGAATATAGCATCAAACTCTAAAGAGCCTCATTCACTTGCATCGCTAAGGCGATCGCTAATTTTTCCCTCAACTGCCGAAATAGCTACCACGCGGGGAGAAGCTAAATAGTTCTTCGCCGTTGGATCGCCGCTTCGCCCTTTGAAATTGCGGTTGGTCGCATAAACCCCTGTCTCTTCTTGAGTGAGTATCCCAAGTCCGGCATTAATACAAGCGCCACAGCCTGATTTGAGAATTGTGGCTCCCGCCGCTTCAAATATTTGCATATACCCTAAATTCTCAGCCTTTTGGCGCACCTCAAAAGAAGCGGGCACGATAAAAAGGCTCACACCAGGAGCTATACGGCGACCTTCAAGCACCTCGGCAGCTTGAGCGAGATCGAAAAGTTTTCCCCCGGTACAAGAACCAATAAAAGCTTTGGTAATAGGAATTTCTCCTAACTTGCTAATACCAATTACTTGGTCTGGTTTCGGGGGACGAGCGACCTGCGGTTCTAAATCGCTCAAATCAAACTGATAGATTTGTTCATAAGATGCATCTGGGTCGCTACCAACGTCCTCAAATAAATCTTGACCGCAGTTTTGCAGATATTGGCGAGTTGTTTCATCAGGAGCGATCACCCCGCACATTGCACCGCACTCAATCGCCATGTTCGAGAGCGTCATGCGTTCTTCCATTGGCATCTGGTCGATAATACTGCCTCGGAATTCCATGACTTTCCCCGCAGCGCCGTCACAGCCAATTTTGCTCAGAATAAATAGGATGATGTCTTTTGCAGCAATATATTTGGGCAAAGTTCCTTCAAGTCTAAAAAGTAGGGTAGGAGGAACCCGCACCCACATATCCCCCATCGCAAAAATATTCGCCATATCCGTTGTTCCCACTCCAGTGGAAAAACATCCAAAGGCTCCGTAAGTGCAAGTGTGAGAGTCTGTACCCGCTACAATTGTACCTGGATGAATGAAGCCCTTTTCTGGCAGCAGAACGTGACAAATGCCAGCAGCTTCTCCGGGGGAAACCATATCGAACAAATGGCAGCCTTGCGAGCGGGCAAACTGCACCATTTCTGAGTATAATGAAGTGGCTTTAGGGTCTACTCGCACATCGTTGACTTGAATAAAGTGATCGGCTACTAAAACAACGCGGCTGGCATCCCAAAGTTTTGCTTCTTCTCCAAAATTCTGGTAAAAGACATCAGCAACAGGTGCGGCTACGGCATCGTGAGACATGGCTAGATCGACTTTAGCAAAAACCAGATCTCCCGGCTGAACGTAAGCATTGCCAGACGCGCGTGCCAAAAGTTTTTCTGTCAGAGTCATCGCCCTAGCATAAGTTGAACTCTGGGGAACGGAAATTTCACCTTTCTGTCGCTTTTGGTTAAAGGGAATTAAGCCACCTGCCCTCACAATAGCTTCGACGACTGGATTATTATTAGGCTGGGAGTAAATTTCTAATGTCAGACCAATATTAATGCTATTTCGGTAAAATATTTCGGCAAAAGAGAGGGCGCGTATTTTTTTTATGCCAGCAGCTTTGATGGCAATAGGTGCATTTTCTCGGCTAGAACCGCAGCCGAAATTGCGTCCGGCTTCGATTTCTTCATAGCCTATAAGGTTTCCTTCACCAATCAGATGTTCAAAAGCATACTGCTTTAAATACTCTGGGTCGGCAGTAGTACACCGTTTTGCCGGAATAATATCGTCTGTATTGATATCATCTCCCAAAATCAACATTTTCGGTTCGGTTGTCATAAGTTCTCCCTACTGCTTGTTTATTAAAGTTAACTACCGAGTTGTTGGACTATCAATTCGGTTAAAGTTTCCGCGTTGACTAAGATTTCTTGACCCTGGGGGGCTAAGTCTGCCGTGCGGTAGCCCAAAGCTAAAACTCTTTCGATGGCTTGAATTAGGTTGATAGCGGCATGGGTTTCCCCCCACTGCTGAAGCATTAAGACAACTGCCCCCATCGTTCCTAGAGGATTGGCAATACCCTTCCCGGCAATATCTGGTGCTGTGCCGTGTATGGCTTCATAAAGACCGAACCCGCGCTCGTTCAGACTGGCAGAGGGTAATAACCCGATGGAACCTACTAATGCTCCTCCGATATCGCTGAGGATATCCCCAAATAGATTTCCTGCTAGAATCACATCAAATCGCTTAGGCTCCCGCACGAGTTGCATAGCTAAGTTATCCACTAGCATCGGCTCTACTATAACATCAGGGAAATATTTGGCTTCCTCCTGCACTAAACGGCTCCAAGGGATTTGTGGCAGAGCATTTTCTTTATGGGCGACCGTAAGCAAACCTCGGCGCTCTTTAGCTTTGGCTAGAGCTACTTTAGCGATGCGGCGGATTTGCCAGTCGTAGTATTTCATTGTATGAAAGCCATAATAGCCATTGTCGTCTTCTGTTCGTCCAGATGGTCCAAAATAAATTCCGCTTACTAACTCTCGAACAAATAATATATCGGCTCCTTGAATCTTGTGCGACTGAAGGCTGGATTTATCCAATAAAGTTTCAAAGGGACGCACGGGACGAAAATTGATAAAAAAGTCGAAGTGTTGGCGAAGTTCGAGAATCCCGCCTCTCGTGACGGCTCCGAATAAAATTCCATCAGCACCTTCGCATAGTTGGGCGGTTTGGTCGGGGAAGAATTTTCCAAATTCATTGAAGGCAGGTTGTCCAATTAAGGCATAGTCTATAACTAGAGAAAACCCTTCTAATTTTGCTAAATGCAGGAGAACTTTTAAGGAAGCGTCTACCACTTCTGGCCCGATTCCTTCGCCAGGGAGAGCTACCACGCGATACGGCTCAGTCATTGAAAAATCCTCCCTCAAATAACTCGACGACTTCTTCTGGGGAAAAGCACCGCTGCTCTTGAATGGAAAGCGATTTGATTTTATCTCGCATTCGGTTGTAATCTTCAGGAGTAAGCGGTTTGTTGAGTTGCTTCTCAAACAGGTACTGAAAATTGCTAGAACCACTGCATTTGCCAAACCAGATTTCTGGCTCGGCGTGAGGAAAAATATGGTAGCTATCTGGGTCGCGTAAGAAGCCATTAACGTGAATGCCGCTTTCGTGACGAAGGGCAGCTTGGGAGTAAGGGGAAGCAGGACGAACTCCTAGTGAATCGAGGTAGTCTGTGACTTGGGAGAGGGCTTCATAATTAATGCCCTCTACTTCTATCCCAAAGCGCAATCTAAGTCCATTTAAGACTTGCTCTAGTGGGATATTACCCGCCCGTTCGCCAATGCCTCGGAATGTGCCTGAAATCATTGAAGCTCCCGCGATTACAGCTTGGAGGGTATTTTCGAGAGCCATGCCTAAGTCATTGTGAAAATGCACTCCTAAAGCTGCATTGTTGACCAATTCTAGAAGGTCGCGAACCCATACATAAGTTTTCTCTGGAGTGAGGATGCCCATTGTGTCGCAGAGGACAAAGTGTTCGATGTAGGGTTGAAATTCGCGAATGCACTGAACTAAAAAGTTAAAATCAGCGCGGCTGGCATCTTCGGCAGCAAACTCTACTTTTAAACCGACTTCTGCACTCGTAGCATAGCGCAGATTTTCCAAAACTTTATTAATCATATTCTGGCGGACGCGGCAGACAAGTGCATTAGAGAGATTGTCATCTTCTATTTTCTCTGGGTGCGCTGTTAAATTGCGGACTTCTGCATCTCTTAAAAGTAAAAGGCGATCTGAAACGGCATAGAAGAGGATAATTCGTTCTATTCCGCAAGCTTTAGCTCGATCGATAAATTGTTTACCAAGCATTGTGGAAGCCGTCATGGTGCTGCCTAAGCCTTCTGCTACCAAGGTTTTTAGTAAACGTTCTTCGGTTTCGTGAACGGCTGGCATAATTGCTATTTGGTGGATTCCAGCCTGGCTGATGAGTTTGGCTAAAGTTTTTTTAGTTTCATAAGGAAAGAAAAGCCCAGCTTGCTGTTCGCCATCTCGGAGGGTTTCGTCAGACATGATTAAGGGAAGTGTTGGCATAAGATATCTCCCAAAAAATAGGGTTTCTACTGTTATCAATTGAGATTTATCAAGTCGCGCTAAATAGCATCGGGCAGTTCTTCTTCCACAAACCGCAACCGAGGATATCGATACCCAGCACAAGTTACCCCTATCGCTAGAATTTCCATCGTAATAAATAGCAAACCAATACCGCGGCCCGGCCCCACGCCAATGATTTGACCGATGCTTCCAGCTAATAAACCATCAGCCGCCATTAGAGGTTCAAAGATTCGTTCGGCTAGAGGGCCAGCCACAACATAGGTGGCGGGAATACACGACCAACAAATCATATTGATTGTAGCAAAGACCCGGCCTTGAATATCGGGAGCCACTTTGCGGAGCAAGATGGCATCGCACCAGCCATTGATGAGCGGTAAACTGAAGAATAAGATGAAGTTAGCTAAAGCGAAAAGTTCGGCACTCGTGCGTAAACCGAATGCTAGGATGCACAGATGAGAAAGGATATCAAAAACAAATATGCCACGAATTAAAAGCCTCGGCCCCCCCAAATACTCATAGCCAGACTACCCAACAGCATCCCCGCGCCGCCGATTGATTGAATGGTTCCGAGAACGGTAACTGAAGCAAAAGAAAGTACCAAGGGAGTGAGTAAAACTTCAACTAGCCCTGTCACAAAATTGTCGAGTGCGAATAAAATCAGCAGCATTAATAGTCCGGGTCGAACGCTAATATAAGTCCAGCCTTCAAGTGCCTCACGCCAGAGTGAACTTTTTTCAGGTTCTGAAACAGTAATAGTCTTAGCAACATTAGGAAAGCGAACGAGTAACAGAGTTGTTACAGCAAAAAGGAATGTGGCAAAGTCAATTAAAATAATCCCTTGAAGCTGTACGATCCATAGCAAGACTCCTGCCAACAGCGGTGAAATTAGCTGGGCGCACGCTTCTGCTGATTGAACCATACCACTAGCACGAGGGAGAAATTCTTTCGGCACTAATGAAGAGGTCGAAGCAGTATAAGCGGGCAACTGAAACGCTTTGCAGATGGAACTGAGGCTGACAGCCAGGTAGATGTGCCAGATTTGAAGGCTTCCGGTAGCGAGTAATAGGGCGATCGCCACTGTAGTTATCCCCGCGCCGGAGTCAGATAGAATCATGCACCACCGCCGGTTCCATCGGTCAACTAAGGCACCCGCTACCGGAGAAATCAGGATACTGGGCAGCATAGCCGATAGCAAAATCAGAGAGAATTGGGTGACTGAACCTGTACGCTGGTACACCCACACTCCCAATGCAAAGCTTGTCAGACTTGACCCGATCAGGGATATCAGTTGCCCGAACCAGACGAGGAGAAAAACGCGCATTTGACGGAATGCAAGGAATTTTGTCATTTTGCAGCTTCTCGATTTTTTTCTTGAAAGCCCTCAAATTCCGCAATCTTCATTTGTGGTGACTCAGCCAGCTTTTGCAGGATTTCCTGGTAGTAGTTAAACATCTGCTCGATAGTTTCGCTGTCAAACAAATCTGTGCTGTAAAAAACATAAATTTCCATGCTTTTAGATTCTTCCGAAGATGAAGAAATATAAAGTTCTAAGGGAATTTCCTCATCCCATAGTTCGTCTTTGTCCGAACCTAATGCAATTCCAGATACAAACCTCCCGTCAGAACCCTCTACAGGAGGAACTATGGTAACGCTCGCTGAAAGGGTCAATTTTCTTTGGCTTTTGACAGCTTCAATGACTTGTTGTAAAGGAATCTCCTTGTTGGAGATCGCTTCATTGAGCGTTTCTTTAACCTGCTCTAAAAGAGCTACTCCTGTTTGTTCGTCATCAAGTTGCGATCGCAAAATTACATCATTGATAAAGCAACCGAGCATTTTTTCAATTTCTGGAGTGCTGCGATTGCCAATGGTCGCCACTATCATAATTTCGCTTTGTCCGTGATATTTGAATAAGAGGAGCTTCAGAGCTGCAATGAGAATGGTGGAGATAGTAACGCTGTGGGAGCGGCTTAAGTCTTCCAGAGATGCGACAATATTTTCTCTTAAGACTAGAGAGTAGGAAGAGGCGCGGCGGCTGCTGGAATTTGACTTTGAGTCTTCAGGGGGCAGGTACTCTTGCGGTTGCTCAGGAGTGGCCAGCTTTTGCAGCCAATACGAGAGTTGCTGAGCCAATACTTCTTCATTAAACTGCTGCCGCTGCCAGATAGTAAAGTCAGCGTACTGCAACGGGACTTCGGGGAGGGGTGAAGGTAAGCCAAGAGAGAAAGCGTTATAAAGCGTTTCTAGCTCTTGCAGAAAGATGCCGACTGACCAGCCATCCGTGATGATGTGGTGCATCGGCACTAACAGCCAATGCTCTTCTGAAGACAACTGCAATAAGGTTGTCTTAATTAACGGGCCATTAGCTAAGTCAAAGTGGTGGTTCATCTGGAGTTGGGAAATATGAAGAGCTTCAGCTTCTCGCTGTGCAGTCGGCAGGTCTTGCAGGTTTACTATGTTTAACGGTAAAGTCAGCTCAGGGGCGATCGCCTGCACGGGTTGACCTTCCACGACAGGAAAGGTAGTCCGCAGAATTTCGTGACGGCGGATAATTTCGTTGATGCTTCTGTCCAATACTTCATTAGAAAGCTTTTGAGTAAACCTTAAAGCGACTCCGCTGTTGCAGCCACAACTATCAGGGTTTAATTGCTGAACGTACCAGATATACTCTTGCGAAAGAGACAGCGGTATGTACCCCTCTCTGGTAGCGGGGGCAAGAGGTTTTTGGCTGTCAGACTCCGCGCCGTAGGAAAATAGCTCCAGGTCTTCGGTATCAAGTGCAGTTTCGATGATTTCGGATAGAGAAGCGATGGTGGGTGCTTCAAATAGATGGCGTAGGGGAAGTTCGATAGCAAAAGCTTGCCGGATGCGAGAAATGATTTGGGTGGCGAGCAGGGAGTGTCCGCCCAATTCAAAGAAGTTGTCGTTAATGCTGCTCTCTTGCACTCCCAAAACTTCGGCCCAAATAGCAGCCAGTTTCGCTTCAGTCGGAGTGCGAGGGCCGACAAATTTGTCTTTCTGTTTGTTGTGGAAGCTATCTGGTGCCGGTAAGGCGCGACGGTCTATTTTGCCGTTGGGTGTCAGCGGCAGCGCTTTCATCAGTACAAAAGCGCTCGGTATCATATATTCAGGCAGCTTTTGTTTTAGGTAATCGCGCAGGGAACCACTCAGCGCGCGCTGTAAAGTTTTCCACAAGCCTTGAGTTTCCAACAGATAGGCGAAGCTTTGGTCAACTAATGTCTGTTCGGAAGGTGCAAGCTGAAACTGAACCCCAGCCTGTGGTGGACGCGACCAGACCACTGTCCCTGAAAACCAGCGCGGTTCGGCCTCTCCAGGCAGTTGCAGGTGCAGGCGGACACTCCTACCTTTATCAAGAGCTGGTACGCCCACCAGAGCAACGCCGCCGGTGGAGATATTCTCTGCGTGGAGCGTGATGGCGTTACCGTCTAGTTCTAGTTGGCATTCGCTGTGACAAAGGATGCGATCTGGGATGAGGTTAGAGACGACATAAGCCACGAGGCGCTTATTGCCTGGTGTGTCTTCTCGGTCAATGACTGCCGCAGAGAGTACATCCGGGTGTTGGCCTAATAGTGCTTCAATTTCTCCGAGTTCGATGCGGAAGCCGCGTATTTTTACCTGGTTATCGATGCGACCGAGGTATTCGATATTGCCGTCTGGTAGATAACGGGCTAAGTCCCCTGTTTTATAGAGGCGCGAACCCGGTTCATTGCTAAAGGGGTTGGGAATAAATTTCTCATCAGTCAGATCGGGACGGTTGAGATAACCTTTTGCGAGTCCAACACCTGCAATGTGGAGTTCTCCGGGAATACCGATGGGAACGGGTTGGAGATGGCGATCGAGAATATAAATTTGAGTGTTGGCGATCGGACGACCAATATAAGGCAACCTATTATCTGTCCCATCGCAGACAACCAATCCAGAAGTCGTGACCACCGTGTTCTCGGTCGGCCCGTAGTTATTAACTACTTTGAAAGGAATTGAAGTTAATGGATAGTTATGAAGCTGATCTCCACCCGTTAGCATAATTCGCAAAGTTCCATTAGAAGGCCATTGCAGAGATAACAGCTTTTCAACTATTGGGGTAGGGACAAAAGTAATTGTTATTTCTTTTTCCACCACCCAACTGCGGAGCTTTTCTGGAGAGAGAAGAATCTCTGGTTCGATTAAATAAATACTCGCTCCCGATGTTAAATAAGGCCACACTTCCCACACAGAAGCATCAAATGCAGTTCCGGCTAGCTGAGTAGCCCGGTCTGATGAGGTTATCTCAAAGGCGCTTTGATGCCAGAAAACTAGATTTAACAGCCCTGAATAGGGAATCAGAACTCCTTTGGGCTTTCCAGTTGAACCGGAAGTGTAAATAACATAAGCTAAGTTTTCCGGTGTCACGCCAGTAATGGGAGGAAGTTCACTTTCAGTAGAGATTTTTTCCCAATCAGAATCTAAGCAAACTACTTGCGCTTGATGCTTTGGTAAGGATGCAACCAATTGTTTCTGAGTTAATAGAACTGATAGTCCTGAATCATCGAGCATATAGGCGATGCGCTCAGATGGGTAAGCAGGGTCTATGGGGATGTAAGCCCCACCCGCTTTGAGTACGCCTAAGATTCCTACAATCATCTCAAAGGAACGCTCTACGCAGATGCCTACCAATACTTCTAGCCCCACTACCTGCGATCGCAGGTAGTGTGCCAACTGATTCGCTTTTGCATTTAATTCTTGATAAGTCAGTTGTTCCCCCTGAAACACCACCGCCACAGCATCGGGCGATCGCTCAACCTGCTCCTCAAACAACTGATGGATACATTTATCCTGGGGATAGTCAATTGATGTATTATTCCACTCGACTAATATTTGGTGTCGCTCTGTCGGTGTCAGCAGTGGCAACTCTGAAATTGGCTGCTTTGAATTGGCTGCGATCGCCTCCAGCAAGGTCTGGAAATGTCCCGCCATCCGAGCGATGGTCGCACGATCGAACAAATCGGTATTGTATTCCCATGACCCGATCAGTCCTCGATCTGTATGTTCCAACGATAAAGCTAAATCAAATTTCGCTATTGAGCTTTCCACTGGCAATGAGCTTAAGGCTAAACCGGGCAGTTCCACAGAATTTTGGGAAGCATTGTCAAGCGCAAACATCACCTGGAACAGCGGTGTGTGGCTTAAGGAACGATCGGGTTGCAATGCCTCTACCAACTGCTCGAAGGGTAGGTCTTGATGCGCGTAAGCTTGCAGCGCAACTTCCTTCACTTTGCCGAGTAACTGCTCAAAACTGGGGTTGCTACCGAGGTCGGTACGCAGCACTAAAGTATTGACAAAAAACCCAATTAACCCTTCGATTTCCGACCAGTGGCGATTAGCAATTGGCGAGCCCACAACAATATCATCTTGCCCTGTATAGCGGTAGAGGAGGGTTTGAAAAGCGGTAAGAAGCGTCATAAACAGAGTTGCGCTTTGGCGCTGACTCAGCGCAACGAGTGCTTTTGATAGAGACTCGGACAATACAAATGACTGGGTTGCGCCTCGGAAAGTCTGCTCCGATGGACGCGGGCGATCGGTTGGCAAATTCAGCACGGCTGGTACCCCTGCTAATTGCTGCTTCCAGTAAGCAAGCTGACGTTCCAAAATTTCACCCGATAGCCATTGCTGCTGCCAAACGGCAAAGTCTGCATATTGTATGGGCAATTCTTGTAGTGGCGAAGTAGCACCGACACTAAAAGCTTCGTAGAGTGCTGTCAGTTCGCGGAAAAATACGCCCATCGACCAACCATCGGTGATAATGTGGTGCATCACCACCAGGAATATGTATTCCTGTTCGTTTAGCTGGAACAGTTGGCAGCGCAATAATGGCCCAACGGCGAGGTGGAAAGGCTCCCCGGCTGCCTCTGTTAGTAGTTCAATTGCTTTGGTTTCGAGATCGCTTTCTTTTAGTTCTCGCAAATCTACGACTGGCAGGGTAAAGTTGCTAACTTGCGCGATCGCTAAGACTGGTTTCCCATCTGCCACGGTAAATGTGGTGCGTAAAATTTCGTGCCGCTTGACAATTTCGCACAGACTCTGATCCAACGCAGCTACGTTGAGGTTTCCACTCAAGCGAAAAGCTTCGGGAACATTATATAAAGAGGTGTTGGGTACTAACTGATCGAGGAACCACAAGCGCTGCTGGGCAAAATACAGAGGCAAGTCTTGGTTGCGGTCAACGAGTTGGATGGGGGGAACCTGCAAGCTAAGTGCTTCTCGACGCGCTTCCTCCAGGCACAATGCTAAGTCGGCAATCGTGGGAGATGCGAACAGAGAGCGCAGAGGCAACTCTACCTGAAAAGTCTGGCGCACTCGCGAGATGACTTGAGTAGCCAGCAAGGAATGCCCCCCCAACTCGAAGAAGTTGTCAAAGATACCAACTCGCTGTAGTGTCAGCACTTCTGTCCAGATTTCTGCCAGCATTTCCTCAATGGGGGTGCGAGGTGCGACAAAATTATTTTGCAGTTGGAGTTGACTTGGGTCGGGTGCTCTTAGGGCGCGGCGATCTACCTTACCATTGGGTGTCAGAGGTAGTGCCTCGATCACAACAAAAGCGCTGGGTATCATGTAATCAGGCAATTGCTGTTTGAGGAAATGGCGCAGCTCGCTAATAGTGGGTGCTGGTTCCTGAAGAAGGACAGTATAAGCCACTAGGCTCTTTTGGCCCGGAATATCTTCCCGAAGCGCAACTGCGACTTGGAGCAAGCTTGGATGTTGACTGAGCGCCGCCTCGATTTCACCCAGTTCGATGCGAAAACCGCGAACCTTCACTTGGTCATCTATCCGACCGAGGTATTCGATATTGCCGTCGTTCAGGTAGCGAACCAAATCTCCAGTTTTGTAGAGGCGCGAAGTGGGGGAGTCACTAAAGGGGTTGCGAATGAACCGCTCATCGGTCAACTCAGGACGGTTGAGGTATCCCCGTGCTAAACCAGCGCCGCCGATGTGCAACTCACCGGGAACGCCGATGGGTACAGGCTGCCCGTTCCGATCTAAGATGTAGGTCTGGACATTCCCAAGAGGACGACCGATCGGCAACTCCTTCAATGTGGTATCGCCTGCCGATAAATCATATATCGTTGCCCCCACAGTGGCTTCTGTCGGGCCGTAATTATTCAGCAGACGAACTCGCTGTCCCGCATATTCAAGCCAAGTTTTCAGTCGTTCGGGCAGTGCTTTTTCTCCGCCAATGATTATTAAGCGCAATGATGGGGGTAATGCAAGAGTTTCTTGACTCAACAAGGCGGTTAGTTCGTGCCAGTAGGCTGTCGGCAAAGCCACTACAGTTATTTCCCAATTCTTGCATTTCTGCAAAAATCCCTCAACGGAGTCAAGCATGGAATCGGTACGCAAGACAAGCGTTGCACCCGATGTCAGGCTGGTGTAGATTTCTTCGGCACTGACATCAAAACTAATTGAGGAAAATTGTAGAATGCGATCGCACTTCTGTATTCCATATTCAGCGATCGCAACCGTTGTGTAATTGACTAGCGACCCGTGTGGGATTAATACTCCTTTTGGCTTTCCTGTAGACCCTGATGTGTAGATAACGTAAGCCAAGTTCTCTGGCTTCACTCCGTTTCCAGGGTTTTCTTGGCTATGGACAGCAATTTTTTCTATGTCTGAGTCTAAACCAATAACACGCGCTGAGTGTGCAGGAAGTTTCTCCATCAGCTTTTGTTGGGTGAGCAGCACTGACACTGAAGAGTCTTTTAGCATGAAAGCCAAGCGGTCTTTAGGATACGTGGGGTCTATGGGGACGTAAGCACCGCCAGCTTTGAGGATACCCAACAAACCAATTATCATTTCCAGCGATCGCTCCACACAAATCCCCACCAAAACTTCTGGCCCCACTCCCAGCTCGAGCAGGTAGTGTGCCAACTGATTCGCTCTTGCATTCAATTCTCGATAAGTCAGTGGTTCCCCTTCAAACACCACTGCCACTGAAGAGGGTAATCGCTCTACCTGTTCCTCAAATAACTGATGAATACACTTATCATGGGGATACTCGGCAAAGGTATTGTTCCACTCGACTAATAGCTGCTGTCGCTCGGCTTCTGTTAGCAGCGGCAATTGTGAAATCGGCTGAATAGGGTTGGCTACAATTCCCTCCAGCAATGAAAGGAAATGTTCTGAATACCGAGCGATGGTTGCCGCATCAAACAGGTCGCTGTTGTATTCCCATGCTCCTCTCAATCCAGAAGCAGTATTCTCCATTGATAGAGTCAAATCGAACTTGGCTGTTCTCGTTTCTACTGGATACGAACTGACAGTTAAGTCAGGCAGATCCATTGAAGGCACCAGAGCGTCGTCGAGCGCAAACATCACCTGGAACAGGGGCGTATAGGTTAAGGAACGCTCTGGTTGCAATGCTTCTACTAGCTGCTCGAAGGGAAGGTCTTGATGGGTGTGAGCTCCTAAAGCTACTTCCTGTACTCTTCCGAGTAACTGCTCAAAACTGGGGTTGCCTGACAAATCAGTCCGTAGTGCTAAAGTATTGACAAAAAAACCAATTAGCCCTTCAATTTCCCGATGATGGCGATTAGCAATTGGTGTACCCACTACAATGTCATCTTGTCCTGTGTAGCGATAGAGCAAGGTTTGAAATGCGGCTAAAAGCAACATAAATGGGGTCACTCTCATACGCTTAGAAAGTGAAACAATTGCTTCACTTAGTTCTACAGAAAATTTAAAAGGTTGCTGTGCGCCTCGGTAAGTTTGAATGGCTGGTCTGGGTCGGTCTGTGGGTAATTCTAATAAACTAGGAATACCTTTGAGTTGTTGTTGCCAATAGTTAAGCTGTCTTTGGAATACTTCACCAGTAAACCAGCTCCGTTGCCAAATAGTAAAGTCAGCATATTGTATCGGTAATTTGGGTAAGACTGGAGTTTGATGATTACACAATGCTGTATATATTGTGCTTAATTCGCGTTCAAGTATCTCAATTGACCACCCATCAGCAACAATATGGTGGAAGACTAAGACAAAGATATAATCTTGTTCACCTAATTGAAGTAAAGAGCTTCTGAGTAAAGGTTCTTGCTGGAGGTTGAAAGGTTGATTTGCCAACTGATTAACTAATCTTTGAGCTTCAACCAACATTCTTTACCATTTTGTGAAATGGCAAGCCTTAACGCATTACTCAGCTTTTTCTCACGAGTGGCTAAGTTCTGAACCCGCTCTACGATCACTGGAAACAGTTCTTCTCTCTGCCAAGAGAGCGATTTTTTTACTTCTGGATACCTGAGCGTAATATCACGAGTATAAGTCTGGCATTGTTTAGTTAGCTCCACTTGCTGCCGCACAGTGGCGAAAACTTCTTTAAAATTCTGCTCAAAGTTGATGTCTATATGGCAAGGTATATAGGAGGCAAAAAAAAATTCTATTCTGCTTAACTGACCTTGCAAGTTAATATCTCTAAATCCTATATCAAAACAGCCAATTCCCCCAATACGAGCCAAATACGCAACAATTGCAGCCAGCACAAAGTCACCCTGGTTCCATTCTGGATGACACTTTCCTAGAAAAGTTATGACATTAGGCGGTAAAGTAACGTTCACATCCACATAACACTTTGACTTCAAGTGCGATGCAGTAGACTTGGCATAGGGAACAGTAATGCGCTGTAATGTCGTTAGTCTATCTACCCAAAAAGGTTCGTGTTTGCTTATTAACTTATCAAACGTCTCAATATCCTTCTTTAATTCTGGAGCAATGTCTTTAAACTGATATCCTTCATGTAATCCGAATTGGGCGACTAATTCAGAAATTGATAGATTTTGACCATCAATGGTTCGTACCTGATGCAACGCTACATCATAACTAGCTGTAGAAATTTTAATAAAACCAGGCTCAATGGCTGTTATCGTTCCGGGAGAAAATTCTGTGAGCGAGTCAAGAACTTCAAGCTTGGATACTATAATTAATTCAGTCTTGATAGCAAATTTCGGTGTGCCAAGCGAATTGCGGTAGGGTCCAAAGTCCAAAGCTCGAACAAAGGCATCTATATCGAAAGCGCAACGGTTCCAGGAAAATATATAACCTGCGATTGGTGTCTTGGC
>Ga0335397_10004474_pt1 | contig 18479 bp, 9 predicted proteins | sample MAT04_FD_205740 | JGI IMG/M metagenome (GOLD analysis project Ga0335397, IMG submission 205740) | Freshwater microbial communities from Lake Fryxell liftoff mats and glacier meltwater in Antarctica - MAT-04 (spades assembly) (version 2) ... | reverse complement strand
ACGTCGGGAACGTGTTCGTCGAGAAGCGCGAGTGGACGAGCGCGAGTCGGCTCTGGAAGTCGTCGGCCTGGAGGTCACGGTAGAAGTCCGTGAGCTTCTCCGGAAGCATGAGGCCCTTGTAGACGACCGTCTTCGAGGAGAGGCTCGGGAGGTAGAAGTCTTCACCGTAGCCCTTCGCCGAGCACATCTTGCCGGCGCGCTTCCGGATCATGAAGAGCGTGCGCTCGAACGCATGCGAGTCGCTCATGCGCGCGATGAAGAGCTGCTTCATCACGGGCATCGACGCGCGGGCGACGGGGCCGACGACGCGGATGTCGACGGGCACGTCGCGCCAGCCGATGACCTTCTGGTTGTGGTAGCGGACGATGTCCGTCAGCGTCTTCATCTGCAGCTCGCGCTTGATGTCGTCGCGCGAGAGGAAGCACTGGGCGACGCCGTAGTCGCCCGCGAGCGGGAGCTCCTTGCCCTCGTGGTAGAGGACGCGCTCGTAGTAGCGATGCGGGATCTGGACGAGGATGCCCGCGCCGTCGCCGGTGGACGGGTCCGAGCCCGCCGCGCCGCGGTGCGCGAGGCGCCGCAGGATCTCGAGGCCCATGTCGACGATGCGGTGGGAAGGCCCGCCCTTCAGGTCGACGACGAAGCCGAGACCACATGCGTCGTGCTCGTTCTGTGGGTCGTAGAGACCGACGGGGCCAGGAAGCGGCATCGACTCCTACTTATACCAAAGAAATGACGCGCTGCGCCAGCTCAGCCGTAACTCATAAGTGAGTTACGGTCTTCGTTCTACCTCTGCCTTCCAGTCGTGGCAACGTTAGCCGCGAGCGCAGCCATGGCCGACGACCAGCGAAAACCAGCGCGTCGAGACGGGACCGACCGGGTCGGTCTGGGGGCCCTCGCGGTCCTCGTGCTCGGGCTGGGCGTGATCGTCTGGCTCGCCCTCCCCAAGGACAGCGACCTGCGCGCCGCAGCCGACGGCGGCGCGCCGAGCGTCCACGGCGGCGAGTCCGGCGCGGGCGCGGCAGAGCCCGGCGAAGGAAAGACGAGCGGCTCTCTCGAACGGCTCGCCGAGGCGAGCGCCGAGCTCGCCGTCCTCACCGACAAGCCCGAGCTCGAGGTGGCGAAGGTCGCGGGCGCCGAGGCGATCGCGAGGCTGCTCGACACACGTCACTGCGGCGGCACCTGCGACGCGCTCCGCAAGGTCATCGCCGACCACGACCACTTCGAGGTCGAGGTCACCAAGGCCGACGACTACATCCTGCCGGCGAAGGACTCCTACGACACGATCGCTCCGGGGCTCACGCCCGCCGAGCGAGCGACGATCGCGTCGCGCACGGCGGTCGTCGTCATCCGCACACACGGGCCTTCGACGATCGATCAGCTGCCGGCGCGCGCCGCGTTCGCGGCAACGGCCGTGCTCGCCGAGGCGCTCTCCGGCCTCGTCTACGACGAGGCTGTGCGGCGCATCGAGACGGCAGAGCAGCACATGCAGCGCGTGATCACCGTGCCGCTCGGGCAGAACGTCTTCGTCCCGCGACACATCTCCGTGCAGCTCTACCGGCAAGAGGACGGCACCGCGCGCCTCCTCACGCTCGGCATGGCGCGCTTCGGCAGCCCCGACTTCACGATGCGCGGCTCGAGCATGGAGGCAGGGCCGTCGCTCGCGAACGTGATGAACGCGGCCGCGAGCTGGGCCGCGGCGACGAAGACCGAGCTACCGATCGTCGTGAGCCTCGCCGACGTCGCGCGTACGTCGGCGCATCGGCCAGAGGAGCTCGCAAAGGGACCGAAGGCCTCGCGCGCCCTGGCGCTCGACGCGGTCGACGTCGATCGCACCGAGGGTGACCCCGAGAACGAGATGCTCGAGCTGGTGCCGCCCGGCGGCGCGACGCGCGAGGCCTGGGACGGCGCCATCGGCGGGCTCTTCGGCGAGGTGCCGAAGGTCGTGTTCGCGAAGCTCGACAAGGAGCTCGACGCGATCGCGGCGCGCGCGCGCCGCGAGCTGCCCGGCGCCGTGAAGCGCTTCGAGTCGGGCGAAGGCGCGCTGTTCGTGAAGGGGCCGTTCCCGATCCCGGAGGCGTCGCGCCTCGACGGCGGCGCGAAGGAGGAGTGGATGTGGATCGAGGTCTCCGCGTGTGACGCGAAGGGCTGCTCGGGCGCGCTGTCGAACACGCCGGGCTACGCGACGAACCTCGCCGCGGGCAAGCCGGTGAGCGTCCCGCGAGACAAGGCCGCCGACTGGCTACTCAAGCTGAAGGACGGCGGCACCGCCGGCGGCGAGTCCGTCAAGGCGCTCGAGAAGCGATCGCGCTGACCCCTTCCGTGTTTCCGTGTTTCCGTTCGAGAAATGGATCACACTAAGTCGATGCGGATGCTGCGCGTGATGGCCGTCGTGGGCCTGGTGGCAGCCGTGTTCGCGGCATGTGGTGGGTCCGATGCGTCGGACGATCTCGGCGGCTCGAAGCCGACGACCACGACCGGCACGGACAGCGGCAAGCCCGCGACGACGACCGACGGCAGCACGACGACCGGAGACGCCGCGGCCGAGGCGCCGCCGCCGACGCCGAGCGGCTGCATCACCGACGTCACGCCCGGCGATCACACCTTCACGTGCGAGGGGCTCTCGGTCGACGTCTCGATCCCCACCGCCTGCGTGAAGCCCGGCTGCGGCCTCATCACCGAGATCCACGGCGACACCGGCACGGGCGCGCTCATGGACGCGAACACGAACCTGAAGGCGCTCGGCAAGCAGCGCGGCTTCGTCGTCGTCGCGCCGACCGGCCCGCCCTGGCCCGGCGGTCCCGGCAGCACGTGGCACCCGTCGGACGACGAGACGGTCGTGAAGATCATCCAGAAGGTCGCCGAGGTCTTCCGCACCGATCCGAAGAAGAATCACGTCACCGGCTTCTCGCGCGGCGGGTTCGTGGCGTGGCGGCTGCTCTGCAAGCACGCCGACATGTTCGCGTCCGTCGCCCCCGGCACCGCGGGCTCCTCCGCCGGCACGTCGAACGGCTTCACCTGCAACGGCGTGAACGAGGTGAGCTGCCCCTTCGACCCGAACCAGCAAGGAGGAATGCCCTCCGTCGAGGTGCCCGTCCTCTTCCTGATGGGGCGCACCGACACGCCGGTGCCGCTCGGCTGCACCTCACGCATCCGCGCGCAGGCGATCGCCGCCTGGGGCCTCACCACGCAGGCCGTCGTCGACGGCGATGCAAAGTACACGCATTCACGCTGGAGCAACGCGAAGGGCACGGTCTTCGAGAGCTTCGAGCACTCCTACGAGACGGACCCGACCGGGCCGTGGGGCGACGCGAAGGGACACTGCTTCCCGGGCAGCACGCTCGACCCGTTCGCGCCGCAGTACGCCGTCCCGTGCAAGCTCCCGAATGCATTCACGTGGGGCGAGCAGGTGATCGCCTTCTTCGAAGCGCATCCGAAGAAGTAACATCGCGTTCGTGCCGTATCGGAGCGCACGCGCAGCAGGGACGAAGCTCACGCCCGAGGCGGGGATCGCGCTCGACATGGTCCGGCAGTTCGCCGACCGGCATGCCTTCCTGCGAGAGCTCGTCCAGAACGGCATCGACGCCGGCGCGACGCGCATCGACGTGCGGGTCGAGCGGAGCCCCGACGGCGCGGTACGTACCACGGTCGAGGACGACGGCTGCGGGATGACCCGCGCGATCATCGAAGGACCGCTGCTCACGCTCTTCCAGTCCTCGAAGGAGTCCGACAAGACCAAGATCGGCAAGTACGGCATCGGCTTCATGTCCGTGTTCGCCATCGACCCGGACCGCGTCGACGTCCGCACGCGGCGCGCCGGAGAGGCCTGGCTCGTGAGCCTGTTCGGCGACCACTCGTTCGAGCTCTCCACGGCCCCCCCGCGCTCCGGAACCGGGACCCACGTGACGCTCCTCCACACGATGACCGCCGACGAGCTCGCAGTGCATGCCGAGCTGACGAAGGGCGCGCTCACCCGCTGGTGCAAGCACTCGCACGTGCCGATCACCTTCGTCGCGGTCGACGGATACGACGGCGGCGAGGTCGCGACGATCAACACGCCGATGACGCTGCCGGGGCTCGCGAGCCTCACGGTGACGGAGGGCGACGAGCGGTTCGTCGTCGCCGTCGGCGCGCCGGGCTCGTTCTCGGGCTTCTACAATCACGGCCTGACGCTCATGGAGTCGAGCGAGGCAGAGCCCGCGCTCGAGAGCGTCTACTTCAAGATCGACAGTCCGCGGCTCTCGCACACGATGAGCCGCGACAGCATCCGCCGGGACGACGAGTCGAGGCGGCTCATCGAACGCGTGGGTTCCCTGGTGGTCGGACCGCTCGCCGCCGAGCTCGGAGCGCGCATCGCCGAGGCCGCGATCGAGGCCGCATCCGCCCCGTCTTGCGAGAGGTACGCCGCGCTGCTCGGTGCCTACCTGACGCTTCCCGGCCTGGGCAATGCCGAGGCGCTCGTGCTGCCGCTCCTCGAGCCGCTGGGCGGAGCGACCACCATGCTCCTCGGGGAGGCCACCCACGGAGAGCGGACGCCGTCCGGAGATCGGGTGCTGTTCGCGGACGCGACCACTCCCCTCACCCGCGCGGTCGCCGCGACCGGGCGGGCGGTCGTGAGGCACCTGACGCTCGCGCACCTCCTCCGTGGAGCGCTCGGCGACGGCACCGAGCCCGCCGACGTCGAGTCCGTCTTCGCGTACGCGCACGAGAGCGCGGACCACGCGGGAGACGGGGCCATGCTCGCAGAGCTCGCGCGCTTGCTCTCCGCGGCAGGGCGCAAGGTCGCGCGCGCGCGCGTCGCGAGCTTCCACGGGAGCAGCAAGGACAGCCCCTATCGCGTGGTGAAGACCGCCGAGGACGCCGCGCTCCTCGACCCGACGACCGCGCTTCGCCGGCGATGGGGCACTGAAGCGACGCTCTTCCTCAACGTCGAGCACGCGACGGTGCGCCTCGCCCGACGTCGCGCGAAGACCGAGATCGCGCTCGCCGCGCAGCTCCTCTGCCGGACGATCTTGCTCGACGAGGGCCCGCTCGACGCCAAGGTCGTCGATCGCCTGCTCGACGCGGCCGCCGCGACGGTGAGCGGCCATGGCTGACCACGATCGCGTCGTCGCACGCGGCAAGATCAAGGTCGACGCGCGGAGGGCGATCGCCAAGCTCCGCGACCACCTGCTCGTCGATCTGCACCTCTACTCGACGGAGATCGCGCGCGTCGCGGTCGCGCTCGGGGCTTCGAGGCTCGATGTCGTCTGGGACGCCGACGACGTGATCCTGTCGTTCGACGGAAGGCCTCTGCCCATCGATGCGATCTCTCGCGCGCGCGACCACGTGCTCACACCCGACAGCGAGGTGGCCGACGGCGACGCGCTCCGCGTGCTCGGGATCGGGCTCAGCGCAGCGCTCGGGATCGGGCCTTCCTTCGTCGACGTGTACAGCGCCGACGCGGAGCGCTGCGCCCGCGTGCGGTTCGAGGCGAAGCACCTCGACGAAGATGCCAGCGCCGCATCGCCCGAGCCGATCAGCGTTGCTCGGCCCTCCGGCATGTCCGGACCGGGCATGCGCTTTCACCTGCGACGCCGGGTGAGCCTCGAGATCTTCGCCCGTGCCGTCCGCCGCGACGCGCCGCGCGAGATCGCGCTCCTCGTGAACGCGACGCGCGATGCGCCGCTCGCCGTGAGCGTCAACGGCGAGAGCATCCCGCAAGCGCCCGGAGCGCAGGTGCTCGTGCACGTCGACCTCGACGTCCCCGAAGCGACGCGCGCCGTCCTCGAGGTCCTCGCCCCCGCCGGTGCCGGCCTGCCGTGCACGAGGTTCATGGAGCTCGGCGTCCACCTCGTCGAGAGCTCGAGCCTCGGGCTGTCCGAGGCGAACGAGGGAGTGCTCCCGCTCCGCGTGATCGTCGATGCTCGGAGGCTGCCGACCAACGCGTCGCGCTCGGAGGTGCGCGCCGACGCCGAGCTCGTCACACGGGTTCGCGCGCGCGTCCCGGGCGCGCTGGCCGCGGCTCTCGCCGCCCTCGAGCCGCTCGCGCTCGGTCCCCCGAGCGCTCCTCGTGCCGCCGCGGCGATCGTCCTCGGCCATTCGGTGACCGTGACCGAGGCGCCGCGCGAGCGGTTCGAGGACGCGCTCGGTGCGATCGCCGCACACGTGGCCACGACGATGCGTGCGGGGAGGCGCGTGCCCCCGGATCACGAGCGGCTGATGCACCTTCCGCTTCTCCTCGACGCCACGGGCGACGCAATGACGCTCGCGGCGCTTCGCGGAGGGACGGCGGAGGCCCCGCTGCTCGTCTACACGGGCAAGCAGGCGGCGCCGCGCGAGCTCGCGCCGTGGCTCGCCGGGATCGTGTGGCACCGCGGGCGCCCGGCCGAGCGCGCCCTTGCCTTGCTCGTGCAGGCTTCGGCGAACGAGCGCGTGGCTCAGGCTCGCGAGGGCCATGAGCGACGGGCACGCGCCCTTGCGCATCCCGTCTCGCGGCCCGCGCTCTCCTCGTCCTCGTCGTACGTGCTGAAGCAGGCGTTCGCCGTGAGCGCGGGCCCGTATGCAGGTCTCGAGGGCGAGGTCGCGGTGATGCGCCGCGAGGGCGGCTATCGTCGCACGTCGACCGCGCGTCTCTTCGTCGACGAGCGCCCGCTCGAGACGATGCAGCTGCCCGGGGTCGCGCTTCCCGTCGACATGGCGCTCGCGTGGCCCGACGGCATCAAGGCACGACTCGCGTACGACGGCGTCGAGCGGAGCGAGAGCGTATCGCGGGCCGTCGTGTACGCGCTGCGCGTGGCCGCCATCGCCGTCGGCGAGCGGGTCGGGGCGAGCGACCCCGAGCTCGCTCGTCTCGCGATCCTCGCCTTCGCAGGCGCCACGCACACCCTCGGAGACGCGGCCTCGGCACGCGCGGCGCTCGCCGAGCTCTCACGCCAGGCCGTCTGGCCGACGACCGAAGGCGCGCTCGTGACGCTCGGCGCGATCGAGGCCTACGCAAACCGCACCGGCGCGCTGTGCGTCGCCCCGGCGAGCGCCGGGAAGTCCGCCGACGGGCGCCCCGTCGTCGTGATCGAGCACGGCAAGTCGTTGCTCGCGCTGCTGCCTCACGGCACTGCGCTCGTGGACTACACGCGGGTGCTCGCGCGCCCGAAGGGCGCCGTCGAGGAAGCGATCGCCGCCCATGGTGCGCCGTGCCCTCTACGCGTACCGGTCGCGCGCAAGAACGTCGTCGGCTTCGTCGGCATCGGTCCCAATCGCAAGCGCATCCTGCACGGCGGCGCGGTGCTCCGCGACGAGGCTCATACGTATCGCAACGGTCCCGTGCTGATCGTGCTCGAAGATCGCGCGGCGGTCCCGACGCCCGAGCACGACAGGCTCCTCTGGTCCTCGCCGGATCTCGGCCTCACGCACCGCGAGGAGGACGCGCTCCTCGAGCTCACCGTGGATGCTTGCGAGCGTGGCGACCTCGCGCTCGACGTCGTCTCCGATTACCTCGAGGCCGCGCAGCGCAAGCTCGCGGCGCGAGCGAAGCTCGATGGCCGTCGTGACGAGGGGCAGTGGGCGGCGGCTCTGGAGCCCCGGCTCGCCGCGCTCCCCGCGCGGGTCGAGCGCACGAGGCGCGAGCTCGCGAAGGCCGCGCTGCTGGCGCGCAAGCGCGTCCCGAGCGGCGCGCCGGCCGATGCGCCGTCGGCGACCGTGAGCTCGCCGAGCGGCATGGTGACGGCGACCCTCCTGCGCGGCAGCGACAGGGCTCCCGTGAACGGCCCGGTCCTCTATGACGGCCACCTCGTCGAGTCGCGGTCGCTCGTCGCCGCGCCCGTGCACATCACCGTCGAGGTGGCCCAGGAGGGGCTGCTGAAGGACTGGGCGACGCTCTCGGAGCACGGCCTCGCGTGGGCACGCCAGGCCGCGCTCGATGCCGTCCTCCGGCTCCTCGCCGACCTCGCGCGCACCGACGGCTTCGCGAACGACGCAGACGCGCTGCGGCTCTGCGAGAAGCTCGCCGAGAGCGAGACGGCAATGGTCCGCGGTCGCATCGTTCCCATCCTGCGCGCGGCTCGCTGGCCTACCGTCCAGGGAGGCATGTCGACGCTCGGGGCGACCGGTACGCTCTCGTACGGCACGGAGGCCTACTCGCCCTATCGCACGTCGAAGGAGGCCTCGCCGTACGACGCGCCCGCGCTCCACCTCCCGGACACGCCGATGGGGCGCCTGCGACGAAGCGCGCTCGAGCGCACCGGCTTCGAGCTCGCGGACGTCACGAGGCCGGTCGCGCGCCTCCAGGATCTACGCGCGCGCGGTGCGTGCGCAGATACGCCGGCGCCCCGCCTCCCGGGCACGCCGGCGCATCCGCTCCTGCGCCTCTCGCTCGCGAAGGCAGGGGTGACGCTGGCCGAGGGAGAGCTCGAGCTCGTGGAAGGCCCGACCTCGGTGGTCACCCGCGTCGACGGGCGGGGCGCGCTGCAGCCGCTCTCCTTCGCGCTCCCCGTCCCTGCGCACGTGATCTTTCGCTGCTCGGGAGAGGTAGGCCCGAGCGTCGGCGCCGAGCTCACGGCGGCCACGGTGCACCACCTCCGCGAGCTCGCGCGCAAGGCGGTGCTCGACGAGCTGCCGCCGTTCGTACGCGATCGCCTGCGCGCGCTCGTGTGCGCCGAGGTCGCGCGAGCAGAGCTGACTCCGGCCGACGCCGCGCTCGCTGTGTTCATGAGCAAGGAGGGCTCCTTCTGGTCGCTGGCGCAGCTCATCGAGCTCGGCACCGTCCGGCGCACGCGGGACCGCGCCCTCTGGGCAGTGCCCAACCCCAACGCGCCCATCGTCGTGCTCTCGGACGAAGAGGCGCACCTGCTCGCGTCGGTGCTCCGTACCCAGGACTGCACCGACGAGCTCCGCGAAGCGCAGCGCGGCCACGAGCGACGGACCGCGGCGCCGCTGGCAGCGCTCTCGCTGTCAGAGCACTTGCGTGCATCATGCATCTATACGTTCTCCCTCGACGAGGGCGGGATACGCGGTGAGGTCGGCGTGCTCCGGCCGTCGCACGCGGGGGACCGCGGCATCTCCGTCCACACCACCATGCGGCCGGTGACGACGACCGACGACGGCCCCTCCTCCTGGCCGACCGTCGCAACGGTCGACGTCGAAGGGCTGGAGACGACGCGCGGCTTCGACGGGCTCGCCGATCGTACCGCCACGATGCGCATCCAGCGGACCGTTCGCGCGGCCGTCGCGGCCCATGCGGTCGAGATCCTGCCGGCGCCGCCCGGAGCGCTCGGGGTGCTCCGGACGCCCGCGCCCTTCATGGCGCGAAATCCGGACGGGCGAGCGACCGACCTGCCCGTCCCGTGCATGGGTGTCTTCTGGCTGTCGCCCGAGTGGCCCGAGGCGCCGACGGTTCATGTCGAGGCGCTCGACGTCGTCGACCCGTTCCGGAGACCACGCATCGGCAAGCTCGACGAGGCGCACCACCGGGTGCTTCCGATCGCGGGGCGCGTCTGGATCTGCGCGGGGGAGGCGCGACTCGAGGCGGCCCTCGAGCTCGTCTTCCGCTTCGCCCACGGGCGGCTCGGCCCGCAGCTCGCGGCGGCGTCGACGGCGCTCCGGAGCGCGTCTCCCGACGAGCTCGCAGCCTACGTGTGGGACCTGCGGCTGCTCGGCGCGCGCAGTGACGGCGACCCCGTGAAGGAGCTCGCCTCGGATCGCCCCGACCCGGCGCTCATGCGCGTCGCCGCGCGGCGGGCCCCCCATCTCGTCGACGCGGCGACAGGCGATGCCCCCGCGGCCCCGGTGATCTTGCCGTCTCCGCTCGTCGCGGCGATGGCGGCGATGCGTACGCCCCCGGCCACGACCCCGACCCCGACCACGGCCACGACCGACGCGCCTCTTCCCGAAGCCACGTTCCTCCACGGCCTCGTGCGCTGGGTCGTGGAGCTCGTGACGCCCGCTCCGGAGCCCGAGAGCGAGTCGCCGCTCACGCAGTCGCTCGAGAAGGCGCTCACCGCGATGAAGCTGACAGGCGAGCCCGTCGCGCGCGTCGTCGAATCGAAGCGCGGACGCCCCGTCCGCTACGACGCGAAGAAGAAGCTCGTCGTCGTGAACCCCTCGCACCCGACGGCTGCCGCCCTCGAGGCCCATCCGTCGTGCGAGGTCTTCCTCCTCGCGGCGGCCGTGAGCGAGATCAACCGCGAGCTCGTCTCCGTCACGGACGCCGAGGAGGCCGCCGTCCTCCTCGATCTGCTGCGCGACGGCTGACCCTCACTTCCCGGCGAGCCGGCCGGTGCGTTTTCTCGACCCGCGGGCCCTCGGGACATTCCCGAAGGCCGCACTTCGCGGGGGTTTCCGGTGTCCTGTTTCCCGTTTCGGGTCTCCTGCACTATGGGTCTCCCTGCCGTGTCCTCGAAGCCGCCCCCTCCATCGTCTCGTCCGCGGATGAGCTCGGCCCCGCCGAGCGTTCCCAGGAACGTGCGCGTGAAGAAGCTGATGGATGACGTCGACCCCGTCCCCGCGAAGCCGCCCGCACCGGAGGCAGCCTCGCCCCGGTCCACGCGCCTCGCGAAGGTATTGAAGTGGGTCAAGCGACTGGCGGTCGTCGCGGCGGCGATGCTCGTCATCGGCGTGCTGAGCGCCTGGGCCCTCATCCGCCACTACGAGGCGGACCTGCCGAGCGTGGCCGAGCTCGAACGTGGATACCACCCGTCGCAGGTGACGCGCGTCGTCGCGCGCGACGGCACGCTGCTCGCGGAGATCTTCACCGAGCGCCGTACGGTCGTCAGCATCGACGACCTCCCGCCTCACGTGAAGCTCGCCGTCCTCGCCGCCGAGGACGCGAACTTCTATAACCACGAAGGCCTCAACTACCTCGGCATCGCGCGTGCGTTCGTCATCAACCTCCGCTCCGGTCGCACGCGGCAGGGCGGCTCGACGATCACGCAGCAGGTGGTGAAGAACATCCTGCTCGACACGCAGGAGCGCACTTACAAGCGGAAGATGCGCGAGGCGCTGCTCGCGCGCCGGCTCGAGCAGGAGCTCTGCCCCACGTGCGGGACCGACGACGAAGGTCACCGCCGGCGCAAGGACAAGATCCTCGAGCTCTATCTCAATCACATCTACTTCGGCTCCGGGCGCTACGGCATCGAGGAGGCCGCGCGCTACAGCTTCGGCAAGCCGGCGAAGGAGCTCACCATCGCCGAGGCCGCGATGCTCGCGGGGGTCCCCGCGGGCCCCGAGATCTACTCGCCGAAGCGCGATCTCAAGCGCGCGCTCCAGCGCCGTGAGTTCGTCCTCCAGCAGATGCACGAGAAGGCGTTTCTCAACGACGCCCAGTACGAGGCGGCGAAGGAGGAGTCCGTTCGCCTCGCGCCCGCGCACGAGACGGACAGCGAGCTCGCTCCCGAGGCGGTCCTCATCGCCAAGAAGCTGCTCCTCGAGCTCGAGCCCGATCGCGGTCCGCGCGGCGGCTTCACCATCACGACGACGATCGATCCGCGCCTTCAGGCCGCCGCGCGCAAGGCGCTGCGCGAGAACGTCCAGGCCTACGACAAGCGGCACTCGCTCGTCGCGCCGCTGAAGGCGCCGAGCGTCGCGCAGGCTCCCGGCAAGGGAAAGAAGGCCTCTTCGGCCGCGCCGCCGCCCGTGTTCGACGGAACGCCCAGCTTCGAATCACACAAGGTCTTCACCGGCGTGGTCGTGTCCTCGGACGACGTCGCGGGCACGATCGACGTGCGCGTCGGCACGGTCCTCGGCTCCGTGAAGGTTGCAGACTACAAGCGTTACAATCCCCAGGGGCTCTCGCCGAGCCAGTTCGCCGAGGTCGGCGCGCGCGTGCGCGTGAGCCTGCTCGCGCCGGTCCCGAACGTGGTGGCGCCGCTGCGTGAGGGCGCGCCCCCGTCGCCCACCGCGAAGGTTCCGCTCCGCCTCGAGCTCGGCCCCGAGTCGGCGTCGGTGACGCTCGACGTGCGCACGCGCCAGGTGCTCGCGCTCGTGGGCAACTACGAGGGCGCCGCGGGCGGTCTCGACCGCGCGACGCAATCGAGGCGCCAGCCGGGCTCGACCTTCAAGCCGGTCCTCTACTCGTATGCCATCCACTCGCGCCGCTACACGCCGGCCACGCTCGTCGACGTGCAGCCCACCGTGTTCGCCGGCAACTACAAGCCCGGCAACTACGAGGGCTGGACCGGGACCGACCCGCTCCGGCTCCGCGAGGTGCTCGCGAACTCGGTCAACGTCGGCGCCGTGCACGTCCTCGAGGACGTGGGGCCAGCGAGCGTCGTCGACTGGGCCAAGGCGCTCGGCATCCAGTCGACGCTGAAGCCCGACCTGTCGCTCGCGCTCGGGTCGTACGAGATCCATCCGATCGAGCTGGTGGGCGCCTATGCGACCTTCGCGGCGGGCGGCATGTACGAGGAGCCGCGGATCGTCACGCGCATCGTCGGCCCCGACGGCAAGGACGTGGAGCTCAAGGCAGCACCGCCCCCGCGTCGCGTGCTCGACCCCGCCGAGGCCTACGTGACCACGAGCCTGCTCCAGAGCGTCATCGATCACGGCACCGGGACGAAGGCGAAATCTCTCGCGCGCCCCATCGCCGGCAAGACGGGCACGAGCAACGATTCGAAAGACACCTGGTTTTCCGGGTATTCGACCGAGATCGCGAGCGTCGTGTGGGTCGGCTACGATGACAACAAGCCGCTCGGCTCCGGGGAGACCGGCGCGTCGACCGCGCTGCCCGCGTGGATCGCACTGATGAAGGCCGCACACGAGAACAAGCCCCGCGCCGAGTTCCCCCGGCCGCCCGGCGTCGTCACCGTGTCGATCGATCCGAAGACCGGCAAGCGCGCGGCGACCGAGGAGGGAGCGATCGACGAGGTGTTCCTCGAGGGCACCGAGCCGACCGAGTCCGCCGAACCGCCGAAGGACGACGCGGGCCCGGCGGCGACCGATGCCGCCGCGACCGCGACCACGACCACGACCACGACCACGGACGCAGGTGCCTCGCCGTGAAGCGCATCGCGCTCACCTTCGCGCTGGGCATGCTCGCGTCCACCGCTGCGGCGCAGCCGGCCGACAAGAAGCCGGCGCCCGCGCCCGTTCCCGCCCCCGCGCCGGTTCCCGCGCCTCCGCTCGCTCCGCCGCCTCTCCACGCGAGCGCCATCCTCCGCCTCGCCCACGAGATCGCCCAGGGCATGGGGCCCATTCCCGCCGGCGCGATCGTCGTCGCTTCCGCCGTCGCGAGCGACATTCCCGCGCCGAAGGCCGACGAGCTCGCGGTGCGGATCGCCGCGCAGGTCGCGGGTCGGCTCGGGCTCGCCAAGGCTCACCCTCAGCCCGCGGCTCTCGCGGTCGCGCGCGGCGTGTCGGGCCGCGCGGCCTCGCTCGTCTACCTGCAGGTCGAGATCGTCAAGGGCGAGCTCCGCGTGACGGCCGACCTCTATCCCGTCGTGTCGAACGGCTGGGAGCGTCTGCGCAATCCCGTCCCGGGCCCGCGCGCGCATGCCTTCGCGATGGCACCGCTCGACGCCGAGGTACGCGGCTTCCTCGCTCCCGTGATGCTCGAGCAAGCGACGCTCCACAAGATCAAGCACGACGAGGGAGAGGTGCTCGCGATCGGCTGTGGCGACCTCGACGGCGACGGCGGCCTCGAGCTCGTCCTCGTCACGCGCAGCCGGGTCGCCGTCGCGAAGGTGCGGGCAGGCAAGCTCGTCGTGCAGCGCGCCGCGGCCTGGAGCACGATCGCCTCGCGCGCGCCGGTGCCCATGCGCGACCCGCTCGCCTCGGTGCTCGTGTCGCCGCGCGGACATCGTGGCGAGATCCTCATCGGGACCACCGATCGCGGCGGCGTCGCGCTCGACGGTACGCTCGTCGCCCGACGCCAGCTCACCGGGCTGCCGGTGCCTGGGGGTGAGGGCGAGGCGTGTGCGAGCCCGAGCCCGGAGCTGGGCGCGTACGACGGCAACGTCGTTCCCTGCGATCTCCCGGTGGCGCCCAAGGCTCCCGCGGGCGCCGGCGCGGCGAAGGCGGCACCACCGAAGGTCTCCGAGCCGCTCCCCCTCTTCATTCCACCCGTCCCCCGCTACGACGCGATCGCGACGCTCGACGCGATCGCGCGGGACGGCGCGGTCGCGCACGTCGTCGCCGTCCGCGAGCCGAACGGCCGCATGCACATCCGAAGGCAGGACCTCGGCGTGCCGCGTCCGATCGAGGTCGTCCTCGACGGTACGGGTGCGCAGGTCGCGCTCGTCGATCTCGATCTCGACGGCTCGCCCGAGCTCGTCACGACGAGCGACGGACCGGACGACGGCATCGTGGTGTCGAGCTTTGCCAAGGGCGCCGTGACGGCACGCCTTCGCTTCCCCGCGAAGGAGCCGGTCCGCGCCCTCGGGGTGTGCCCGCCGGAGGAGAGGGGCGTTCCGGGGATCGTCGCAGTGGTCGGCAACGAGGTGTGGCTTGTCCGCTGAGCGAGGCGAGCTCTCGCGGCGAGGCGCGCTGCGCGCCGCCACCGCCGCCGCGACGCTCGCGCTCACGGGTCTGTCGGCCCTTCCCTGCTCCCCCTTCGTGCGCGAGGCACAGGCCCGCGGCCGCAACGCGGTCGGCGGCAAGCTCTCTCTCCGCGTTCCGTGGCCGATCCTCGCGTTCGATCCGCATCGGCTGGAGGACGCCACCGCGGCGATCTTCGGCGAGGCGCTCTTCGACACTCTCTATGCGCGCGACGAGGCCGGAGCGTTCTCGGCGTCGCTTGCCGAGGCCGACCCGGAGCCCGAGGGCTCGAGCCTGCGCGTGCGCATCCGCACGGGCCTCCGCACGGCGAAGGGCCGCGCGCTCGAGGCGCGCGACGCTGCAGCGGCGATCGCACGCTCGCGCACGCTGGGCGGGCGGGCCTGGCTCGCGGACGTTCCGCCTCCGAAGGTCGACGGCGGCTCGCTCGTCTTCGCGATGCGTGACGCGAGCCGCCTCGTTCGCGCGCTCGCGTCGCCCATCGTCGCGATCGTGCCGACCAACTTCACGAGCGACGCACCCGACGGGACGGGCCCGATGAAGTTCGGGGTGCGCGGCGACGCCGTCGTGCTCGCGCGCAATCCCCTCGCGGCCCGCGGCCCCTCGTACCTCGACGAGGTCGTCCTGCGCGCCGCCCCCGATCTCGCGGCGTCGCTGCGCGCATTCGAGAGCGGAGCCGACGACCTCGGCTGGCTCGGCTCCGGGCTGCACGAGCCGCGCGCCGGCTCTCGCCCGTTCGACTTCGGCGCCGCCGGCTGGGCCGTCCTCTTCACCGGCCGCGATGCCGCGGCGTGGGACGCGCCCGGCGTCGCGCAGCGCATCTGCGACGGCATCCCGCCCGCTCGCCTGTCGTACCTCGCGCTCGGTCCGGCCTGGACCACCGAGCCGGAGCAAGGGTGGGGTGGGCCTCCGACCCCTCTCCATGTTCGCGAGGACGCCCCGTGGCTCGTCGAGCTCGCCAAGGCGATCGCCGCCACGATCTCGCGTCCCTCGCACGAGGTGACGGCAAAGCCCGTCCCCGCGCTCGAGATCTCGCAGCGACGCACCTCGCGCAATCACACGCTGCTCCTCGACGTCGTGCGGCCCGTTGCGCCCGGCGGTTTCGCGGCGATGATCGCCCTCGCCACCGCGGACAACGCGCTCCGTGCGAGCGAGCTCGTACAGCATCCGCCGAAGCTCGGGGAGATCCCCCCACGCACCATGACCCGCACGATGCACTGCGGCGTGGTCGGAGAGATCCGCGTCCAGGGCGGCCGCGCCCCCGACGTCCTGCTCGCCGCGTCGTCCACGAGCGCGAGCTTCGACCTCAGCGCCTCGACGCGCGCACGCCCGCGCTGAGCCGATGGGGGGAGCCCCCGTGACGACCGACCCGGACGATCGGTCGCCGACATCGCGAGCAACGCCGCCGAGCTACGCGAGCCGTTCTACGGGACGACCTGGATCGCTCCGAACATGAGCGACGGGTGGAACATGCAGTCGTAGCCATAGGTGCCCTTCGTGGGCATCACGACGGCGATCGAGCCGCTGTCCGGGTCGCTGTTCTGGAGCACGATCGGGCTGGCCATGTCGCCACCGTTCGGCTGGAGCGGATGATTGAAGAAGCTGCCCTTGAAGGTGACAGTGGTGCCGGCCTTCACCTTCGGGCAGCGGTTCGTGTACTGCGCCGGCGCGGCGCCGGTCGGGAAGGTGATCTCGATCGTCGTCAGCGCGGTGAGGTCGCCGCCGTTCGCGCCTGCCGGGGCGTCGAAGTCCGTCTGCGAGCAGCCGCCGACGACCACGCCGGTCTCCGCGGAGCCGGTGTCGACCGGCGACGTGTCCGCGGGGGCGGTCTCGGGGACCGCGGCGTCGAACAGCGGTTTCGGGCCCGGCGCGGCGGGTTCGTCGCCGGCGCACGCGTAGAACGCGAGCGGCAGGGCGGAAATCGAAGCGAGTCCGAGAAGCAGGCGGCGCATGGCAGACCTCCAGATTTCTGAATTCGTACCATGGTTCGTGCGTTGTCCGTTCATGACCGCTTCGAAGGTCGGAGGGGTCGCCCTCCCGAAGGTCAGCTAGGCCGTGTGCAACGCACACGGCACAGCTTCCCGAAGGTCAGCTAGCCTGAGCACCGCTTGCGTCTCGCCCCTCGCCTCGCTCTCACGTTCGGTTTGCTCGCCGCGGTCTCGACCGCAGGCGTCGGGCTCGCCGTGCGAACGCGCCTCGCCGAGAAGGAGACGACCCGCTTCCAGAACGAGGTCAAGGGCGTCTGCGATCGCCTCGTCGACGAGATGAGACGCCAGGGCGAGGCCGACCACACGCTCATCGCCGGCTCGTGCCAGAGCGGCGAGCTGGTCGAGCGCGTCGGCATCGCGATGGATCGCGGCGACCTCGACGAGCGACGCACGAGCTTCTCGGAGCTCGTACGAAACCAGCGGCGCGCGTTCGATCTCGACGAGCTGGTGCTCGGCATCGAGGGCGGCGACCTCGTCGGAGCGAGCCCCACGACGCTGCTCGGGCTGCCCGCTCGCGAGGTCGACACGCTGCTGCGCGGCAATGCCGAGCGCTTCACCATCCGCACGGGCCCCGTGCCCGCGCTCGTCTCGCGGTGCACGAAGCGCTCGGACGGCGGGCGCGTCGCCGGTCTCTTCGCGGCACGACAGGTCGACCCGCTGCTCGAGCGCCTCGCGCGCACGCTCGACGTGACCGTCGCTCCGTCGTGGCCGAGGCCAGTCGCGACTGCGACCGTGGAAGACGACGCGAACGCGAAGAGGAAGAACGGAAAGCCCCGCGGCGGAAAGCTGCCGCGCGCCGCGGCGAGCGCAAGCGCAAGCGCAAGCGCGAGCGCGAGCACACGCACGAGCGAGGTGGCAGGGCGCTCGGCGGCGGACTCGGGCGAGCTCGCGCGCGCGCCGTGCAAGCTCACCGACGACGACGGCGCCGTCCTCGCCTTCGACGTGCTCAAGTCGACCAAGGAGCTCGACGCGAACCTGCACGACGTCGATCGCAGCGTCGGGCTCTACGCCGCGATCTCGGCGGCCGTCGCGTTCCTGGTCGCGATCTTCCTTGCGCGCAGCCTGGGCCGACCGCTGTCGGTCCTCGCGACGGAGGCGGGCAAGGTCGCCGCGGGCGAGGCGCGCCCCCTCGAGGTGCGTGGCTCGGGCGAGGTGCAGGAGCTTGCGACCGCGTTCGACCGCATGATCCAGGACCTCGCCGTCACGCGGCGCCGCCTCGCGGCCGCGAGCCGTGTCGCCGCCTGGCGCGAGGTCGCGCGTCGCGTCGCGCACGAGATCAAGAACCCGCTCGCGCCGATCCGCGCCGCCGTCGAGACGCTGCGTCGCCTCCGCGCCCGCGACGACCCGCGGTTCGACGAGTACTTCGACGAGGCCACGCGCACCGTCCTCGACGAGGTGCACCGCATCGCCAACATCGTCACCGAGTTCACGCGGTTCGCGCGTCTTCCGCAGCCGAGGCCGCAGGACATCGACGCCGAGGAGATCGCGCGGCACGTCGTGCAGATCCACAAGGCGGCCGCCGGCGACGTATCGCTCGCGTTCTCCGCGCAGCGCCGCGCGCCGTCGCTCCGTGCCGATCGCGATCAGGTCATCCAGGTACTGACGAATCTCGTGCAGAATGCACTCGAAGCCGTGAAGGACATCCCCGGCGGCGCCGTCACCGTGTCGACCGACACCGACGGTCACTACGTCACGTTCTCCGTCGCCGACAACGGCCCGGGCATCGCGCCCGAGATCGCGGGCCGCCTGTTCGAGCCGTACGCCACGACCAAGTCCGCCGGCACCGGCCTGGGTCTGGCGATCGCGCAGCGCATCGCGCTCGAGCACAACGGCGAGCTCTCCTACGTGGGGCAATCGGCGAACGGCAAGGGCGCAGTGTTCCGGCTTCTCCTCCCCGTCGAGGGGCCGCCCCCGATGAGCGAAGCACCGACGTCGGACTAGCCCCGCGCGCATCTATCCACACGCCGCCAGGCGTGCGCGGGCTCGACCGTTGCACGTGGCGCTGCCCATGAAAGCTCGAGCGTCCGTCGT
>Ga0335397_10004473_pt1 | contig 18479 bp, 12 predicted proteins | sample MAT04_FD_205740 | JGI IMG/M metagenome (GOLD analysis project Ga0335397, IMG submission 205740) | Freshwater microbial communities from Lake Fryxell liftoff mats and glacier meltwater in Antarctica - MAT-04 (spades assembly) (version 2) ... | reverse complement strand
TGCAGCGCATCCGCCGTCCGCACACGCATGCTGCCCCGCAACACCTGAATCGTCACCCAACCGGGTGCGGCGTGCTCCTTCATATGGCCCCCGGATTCAAACGCAAACAGCACCAATCGCACCGGGCCCTCGTGCACCAGGGCGATTTGCCGATGCCCCTTGTCACCACGGACCTCCTCTCGACGCAGCGCAGCAAGTGCCGCGCCCAGGTCCAACAAATGTTCAGCGCCCGCGAATCGTTCCGATGGGCGAACGCGTTGCTGCTCGTCGTGCTCCATCTGGTGTCCTTTGGTTGGTGGTGAACTGAATGCCAGTGCAGCGTCTGCATGTGTCGGGATTAGTAGTTCCGAATATTGTTGTTCGAGCAGCCAATTCTGTCCGTCACCGTTCGGTTGGCGGAGCAGCCGCCGCGGCAAGGAGATGATTCATTTCGCCCCCGGCATCATCACCAACCGATGCTCCGCCACCTTGTCCACCGCCGCTTTCGAAAACGCGAGTGGAAAATATTCTCCTCGGCCAAACCCATCGACGAGATTTTTGTAGTACGGGCTGCCCGGTTGCGCTGACTGTCCCGGCACATTCGTGGACATCGCACCATCCAGGTCGCCCATATCGATAATTTCACGGTAAGTCGCACCCACCGCTGCAACAAAACCCGCACCGCCGTGACGCTCTACCGGCGGGATGTCAAACGCGCGCACCAGTGAATGGGGCAACTCTTGGCGATTGATGCGCCCCCAACGCCATTCCGCCGGATTCTCACCCTGCGTTGCCTTGAGTGAATCCATGCCCGTCGCAATCGCCCGTTCCAACATCGCTTGTTTTTGCGGCTGTGCTACCGTCGCCGAGCGCGCATCAAGCATCGCGCGCATCATCAGGCGATACAACGCCGCCGCCATACTCTCTCGGCGACTTTGTGCGTTCCACGCTGCGAGTGCTGCTCGACCAGTCTCGATGCGCGCGTCACTCGACGTCCATCCCTGAAACAGTGGAACGTCTTTGGCCCCCTGAATTGAGTACGCATCGTGCTGCAGTGCTTCCATGTCCTGCATCGTGAATTTCTTCGATTGCGACAGCACGCTGGAAATACGATCAACGCGATCACGCTGCGCACCGTTTTTGAAGAACAACGGCGGATCGTACCCCTCCGGATGAATGTCGTGATTCGCGGTCGCAATCCATCCACGGGCCGGATTGAACTCGCGCGGCAAGTCCGTGCGCAACCCATCCCATTCGAAATCGCCAGTGCCGGAAACCGGAAGTCGTCCGTGCCAATTCGGACGCTTCGGCGATGCTGCGGACGCCTGCCACGCAATGTTGCCACGCGTGTCACCGCAAATCATGTTTTCCGTCGGGCCCAGATAATATTGCTGCGCGTCAAGAAATCCTTTGCAATCTTCAATTGAGGCGTAGCGCAACGCACTCAGATATCCCGCGCTTCCCGGCAGATGCGCCGTCGTGCGCATCGTGTACGATTTGTGATGTACAGTGTCGGTATAAAACACCGGACCGTGTCGGGTAAAACGTTGCGTTACGACGACTGCGGCTCCGCCTTTTACGCGAATCGTATCAATGACGGCTCGCATCGGTTCCCACGTGCCGCGAAAGCGTGTCTGGTTGTGATTCGCGGGATTCACATCTTCGACGTACACATCGGCCTGGTCCGTACCAACAATCGTGAGTCCCCAACCAATGCGTTCGGTATGGCCAATCATCACGCCCGGCAACACAGGCTCGGTCGCACCAATGACGTTCCAACCCGGCGCGTTCAGATGGACGATGTAGCGAATCGATGGATTACCCACCGTGCGATGTGGATCATTGGCGACAATCACGTTGCCACTCGTCGTGCGGGATCCGCTCAGCACCCAATTGTTGCTGCCGGGCGAGTTCTCCTGAACGCCCAGGTTTTCGGAGGGCACTGCATTGCTCAGCGTCGCATACTGCGGCAACAGGGGCGGACGTATCGTGTTCGTACGCAACACCGACAACGCGGCCACAACGTCCTGATTGATGATCGACAGATCAATACCTGGCGGAACAACCAACGGCCGAAACGGCGATGGATTGGCGGCGCGATTGGCAGAATCAACGCCCAGTCGCGCGACCGATTGTGCTAAACGGAGTTCGGCCAACGCATCGGCAGTTGGCAGCGCGGTCTGAGTGCGCAGCAACGCCACTTCGGCCGACCACCGCTGGGGCTTGATACCCGTCAGACGGAACTCAACGGGTAGTTTGTCGCCGGCGGATGCGATGAACGCGTTTACGCCGGCTGCAAACGCCGCGAATATCAGTTTTCCCTGTGGGTGGTAACTGGTCCACTCCTTGTCATCAAACGGCCCGCGAAATTTCAGCAATCGCGACAACCGATCGTGCGCGACATAACTCGGCCCCATAATCTCGGACAATGTGCCTTCGTACGTCCGCCGATACATCTCCATCTGCCATAGGCGATCCTGTGCCTGCACAAATCCTTGCGCAAAGAACAGGTCGTGTGTGTTGCGCGCGTAGATGTGCGGCACGCCAAACTTGTCGCGCACAATCTCAACGCGATCGCGAAGGCTGGTCAGTTTTACGTTGCCATCAATCTGCGCAAGCGAGGAGCGAGCGAGCGTATCGAGTACGGTTGTTTGGGCGCTCGCGGTTGCAGCGAGACACGTCGCGAGTACGCCGGCAACCATACGGCAACCGATGCGCGACACGGAGAGAATTTGGCGGGGAGGCATCAGCATATAGGAACGTCCCGAACACGCCCGCGCTAGGATCTCCCCGACCTGCGGGAGGAACTACTTCACCATGCAGCGCAGCCACGGTCGCACGAGTCGTCGCACGAGCTGGTACACCAACTGTTGCAGCACCTATTGCACTGCACACCGCCCGACCCGGAAAGACACTGGTTGCAGCACGCCGCCTCGCACCAGCATCACGCCGTTCACCAGGACATCACGCAGTCCAAGAGCGCCCGCGTTGGTTCTCGGTAGGTCGCTCGGTCAATGATGGTCGCCGCATCGAACAGGACAATGCCGGCATCCGCTCCAACCTGGAGTCGGCCTTTGCGGGCCATCTCCGGCACACGATGTTACATCCACCGCGCGGGTTCGATTCCTGCAGGAACCAGCCGAAGAAGCCGAGCGTCCGATGTTCCATCCGCCGCGCGGGTTCGATGGTGATTTTGCGCAAGGCATCCATCAACGTCAACGAGTGCAAATCGCGCGCACAACGATCAAGTACGCGCGCGAACGTTCCGGCGACTCGTGGATGTCCGGTGCCGTCGGAGACCGCGCAACGTCGGAGACCGCGCAACGGGGTGCTTTCGTGTCGCGATGCCGAAATTGCCGCCGGGAAAATGTGTGCTGGTCGCGTTCGTGGACTTTGGTGGTGAACGGCTCACGGCCGTCCAGGCAGAGTCCGACTTGCGGTAGCGGCCGGCCCAGTACCGGCCGTGGCGTGTCGACTGGAGTCGGTAAAGCCCAGCGACAGCTGACGCTCAACAAACAATCGATAGGGATGCGTCGGAATGAGCGTGCGCTTGTATAATGTATCAGTTCGACGATACAGTGATTCCGCTCCGGCATGATCACCGCGCGCGTTCATTGCCCACGCGAGAAAATGCAAACCGTCAGTAGCATAGTCGATCGCCGACGGCTTGCGCCGTTTTCGCACAGCGATGGCTTCGGCGAAGGTCGCCGATGCGCTGCTGCTTCCGGTGCGTTGATCGATGTAGGCGAGGCGATTGACCCAGTCTGTTTCCTCTTCCGTGCCCTGCGGGAACAGTTGGTGCATTCGTGCGAGGGCTGCTCGCAGATATCGTGCCGATTCGTCAAAGTCGCTCTGGTCCAGCCGAATCACACCGGCCAAACCGGTAAGGCTCATTTCCGCAAAACGCATTCCGCCACGAGCGTCCACCGGTACCATGCGAAGTCGCGCCAACGCCTGCTCCGTTAACGCGCGAGCTTCCTGCAATCGCCAGGTGCGATGCAAATGCAGGGCGAGGACAAGCGTTGCCGTAAGCGTTGGTTGTTGGTCGGAGCCATACAGAATCGTCGAGGCACGAAGTGCCTCGCGATAGAGCGATTCGGCGCGTTCAAGCGCTCCCATATCTCGCGCGGTCGACGCCAGTGCGCGCATGGTGGTGAGCGTGGCAATGTGTACGTCGCCAAACAGTGCCCGTTGTTCCGTTAGCAACGGGTCGAGCACGGACAGCGCTTCCGTATAGCGTCCTTGCCGAAAGTAGTCGTAACCAAGGTCCGACTGCACTTCGCTTCGGAATTGAATCGCCGCGCGGTTCGATGACGCGAGTTTCGACAGGATGTCCTTTACCTCCTGCACCGCTTCCGTGTTACGCTCGGTAACGCCTAAGATCTGTGCCAGCTCTCGCTGAGTGCGCAGCGTTTCGAGATGTGAGGCGCCAAGCGACTTCGCCAGCAATGCTTTTGCTTCTCGCAGGTCGCGTTCCGCATCCGCATAGTTGCCAAGCGTTGCGAAGAGATGGCCGCGCCGCCTCAGTGACGCACCGAGTTCTGCGGGATCGACGTCGGGCTGGCCACGCTGAAGTTGGACGGCAGTATCCAGCAGCAGTCTGGCTTCACGAAACTCTCCGGTACTGGCGTTCAGTTGGCCAAGCAGGCTCAACATCGCCGCACGCACTTCGTTGTCCTCCGCAAATTCGCGTTCGGTGCTCAGCGTGACGCGACGCAGAAGCTCGGCCGCGTTGACCTGGCTGCGGTCAGCGGCATCGAGGTTCCACCCATCAAAAAATTGCACCAGGACCTCAGCACTCTGCCCGGCCTTTGTCGCCTGTAACAGTGCGCGATCACGCTCCCGCTTGAGGCGCACGGTGTTGCCGGTGATCAGAGCCAGACCCATCACGAGCACCGCTGCCGACGTCGCGAGTTGCGCCCGATGTTTGCGAAGGAACCGCGTCAGATGGTAGCGACGATTCGCGCCCCGCGCGTGAACGGGATTTCCGCTTCGATGGCGTGTGATGTCGTCCGCCATGTTCGCCGCAGACGCGTAGCGTCGTGTGGATTCACTTTCGAGTGCCTGCAGGACAATCGCATCGAGGTCCCCGCGGACAGCACGCCACCGTCGCTCGGCCCCCGGGCCGCCGTCTTCTTTTCTCAGGACGGCCGACGGAACGACGCGCTCCGCAGCCAATGTCGCCTTGCTCGTACCGTCGAACCGTGTGCGCGCAGATTGGTGCAATCGCCGACCGCTCAACAATTCGAACAGCAACGCACCCAACTGATAAATATCGCTGGACGTCGTGAGCGATTCGCCGCGCAGCTGTTCTGGCGAGGCGTATTCCGGTGTCACTGCGCGCGACCAGCCTGTCCGTGTTTCAAAGCTGTGGTCACCAGCCAACAGGCGGGCGATGCCAAAGTCAAGCAGTTTGACGGTGCCGTCGGCTGCGACCACAATATTTGACGGCTTGATGTCGCCGTGCACCACCAGATTCTGATGCGCATAATGTACCGCGCGACAGATCGCGCCAAAGACATTCAGCTTGCTTTCCAGCGGCAATCCAGTATCGCGGCACAACGCAGTACAGCTTTCCCCGTCGACATACTCCATGACGAGAAACGGGCGACCATCCGCGTGCAGACCACCGTCCAGAAGCCGCGCGATGTTTGGATGTTCCAGCCGAGCCAGAATTTGTCGTTCGCGTCGAAAGCGCATCAACACCTCTTCACTATCCATTCCGCGCTTGACCAGCTTCAGCGCGACGCGTTGATCGAACGCGCCGTCTGCCCGCTCAGCCAGCCAAACGTCGCCCATGCCGCCGCGTCCTATCGGTGACACCAGTCGGTATCGTCCAACCAGCTGTCCCCGGGCATCAGCCGCATATGGGCGAAGTTCGAGATCGTCCTCGAGCATCGGACGGCAGTGCTCTATGGCGGGCGATTCAAGAAACGTTTCCGCCTTTGTTGACGCGGTGAGCAGCGAAGCAACCTCTGCGCCCATTTCTGCGTCGGCCGCACTCAATTCGTCGAGCGCACGCACGCGTTCGCCGGTGGACATCAACAACAGCCGACCGAACTCGGCATCAATTTCATTCCATCGGTCGGTCATGACGGGACACGCGTGTCAGTCATTCAATTCCCTGTATAACCAGGCTTTCGCCTTCCGCCAATCGAGCTCGACCGTGCTCGTCGCAACGCCGAGTGCACCGGCAGTTTCTGCGATGCTGAGGCCACCGAAAAATCGGAGCTCAACCGTAAGAGCGAGCCGCTCCATGTGTGCTCCCAACCGCTCCAGCGCGCCATCCAGGGCGAGAATGTCATCGGATCGTTGGCCCGACACGATTGCCGCTTCATCAAGATTGACGCGCGCATCTCCGCCACCTCGCTTCTGTGCTCCACGTCGTCGCGCGGAGTCAACCAGAATTCGGCGCATGGCACGCGCGGCGGTGGCCAGAAAATGATTGCGATCACGGTAGTCCACACGCTCGATGTCGACAAGCTCCAGGTACGTTTCGTGTACCAAGGCGGTCGTTGACAGCGTGTGTTCCGTGCGCTCGCCATGCAAATAGCGGTGTGCACGCCGACGGAGCTCTTCGTACACCACTGGAAACAACCGGTCCAGTGCCTCGCGACGACCGGCTCCGGCGTCGCGCAGTAGTTGTGTGACGACGTCTTTGGCCATCGTAAAAATGTGCGTGCGGAAAATGAGGGCCGCCAGACACAGTTGGCATTTCGTCCCGATCGGGGAGTTGAGCGGTTTTTTGCGCCTTTCCATGAAACGCTGTTCGTGACGAGTCCATTACCGGTCTGGAGGATACGACGTGTTGCAACGATCACGCAGAATCATGGTGCTGATGGCTATCGCGACAGGCGCGGCGGGATTGAGTGCCTGCGTTTTGCAGGTGTTTGACCCGTGCCCTGAGAACGACCACATCGAAGACGTCGGACAGCTGGATCAAACCTGGATTCTCTCCACCGTCAACAACGCACCGTTGCCGTACAGTTATCCGTTCAAGAGTGAAATCATCAATGCAGTAACCATTGATTTCCAGACTGACAACTTCGAACGGGGCGGCGAATGTGCCGACACCAGGAAGACCTTCGGTCGGGCAATCATGCGCGCCGTAATCACCAAAAATGGGTCGCCTTCATTGAAGTACGCCGCTGGTCGCTTCTTCCGCGATCACGGGACCAATAGTTCGCGACTTTTTGCCCTGGGTTATCAGCTGCAGCTTGATCGCAACTCACCGACGGGCACGATCATCACTGCGACTTCTTCAACTGCCATTGCAGACGACGGGTCTGCGGCGTTCCTCATCGATCCGGGGTTGACACTCAGGTTTGTTCGCACAGTTGGTCCCACTGACCTAACACTGTTCATCAAACTATTGCCGCAGGTTTGCACGGTGAGCGTCGGTGTTCCTTCAACTGGAGCACTCTCATGTTGAATCGTTCAGTGGTGCCACACGTCATCCTCGGCGGGCTGCTGTTGACGGCGCTCGCGCGAGGCGTCGAGGCGCAGGCGTGTTTCGGCCTCGCACCACGAGGCGGCGTTGCATACGAGAATATTCGCTACAGCGTCGGCACCGGACACGCGGTCAACGCTGGTGTTGCGGCTGGACATGTTGCGCTTGGCGGCTCCGCACGCGTTGTCCGAATCAATGATGTGGCCGACGGATACGAGGGCGGAATCCGAATCGCAGGAATTATTCCGATCAGTCGCGTGCAGCTGTGCCCGGGCATTGGCGTCAACTACCGTCACGACGACTGGGTGACACGGCAAAATGCGACGCTGGCCACCGATCAACTGGCATTGCGCGCCGGTGCCGGCATTGGTATGGAACAACCGATTTACAAAGGTTTTTCCCTTATCCCTTCCGTCGGAGTGCACTATCAGTTCGACGTCTACAAATTCGACGTGAAGTCGACTTCCGCCAATGAAATTACCACCACCGGTGACACGGTGAGTCGCGTTGCAATCGACTACGGGCTTGTTGCGCGCTATCGATTTCTTTACGTCGGCGTGTCCGCCGCACGCTTCTCCGACGCGCAGGGTATTCGTCCATCGGTGGCGCGATACATCATTGGATTTGCCTTCGGCAATTCCTCCCCCAAACGCCGCGAAGACTAGGAGGAAGAGCCTGTGAAACGTTCACCTGCTGTCTCAAGGCTGTGCACAGCCATACTGCTGGCAGTCATTTTCGGAGCTTGCTCAGGTGGTGGTGACACAACGGGAACCGGCAAGACCACGCCGGCCGTTGTCGGTTATGATGACTTCGGCGCGCACACGGTCGGTACACTGACAATCAGTGCCGGCACTGGTCAGACCGCGAACGCCGGGCAGGCAGTTCCGGTCGCGCCGGTCGTACACGCCAGGAGCGAGCGCGGTCGGCCGTTGCGCGGTGCCACCGTGACACTCACGGCCGAGAATGGTCGTGGCGCGCTTGACGCAACTGCTGCGGTCACCAACGAATCTGGCGATGTGAGTTTTCCGCGTTGGACGGCACCGCTTGTTGCCGGCGAGTTTGCGGTCATTGCGTCCGGAACCGCTGCGGGTGGCACTGCGGTAACCGCTCGCGTCACCGCAACGGTGAGCACCACACCACAAACCATCGCAACCGAAACCATTGGAACTGGTGGTGGCAAGTTGACAGTGACCAGCACCACCTCGCCGCTCAACGGATTTACAATCACTGTGCCCGCTGCGACGGTCCCGGCGGGTACGACGTTTACCGTCTCTACCAGACCCGCCCCCACACTTCCGGCGAGTTTCGCAGTCGCATCGCCAATCATCGACATCGATGGACCTGATACAAGAGCCGACTCGGTGATCGTGGTGAAGATACCGGTTCAGGGGCAAGGACCGGGAATCCTGCATGCGTTTCTGATTTCTGCAGACAATGCGCTGGTGCCCATTACGACCACCAGGACTGACGGCGCATCGCTCACTGTCAGTGTGAGGCAGTTCAAAAATCCCGCCACGGGTGCAACACCTGCAATCGTTTCTTCGGTGGGGGCATCAGGCAGCACCTCAACGATGATCAGTCGCGCATCACTCATCTTGCTTCGATGGTCGCTGCCAAACACGCCGTCGTTTACCAGCGGATTTGTCATGAAGCGAGACAACTTGCCGTTCGCAAATCTGGGTTCGGCACTGGCGCCCGGTGGCTACTGCGCTGGCTCCAGTATTCTGTCCGGTTCGTGGTTTACCCGGGCTGGTCGCACCTCCACCGCTCGTGCCTTCTTTCCCGGCTTGCTGACAAATGAAGAGACACTTGGGTGGGATTTCACCGACCAGCTGAACCCGGCAATACGGCTCGCCACGGTCTTGCAGCAGTCGTACGGGCCATTGCGATACTCGATCGGTGAATGGACGGCGCGCTACGGCCAGAGTGCGAAAGACATGTGGGAAAACGTCTTGGTTCAAATCGGAGTGAGTCAGCAACCGGTGTACATCGTGGTATTCACGCAAGATCTGAAAACGGGTCATGCGATTCTCGCGTACAGTGTCGACCGCACGTTGGAGCGCATCTACGTCTCCGATCCGAATTTTCCTGACGATCTGACGCGATACCTGCAATACCACTCGAGTACACAGAAATTCGACACGTTTCTGAGCCAGGCCAATGCCGGTCCGAATATCGCGGTCAGTCCGTACACCTGGTTTGCCGAGGCGACCTACTTTTTTTCTGAAGAAGCCAGCGGATTCAATTCGATCACCAACCAGTATCTAACCAATCAGCTTGTGTCACAGTTCGCGCCCGTATTGGGACGCGTCAAGATCAAATCCAATGCCGTGCTGTCAGCAGACGGACCTACAACTGCCATGTCGGTTCAGAGTCGGGACAACGAATTGCGGTTTGTCCCGTCCAATCTCGGTCCGGGAGCCGTGGCCTGGATCAATCTGTATCCCGGTGGCATGAGCGAGGCTTACATCGCAACGGCTTCGAGCTCCGATACCGTTCGCATTCCGCTCAAAACCGGGGTGAACAAAATCGGAATGGTCTTCCAGAATCTTATCAACCCCCCGACGGTCACCCAACCGACCTACAGTTGGGCCGACGCAAAGGTCCTGACCATTACGCGCGCTGATCCGAAACTGAAATTTCTGGTCGAACCCGCAACTGCGAAGGTCAATCAATCGCTCGGGGCGGTGAAAATTGCACTCGTTGACGAAGACGGCGGCATTGTTGCCGAACAACGAAACGTGCAAGTCTCATTGATCGGCGGTACTGCTGGTGCTTTCTTGACCGGCGCCACGATCGTGCGGACGGGAATCGATGGCACAGTCACGCTCACCGGACTCAGTGTCGACAAGAGTGGAACCGGTTACAAGCTGATGGCAGAATCGGTTGACTTGATTTCCGTATCCAGTGCGAGTTTCAACATCACCAGCGGCGGCGCGTTCAGTGGCCGCGTCTTTGACGCGGTCACCAACAATGGTCTCGACGGGGTGACCGTTACCGTGCGCGCGGCTGACAACTCAAGTGCGGCGTCCGCGACGAGCAGCGGTGGGGGCAATTGGACCGCCGCAGGAATTCCAGCCGGCACCTATTCGATCACCGCCAGCCGTACGGGTTATGTAACGACATCCTTGGCATCGCAAACGATGTCACTGCCCGCGACCGTTGTTGAACCCATTCCACTGGTTCCATCCAACACACCTGGTGGAATTTCCGGCAGCATCCGGAACGCGTCCACGACAGCCTTGATCACAACATCGATAAGCGTCGAATTGCGGTCCGGAGTGAACGTCACCACCGGCACAACGACTGCATCAGTAACGACCGCTGCCGGGTCCTACACGTTTACGAATGTTCCGGCGGGCGCCTACACGGTCGTTGCCCGTGGCACCGGTTACGCGGAAGGCTCGCGCACAGGAATTGTTGTTGGTGCCGGCAGTACAATATCGCAGCAGGATATCTTGCTGAGCACGAGCTCTGGCGCAGCGCGCGTGGTGCTCACCTGGGGCGCAACACCGAGTGATCTCGACTCGCATTTCACCGGTCCGGTCGTAGGCGCATCGTCGCGTTTCTGGATCAGCTACTCCAACCGCGGCGTTTGTTCAAGTTCACCGTTTGCGTGTCTTGATGTTGACGACGTTTCTGCATTCGGCCCGGAAACCATTACGCTGTCGCAACTCACAACCGGTGTCTATCGCTACTACGTCTACGACTACTCGAACAGGAGTGCGCCCACGTCAACTGCCCTCGGAGCGTCAGGAGCAAAGGTACAATTTTACGTCGGGAATACGCTCAGGCAGACGTTTTTCGTGCCTGGCGGTGTCGGTAACGCCTGGGCCGTCTTCGACTGGGATGGTACGAATCTGACGGTTCTCAACAACCTGTACGTCATCTCCGGCACTCCGCAGCCAGCATTGAGAGCGGAGCCGAGCGCGGTGACCACTGCCGAAGCGGAGTTGCGACACCTGATAATGCAGATGCCCGCAAAGCCACCACGCTAGCGATTACTGCATCACCAGGAAAAGCAGTCGTGGGCAAACCCAGCGCCCACGACTGCTTTTCAGCTCACATGGACGTTCGCAAGTGTGTGACGACGGTGTCGGTCTTTCGACGAGTGCAAGACACATCTGCGCGGCGCGCAGCGCGAGCTCCGGACCAAGACGCCTGAGCTGGTGCGCCCGGAAGCGTGAGGCTTCAGGGATTGAATCCCGTGATCACGCGAACGCCAGGCAAGACCTGCGCAGCGTCGATTGGACATGCGGTAGTCGTAGTTTTCTCCGTCAACGCGCCACCAGGTTGCTCGCCACGTACGTGTACTCTTCGTCGGCAATATTGGTTCTCAGGTCCACATCGATGCGCGTCGGGTATCCCAGAATGTCGTCGTACATCACGTCCAGTCGTGCTGCGCGCTTTGATCGTGCGCTGTCGATCTGCGCAAACAGTCCCTCGACGGTCGGGAAGGAGCTCCGAAATTGCTGCGGTACGTTGGCACCCGTTTGTGTGTATTGCAGCGATTCCACAACACCGTTTCGCACGCTGACGGTTACAGGTCCGATTGCTTCGACCGGACAGAAACAGCCGCGTGAAACGATGTACGTGTACACAGCTGGCGCGCGGGCTTCCCATTTGGCGCGGGCTGATTTCGAGAGTGCTTCGGTTCCAGTAGGATCGGTACAGGCCGTCTGATGGAGCAACCATACCGCAGCAATGGCGGAAATTGCGACGCGACGAATCATCGATCACCTCAGAAGCTAGGACGGTGAGAGCGTTCCTGAGTATTCAACAACGCGAGTCCACGGTCAAGTCACCGACGAATATGCCAGGGCATTGGCATTTTCCTCGTGCGTATCCACGGGATGGCTCTCGGAATTTCTACGCGTTGGCCTCCTCATATTCCCTGAACGATTGTCCGAACACCGCGTCCCATCCGCGCGTTCCACACGCGCTCCATTGAAGCAGCAATGTTGATATCCAGATGCGCGTTCGGAATGTCGCACAACACTAGCAGTCGGACTGCGACGAGCACGTCGAGCTGCTTCATGACGGCGGAGCGCAACAGGAAGGCTGTGAGCGCGTCCTCTGCGCTTGTAGGTGAAAACGCTGACAGCGTTAATTTCAGAAACCATTTACGGTTGGTTGTCACCAACTAACGCCCGGAAGTATTGCCATCTGGAGCGCGAGAGACGCGCATTACATCATCAGACATTGTATACCATCGTGTCGTGTGCAATTCGGAACGTTTCCACGTGCACACGGTCTTACTGGTCGCACTTCCATTCAATCAACGAGAGTGAGCCATGTCCGACAACCAGAGCGCCTACAAGCATGACGCCAGCGACAAGAAACTCGACAAATCGGCCGAAGCCGCAGAATTGACCGAGAAGGCCGCAGCTTCACACGCCCACCCCACACACGATCCCGAGCAGATTCGCAGGCACGACGACGCCGGCAAGGATCGATTGTTCGAGGGCCGCATTCAGCACGACGACGCGGATAAAGCAAGTGACAGGAATCGGCTCGAGAAGGATGCTGCCCGTCACCATCACTCCGCGGATGAGATAGGAACAATCTCGGATAAGGATCAGCACCCGAAGAAGTAGAACGGCTTCACGCGTTGCGGGCCTGTGGTAGTTGGTCAACCACAGGCTTGCGCGTCGGCCACTTCACGTACGGCTGATACGCATATTTCCATGGCACCACAAGCGCCAGCGCCGGCGGCAGCATTTGCTCGCGCGACTGCACGCCATCGGCGCGGCATTCGGCAACACCGCACCCTATTTCCCCACGCAAAAATCCCGGAACAGTTTATCCAGCACATCATCCACACTGATCGCGCCCACCAACTCGTCCAGCACATGCGCCGCCGCGCGCAAATGCACCGCCGCGATTGTCGCGGGCACTTCGCCCTCGATCCACGCCTGCTGAAACTCGCGCACTTCGGTTAGCGCCTGCGCCAACCCCATCCGATGTCGCTCACGCGTTAACACCACCGCGTCGTTCGCATTCGCGCCGCCTTCCCCATCGGCTGCAGTGGCCGTCAATCGCGCGACAATGCTGGTGAGCAACGACGACAGCCCCGCGCCACTCTCCGCACTCACGGCGATAACCGGCGCGACGTCCGTACCAACGCCCGCCCCAGCCAACGCCAAATCCCCGAGCAAATTCCCTCGGCGATCCGCCTTGGTGAGCACCGCCATCACCGGCGCGCTCACCAGAGGACGCACACGTGCAACGGTGGTGATCAATCCCGCCGCGTCCTCGGCACACGCGAGCACCAACTGCGCGTGCCCCAGGTACTTCTCACTCACCTCGATGCCGAGTCGCTCCACCACGTCGTCGGTGGTGCGGAGCCCCGCCGTATCGACCAGCCGCAACGGCATTCCCGGCGTATCCAGCAACGCTTCAATTGCGTCACGCGTGGTGCCTGGAATTTCAGTCACGAGCGCGCGCGCTTCACCAAGCAAGGCATTGAACAACGACGACTTTCCAGCGTTGGGCGGACCCGCAATCACTACCAGCGCCCCATCACGCACCAGCGCCGCGCGCGGAGCCGTCGCGAGCAACCCTTCCAACTGCTCCATCAACTTCGCGAGGGCCCCAACAATTCGCGCGGGCGCAATCGGCCCGTCATCCTCCTCAGGAAAGTCGATGTCGTACGCGAGCAGCACCTCCAACGCAATGATATCGCTACGCAGCGCGTTGAGCCGCCGCGACAACCCGCCATCGAGTTGCGCCAGCGCCTGTTTTTGCATCGCACTCGTGCGCGCGTCGACGAGATCCGCAATCGCCTCGGCCTGCAACAAATCAATGCGGCCGTTCAGTAGCGCGCGCCGCGTGAATTCACCCGGCAACGCCTGTCGCGCGCCCGCGCGCAAACACGCCGCCAACACCGCATTGGGCACCACGCGCCCGCCGTGCGTTGACATCTCGACCACGTCTTCGCCAGTAAACGAATGCGGCGAAACGAACCGCGTCACCAGCAAGTCATCCAGCACATCGCCGCTCTCGACATCGCGCAGCACGCAGCGCGTCGCCGCACGTGCCAGCGCTCTCTCAGGCGCCCCCAACGCATTCGCAACATCAAATGCCCGCGGTCCAGAAATACGAATCAGCGCCACCGCACCACGTCCTGGTGCGGTGGCTATGGCCGCAATCGTATCATCACTGCCCGCAAACATTCCATTGGGTGCAGAGGGCGCGCGCGGACCACTCATGTTATGTCAGTGCCTCCGCGCGTTGTCTATTTGCAATCACTGAGAACCACGAGCTGGCGTGAGGTGTTCGGCTGCAGTCTGTTCTTCGGCTGTTAAGCTGCAGTCGGTTCTTCGGCTGTTAAGCTGCAGTCGGTTCTTCAGCTGTCAGGCTGCAGTCGGTTCTTCAGCTGTCAGGCTGCAGTCGGTTCTTCAGCTGTCAGGCTGCAGTCGGTTCTTCGGCTGTCAGGCTGCAGTCGGTTCTTCGGCTGTCAGGCTGCAGTCGGTTCTTCGGCTGTCAGGCTGCAGTCGGTTCTTCGGCTGTCCGGCTGCATCAGCCATTCAGCCGTTCAGCTTTTCGGCTTCAGTTCCCGAATCAGCGGCCCCGCCGCCGCGTTCTTGCTCCGTTCGTGCGCAATCAGCCACTGCTGCGGCAACGACGCCAAATTCTGCACCAGATAGTACAGGTTGAGCCCCGACGCCATGTTGAAGAAGAACAACAACATCATCGCCGGCATCATGTACATCATGATCTTCTGCTGGTCGTTCGCCTTCATCCCCTTCATGCCAATCCACGACAAGGCCATCGCGGTAATCGCCACCGCAATTGGCAACACGTAGAACGGATCCTTGATGGAGATATCCGGCAGCCACAGAAACGGCACGCCGCGAAACTCGATGGTGTTCTGAAAGACGAAGAACAACGCAAAAAACACCGGCAGTGGAATCAACATGGGCAAACAGCCCGACAACGAACTGAACGGACTCATGTTGTGCTCTTTGTAGAGCTTCATCATTTCCGTCTGCAACCGCTGCGGATCGCCCTTGTATTTTGCCTGAATGGCGGTGAGCTCGGGCTGAAGGCGCTGCATCGCCATGCTTGAGCGCATTGCTTTCTGATTCAGCGGCCACAGAATGATGCGAATGGTCACGCCAAACAAAATCAGAATCCAACCGTAGCCCAACCCCAACGTTTGCTTCATCCACAACAACACGCGGATGACCATGGTCGCAAACGGCTGCACAATACCCTGCAACCAGCCGCCGTACGGATTGGACGTTTCAAACTCGCGCCCAACGGCTACCAACCGTTTGAATTCCTGCGGACCCACGTACATCTCGAACGCGGCCGACCCACTCTTGAGTGACGTGACAATCGTCGCCTGCGCGCGCGTTGCTTGTTTGGTTGCGCGCACACCGCCCGTCACATCGACCTGATCAAATCCGGGCGCGCCAACCGGCGTTAACACGCCAACCAGAAAATATTTGTTCTTCGCCACGACCCACGTAATCGGGCCGGCTTTCACTTCGTGTTCGCCCGGATCGAGGGAACGGAACGCCACGCCTTCCGGACTCCGCTTCTCATTCTTGAGCGCGTACGAAAGATGATTCGCGTCTTCGACCGTGTCCGCTTCGGACGAATGGAAACCCGGCGGCAAATCCATCAGCACAAAACCCGACGCCGCGTTTTCCACCTTCACCGCCACATTCACGCGATAACTGTCGGGGCGAAAACTGTATTCGATGGACATGGGATATTCCCCAACCGTCGCATCATACCGCACCGTCTTGTGGCCGTTTGTTTCACCTTGCTTGGTGCGAAACGTCGCCTGATCCACGCGAACGGTGTCGCCGTTCGGATTCACAAAACGAAATCCGATCAAACGGTCGCCAGCGCGTGCGAGTTCAACCGGATCACCTTTCACCCGTGACTTGTTCTCGAGCGCCTTGTAGTTGCTCATCTGCGCGCCAATCAGTGCCCCGCCGCGATTGGTCGTGCGAAAGGTTGCGCGCTCCGTCACCACGACTGTGGTATCAATCGCCGCGGCCTGCGCGGCTGCGATGGCCGCCGGCGAATCAAGCGTGGTGCCAACACTGGCCGCAGGTGTGCCAGCATTCGCGGCGGTACCCGCGACAACAGCCGGCCCACCGGTCACGGTGAGCGCCCGGGCGGCGCTGTCAGTCGCGGTGACACGGGCGATGCTGTCAGAGCGCAGTTTTGCAATCTCCGCAGCCGACGGCTTCGGCGTCGGAAACAGCACGTTGCTGGCAAACAACACGGCGGCCATCAGCACGACGGCCAAAATCAATCGACGAGGTTCCATAAGAGGCGGAGCGTACTACCAGGGCAGTCGCGCAAACCATCACGTTGCGCGTTCAGGGGACCGGGTCAAATCCCCCGGGTCGGAAAGGATGGCAGCGCCCGATACGCCGGATCGCCAGCCACCCACCACGCAACGCGCCGTGGCGCTCCAGCGCCTCAATCGCGTATGCGGAGCAGGAAGGATAATAGCGGCACGATCCACCCAGCACGGGCGACAATACCACCTGATAACCGCGGACGCCCAGGATCAGCGCGCGACGCGGCCAGTTACGAGCTGTTGAGACCACTTTCGCACTTCCTCGCGCAGTTCATCAAACGATCGTGTGTACGCCTTGGGAGCAGCACGCAGCACCACGTCGATAGTAGGGAGCACGGGCAACACATGTATCCGAACGAGCTCACGCAGTCTTCGTTTCACTTTGTTGCGATCGACCGAACTGTGTCCGTACTTCGGCACGATGATGCCCACGCGTGCACATGCACCAAGGGAAGCGATAGCGCGCACGTCCATGGAGGCTGTGCGCACCCGCTTCCCTTCCTGGCGAACTTGCTCGATTTCTGGTCCCCGCGATACCCGGTTGGCTCGGGGAAACCCGTACGACCGTGCGCCAGATTCCGGTGTAGCCGCTGGAGTTTCTCCAGGCGGCGCTACCGGGTCGGGCGACATGTTATCAGGCAGTGTTGTACTTGTTCGGAATGACAACCGTTAACACCTTGCGACCCTTCTTGCGGCGACGGCTGAGAACTGCGCGTCCCCATTTCGTTTCCATGCGCGCACGGAATCCGTGCTTGCGCACTCGGCGCGTATTGCGGGGGCGGTACGTGGGCTTGCCCATGAGAGATCTCGTGGCTTGGTGCGAAGTAGAAATGGTAGCCCACGTGTTTCCAAACAAGTTTGAATTCACATCGGGTTGAGCCTTGTAACATAAAGCGGCACATGGCTTTCGGTCAAGTCAGCGGTTCGCATAAATACACAAGTTTGCGAGCGGCGCGCGTGCGTCCGAACCACTGTCGGGCAATGGCGGGATGAAGCCGCGATGATCACGCGATTGACTTATCCACATCGCGGACGATACCTTCGCCCCCCGCTCGTCATCCGTACCTCCCGCCCCATCTGATGTCGCTCACGCCGGCCGAACTCTGGGATCGTCTCCGTAATCGCGCCCGACAAGTCCTGCCTGAGCAGACTTATCGGACGTGGCTCGAGCCGACCGAGGCCCTGTTCGTCGAAGGCGAGACCCTCATCATCGGCGCGCCCGACCAGTTCTCGGCCGACTGGAATGAGAGCAAACACGCGGACATGCTGACGAGTTTTGCGCCGGTTGCGTTCGGTCATCCGCTCACGGTTCGCTTCAAAGTTACGCAGGAACGGCTGGCCCGGGCGCAAATGGACATGTTCGTTCAGCCACCGCCAGCGCCAATTATCGCGGCACCAATACGACAGCAACAGCGTTTATCAACGCCACTCAACCCTCGATATACGTTTGACCAGTTTGTCGTTGGTAAGTCCAATGAGGTGGCCGCTGCCGCCGCACAAGCCGCGGCTGCCGCGCCGGGCAAGGTCTACAATCCCCTCTTCATCTACGGCGATACTGGGCTGGGCAAGACACACCTCATGCAGGGCATTGCCCACGAGCTGCTGCGCCGCACCCCGTCGTTGCGCCTGGCCTATGTCGGCACCGAGCAGTTCACGAACGAATTCGTGAGCGCCATTCAGTCCGGCACGATGGGCGATTTCCGTCGGCGCTTTCGCGAAATC
>Ga0335397_10004471_pt1 | contig 18479 bp, 11 predicted proteins | sample MAT04_FD_205740 | JGI IMG/M metagenome (GOLD analysis project Ga0335397, IMG submission 205740) | Freshwater microbial communities from Lake Fryxell liftoff mats and glacier meltwater in Antarctica - MAT-04 (spades assembly) (version 2) ... | reverse complement strand
AAAATAAGACGCGCGCGAACGTAGCAGGGGAATTTAATTGGATTATCCGCCGCACGCGTCAGAAAATTAAGACGCGCGCGAACGGGGAACAGGGATTAATTTTAACTGGATTATCCAGATTATCCGCCGCACGCGTCAGAAAATAAGACGCGCGCGAACGGGGAATATAAATGCAAAGCAGAATTTCGATATAAAGTAATGGTATTGGGAATAAAAAAAGGAGCGAACCTATAATTGGTTCGCTCCTTTTAATGAGTATCGGATATTTTCTCTATTTATACTCTTTCACTTCCACTTCCCCTTTAAGCACCATCAGTCCGTTAAAGGCCAATGCCCGCATTTCATCCTCACCCGGATAAATATAGACCGGGGCAAATTTATATACTCTTTCGATAATAAGATTAGTGATCCATTTGCTGTGAGCCACTCCGCCTGTGAGTAAAATTGCATCCACTTCGCCTTTAAGCACTGGCACCATTGATCCTATTGATTTAGCAACCTGGTATGCCATGGCTTCGAGAATAAATTTTGCTTTTGCATCTCCGTTCTGAGCATTTTGTTCGGCTTCGTAAGCGCTGTTTGTACCCAGGTGAGCTACAATTCCGCCGCTTCCGACTACCATTTTGGTAACTTCCTTTTCGGTGTATTGTCCGCTGAAGCAGAAACGCACCAGGTCGCCGGTTGGTAACGTGCCGCTGCGCTCGGGCGAAAACGGGCCTTCGCCGTCGAGGCCCTGGTTTACATCAATCACTCTCCCTTTATAATGAGCACCGGTAGTAATACCTCCACCCATGTGAACTACAATAAGGTTGAGGTCTTCGTAGCGTTTCAATATGCTTTTTGCATGTTGGCGGGCGATAGCTTTTTGATTCAACGCATGAAAAATGGAGATTCGCTTAAACAGCGGATGTCCTGCTACGCGCGCTATTTCGTCGAGTTCGTCAACAACAACCGGGTCGGCAATATAAGCTTTGGCATTGGGAAGAGCGCGGGCAATATCATCAGCAATCAAACCGCCGAGGTTACTGGCATGTTCCTTTATCGGATGTTCGTGCAAATCGAGCTTCATAGCCTCATTCACCAGGTAAACTCCTGAGGAAATAGGTTTGAGCATTCCGCCGCGGCCAACTACAGCCTGAATTTTATCAAGCTGAATTTCGGCTTCCTCCAGTTCCTTGTAAATAATTTCCTTACGGAAATGGAACTGATCGGCAACATGGTCAAACTGCGCTATTTCTTCACTGGGATGTGTGATATTCTTCACAAAAATCGGGTTCATATTCTGATAAACCGCAATTTTTGTTGAAGTTGAACCCGGATTGATTGCCAGTATGCGAAAGTCTTCCATGTATAAATTTAATTAATTCACAAAACCCAATGTCCGTAATGCTTTTTATAAAGATCACAAAATCAGTTTTTTCTGTTTATTCCTAACTTCCGACTTCCGTCTCCCGTCTTCCGACTTCAGTCTTCCAACTTCCGTCTTCTGACTTCGGTCTCCCATTTTCCATCTTCGGTCCGTCTTCCGTCTTCCGTCTTCCAACTCCCAGCCTCTATGCCATCAAAGCAGCAAGAGCAATTGAATAAGTCTTGGTAAGTGCGCTGTCGCCGCGTGAAGTAAGTACACAAGGCACACGTGCACCGGCAACATAAGCTGCCAGTTCAGCCCCGGCTAATTTAGTTCCTCCTTTGAAAAATACATTTCCTGATTCTATATTCGGGAAAAGCAGACAATCAGCATCACCGGCTACAGGCCCGGTAATTTTTTTAATCTGAACCGATTCCATATCGATGGCTGCATCGAGCGAAAGAGGTCCGTCGACTACACAACCCGGAATCTGTCCGCGGTCGCTCATTTTTGCAAGTATAGCGCCATCAACACATGCAGGCATTCCGGCAAGCATTTGTTCGGTGGCAGCAATAACAGCTACTTTAGGTTTTTCTACACCGGTTGCTTTCGAAACTTTCACCAGGTAGTCGATCATTTTAATTTTTTGTTTCAGGTCCGGCTGTGGAATAATGGCTACATCGGCTATGGTAAGCAGTTTGTGGTAAGCCTTGAATTCCATAACCGTAACATGCGAAAGAACGGCTCCTTCGTTGGTTATGCCTGTAGTTTTATTTAAAATGGCACGCATGTATTTATCTGTGCTTAGCGAGCCTTTCATCAGCAGGTTGGCTTTGCCCTCGTTGATAAGCTGAACGGCCAGTGTGGCTGCTTTTGCTTCGTTGGGTTCGTGCAGGATTTCGAATTTTGAAACATCCATATGATGATCCGCACATATTTTTTTAATAGTTGCTTCGTCGCCGGTAAGGGTAGCGTCAACTATTCCTTTTTCGACAGCCGAGTATACAGCTTCGATGGTGTGCGCATCATTTGCGTATGCAACTGACAGGCGTTTTTTGGATTTGCTTTTCAACAAATCAAACATTTGATCTAATTTTGTAATGGCCATATGCCCTCCTGAGATTATGTATTGTTAATGTGATAACACGTAAAAGAATAAAAAATTCAATTTTTTCGGGCTGCAAAATTAGTTATTTTCCAGTGACTTCCGATGGATAACCTGTAGTTTTATTGCTATTTAGAATATATATAAGTAAGCGGAATTTAAAGTGCTAAAGGGTGATTTTGGGTTTGGTTTTAAGACCGAAGACAGGAGACGGGAGCGGAGACAGAGAAGGAGACGGGAGACGGAAGACCGAAGAAGGGAGACGAGAGATGGAAGACCAAAGACGGAAAGCCGAAGACGGGAGACCGGAGAAATGAGATGGGCGAAGGGAGACGGAAGACCGAAGACCGAAGACAGTAGACGGGAGACAGGAGACGGGAGATGGACGAGGAGCGGCAGGGAGCTAGAAGAGTTTGACTGGAGGGCCTCCCCTTCATGTTGAGCGTAGACGAAGCGCAAGGGGAGATGTCCGAAGGACAGAGGGGTACATTACCATAAAAACAGTAAACAAATTTCAGGACGAGTCAGACCGAAGATGGGAGATCGCTGGAATGCAGATAGATCCTTGCCTTATTTTCATTTTTCAAAAATAGAATTATGAAGAGAGCTCCCCGCTAACGCTTTATAGCCTTTCACCTTCTGATTAGGTTAAAAGTTAAGAATGAATCCCACTATAATTTCGAAAAATATAAAGTCTGCTATTCAGGCTTATTTTGTATAAAAATCAATCATCCTCTGTATTGCTCCTGAACAAACCGGGCAAAACTTATCGCCTTTAAACGACCGCATCAGGCAGTCGGGAGTTGGCCGGTATAGTCCTTTTGCAACATAACCCGCTCCTTCGTAAACACCAAGTTGCAAGGCATAGGTATCTTTATCGAGTGGTGTAGGTACAGGAGTGTTGGCCGGAAGCATATGTTGCCACTTGTTTTCAAACTTAACCAGGTTAGTAATATTGGGTTCCCAGGGTTCGACATTGAGCGGGTACATATCGTTAAAAGAGGTGGAGCCATCATCGTATTCATCGCCCAAAGCGGCAAATCCATGTCCGAATTCGTGAACAAAAATTTTTGCTGCTGAAGCATTACTGTTCACCGAAGTGCTGTAAAAATTATAGATGGCTCCACCTCCGTATTTTGACGAATTTACAAGAATATAAATCTGGTCGTAGGGTGCGTTGGCGGCAAGGTTGCGCACGCTCCTGAAATCGGATGTCATGAGATATCTTTCGCTGTCGAAAGTATAAAATGAGCTGTTCATGATGGTATTTTTCCATGTTTTATCGCCCGGAATATCTGTTCCGCTTTCGGCTGAAGGAGCCAATACCGAGCGGATATTGAATTTGTCGCGATTTTGGGTAAAAGGTTCAAAGTTAAAAAGTTCGGACGCAAATTTGTCGCAGTCAGCTTTAAACTTGTCCATTTCGGTGGCGGTATAGCCTTCGGGTAAAATAACCACATCAATTTTTGTGGCCGGGTCGCCCGAAATAAGTGCATCATAAACAGGATATACCATTTGCCTTTCGTGCGAAATAAAGTAACTTTTTACGTCAACGGTATATTCGAATTTCTTTTCAAAAATCCCCATAAAATTGCGACTCAAAAACTCAATCCGCACATCCTTTTTCGGGAATGGCATTACAACCGTTTCGGTAAAAGTGCGGGTTGTGTGTTTAGATTCCTCAGTAAACTGCCATTCGTTAAACAACGTGCAATATCCACGGCTATAAATTAATGTGTTGGATTGGGTATCAAAAACTTTGAAATAATACTCGCCGTAGTTTAGTGTATCGAACAGGTTAATATGCGATCCACCCCAATAAGGTTCCGATTTAACCTGTTCGAGCGAATATATTTCACTATCCGAATTTCCTGAATGGTAATAATCAATCCGCAGGGTTTTGTTTATAAACCACTCTTCGAAAGTTGCTGAAGCCTGCACGTTCGCAGCAATAAGTAAAAAAAGAAGGATCAGGTTTTTCATTGGATAGGATGATTTTATTTAACGCTATAAAAGTATTAAATGTAATGGAATGAGCTATAATTTCCTTATTTAAACCCGAAAGTATCTGTAATTTGAGATAAAACTGCTATTTTAGCTTCAGCTTTTGTGCTAAACAGGCAACAGATTTTGATCATAAAATGCCAGAACAAATCGATATGTCCGTTTGTTTTAGTATAAAATAAAACAGTTAGTTTAAAAAATTATAAATAAGAGTAACCGAATGTTGATACCGAATAAGACCAAAGAAAACACTGAGGAACGATGGGTGAAAATAATTGCACCTTACCGGAACGGAGATAACTTACATAGCTGGTGGCAGATCGTAAACACTTTTGTGCCTTACGTGGCATTATGGGTGCTGATGGTAATAAGTTTAAATTACAGTTATTGGATTACTTTGCCATTAATTTTGCTTTCGGCAGGATTTCTGGTGAGGCTGTTTATAATTTTTCACGATTGCGGTCATGGTTCTTTCTTCAACTCGAAACGATTGAGCGAAATTGTCGGATATATTTTCGGTGTACTTGCGTTTACGCCATACCACCGTTGGCATCATTCGCATCTGGTGCACCACCGCACCGTTGGAAATCTTGATAAACGTGGAATCGGTGATGTATGGACCCTCACGGTTGATGAATATCTCGCTCTGCCGAGGCGTAAACAGCTTGCATACCGAATATTCCGTAATTCGTTCATCATGTTCGGGCTTGGTGCAGGCTTATTGTTCCTTGTTGGGAACCGGTTTACCCGAAAATCTTTTTCACGAAAAGAGAAAATGAGTGTTTACGCCACTAATCTGGGAATTGCAGCGCTGGCAACCACACTCAGCCTTACCATTGGCTGGAAAGCTTATTTGCTGATACAACTGCCGGTAATGTATTTTGCAGCTATCGGGGGAGTTTATCTTTTTTACCTACAGCATCAATTCGACGGTACGCATTGGTACACCAATGAGGAATGGGATTTTAAAACCGTTGCCCTTCACGGAAGTTCCTATTATAAATTGCCGAAAATTCTACAGTGGTTTTCAGGCAACATCGGTTTTCATCATGTGCACCATCTGAGTTCGAAAATACCAAATTACAGGTTGGAGAAATGCCATAATGAAAACGAAATTTTCAGTACAATTAAACCAATAGAATTTCTGCAGGGGTTTAAATATGTAAACCTGAAATTGTGGGATGCAAAAGCGGGAAGGTTGATACGGTTTAAGGATTTGAAAATGGTGTAATAAAAAGGCGGTACTCTATCAGCCCTGATAAGTGTTAATAAAACACATTGTAGTTAATCCCCACTCGTCCCGCTCAGCGGGAAAAATCCCGAAGAAATTCCAACACGCCCACAAAGTCATAAATTACCTGATTCAGGTTCAGGTTCCGCTATGTAAAAAAATCTTCTGGCAAATATGAGGTAGTAGCGGCTGTATGTTAAATATTCTGATACTTACTTTACTCCGGTGAAAATATCAGCAAAACAAAATCTTTGTGCTAAGTTTTTTACAAAATTTATATACCTTTGTAACCGCCGTTACGGTAACGGCGGTTACTAAACATATATAATTCATATGAATTTCTACAATAGGAAAAGTGAACTAGCTGAATTACAAAGGATTCAGGAGCTGTCGTTCAGTAATTATTCGCGAATGACAGTAGTTACTGGCCGGAGGAGGATTGGTAAAACAAGCCTGATTATGAAATCAGTTGAAAATTCACCAACGGTTTACCTCTTCGTAGGCCGAAAAAATGAAGCAACACTTTGTGCAGAGTTTATACCCGAAATCTCAGGAGCGCTCAAAGTTTTTGTCCCGAATGAAATCCGCACTTTCCGTTCGCTGTTTCAATACTTGATGCAAATAGCTGAACAACGCCCGTTTAATCTGGTAATTGATGAATTTCAGGAGTTTTTTAACATCAATCCATCCCTTTACAGTGATATACAAAACATTTGGGATACAAACCGGAAGAGGACACGTATGAACCTGATTGTCAGTGGATCGGTATATTCGTTGATGCTTAGAATTTTTCAGAACTCAAAAGAACCCCTGTTCGGAAGGGCCGACAACATGATCAGGTTATCAGCGTTTGATACTGAAACATTAAAAAGTATCATGCGCGATCACCATTCCCTTTACACCAACGATGATCTTCTGGCTTTATACACGTTTACGGGAGGTATTCCAAAATATGTTGAACTGTTCTGCGATAATAGCGCGTTGACAGTTGACAAAATGATAAGCTTCATGGTCAGGGAAAACTCTCCTTTTACCGAAGAGGGTAAGAACCTTCTGATAGAAGAATTCGGCAAGAATTATGTTACCTATTTTTCGATACTGAGTGCCATTTCAGGGGGAATTAATACACAACCCGGTATTGAAGCTGCGCTTGGCGACAAAAGTATCGGCGGGCATATAAAGCGGCTGGTTGAGGAATATGGAATAATTTCGCGTTTTCGTCCGATCCTGGCAAAGGAAGGCGGACAAACCGTGAGATTCGAGATCATGGATAATTTTATCAGATTCTGGTTTAATTATTTCGACCGCCACCGCTCATTGATTGAAATTAAGAACTTCAAAGGATTGCATTCAATAACCACAGCTGATTATCCCACTTATTCGGGCAAAATTCTTGAAAAATACTTTAAACAGAAATTTGCCGAGAGCCAGCAATACAGAGCCATAGGATCGTGGTGGCAAGCGAGGGGAAATGCATACGAAATTGACATTGTTGTGTTGAAAATGGAAAAAGATAAAGCTGTTGCCGCCGAAGTAAAACGGCAAAAGAAAAACTTTAAGCCTGATTTATTTACAATTAAGGTTGAGCATCTGAAGCACAAAGCACTGCCCGGATACAGTATCGAACAAATGTGTTTATCGTTGGAAGATATGTAATTTTTCTAGCATTGTTTCAAACAAAAAAACTTCAATCCAAATTGGGTTATTCACTGATTCCTTTCGGGAACTAAACACGTTTTATTTACCTTAATGGTAGCAAAAGTCATATTATATTTTTTTCGTTTTCTATTACTTCACAACTAATAATTTCACCCCGCCCACTTTCATGTTTTTATACATCAACCGGGCGGCATAAAACCCCGGCGGCCAGTGTGAACAGTCAATTTCCACCTCCTTTTCATTGAAAAACACCTCCTTTTCAAATACAATTCTACCGGTAATATCACTGATTTGCAGGGTAGTTTTATCCCATTGGTGATAAACAGTGTTGATATTTACGCCACCCATGCTGCTCGCAGCTAGCAATTGCTCAGGAATTTGAATGGTGAACCTATCTTTTGCCGGAACCGGGAAAGCTTTGAGTTTAAATACATCCGGCTGAAGGATTGGATCAGGCATGGATGTATAAATGCCGCATCCTTCCAAATCCATGGTATCGGAAACAATGGGGTGCGGGCACAGGCTGTCGTAGGTGCGCGGGGCGGTATAGGCGCTGTCTAACTCTAGGTTGCTGTTGATTTTGAAGAGGTACACATCTGATGTGGCGTTGAGTTTTGTAAAACCACCTACCAACACCATCTTCTTGTCGAAAGTAATGGCTGATCCCTGAAAAGTATTGATAACGCTGTCAATCAATATCTTTACCTGGATGAAATTACCGGCCGTATCGCTTTTGGCCACCCCCTGGCTGTAATCGTGCAAAGGAAATTTCCAGCCGCAGGCCATGATTAGGGTGTCGGGATACAGAAAATGCAGGGTGGTTACAATAGCCGACTCTGTACCAGTTAGCAAATCAATATAACCATGTTCTTGTCCATCGGGCCGGGTGCGAATAAATGCAGGGACATACCCTTCAACCGGTAATTTTGAATAATGCGTGTTTGCACAATAGAAAACCCCATTCAACGCAAGCGATGGGTTCATTGGAAGAAGGCTAAAGAAATTATCATCTTCACCCCAACGGGTTACCCATTCTTCATTACCAAGCGAATCTGTTTTTACTAGGATAGACCGTAACCAGCCATTCCAGCCTCCCTGGGGGTCGTAATAACCATAGGCTGTTACCAGCAGCCCCCCGTCAGGGGTTACAATCATGTCGCAGGCATCTTCGTTACTGTAGCCCGGGTCGTCCTGAAAATACACCTTCCGCCATACCACGTTGCCCGCCATGTCAAGCTTGATTGTCCATACCCGCTTATTATCCAAATCCTGATAGTAACTTAACAATCCGATAAATCCATCATCGGTAGGTAGCACTTTTATACCATAATCGGGATTGTCCGGGGTTGAAAGAATGGTACACCATTCGCGCATACCACAAGCATCCAACTTCATAAACATAATATCGAAGGCGCCAGGATCGAGCCGGGTAGTACTTCCTATCATAATACATCCACCGTCAGAGGTTATTGTTACATCGTTAAAGGCATTGTGGTATGAAGGATTATATACCCGTTTTTCCCACAGCTGATTACCATTGATATCGGTTTTAATTAGCCAGGCAAACATTTGAGAAACACCTGCAGTACCTGGGTTTACTTGACTTAGCACAAGGTAACCTGCATCATATGACTGTGCTACATCACGACTCCAGGCTTGTTCAGCTAATCCGAAAATCCTTGGCCAAGACTGAGCCTTGCTATTTATAGCCAGCAATATAACCCATATAAATAATAATACTCTGAGCATAAAAATCCGTTATTATCTGTTGACAACAATTTTCTGTCTATCAATTAACCCGGAACAACCTTGTAGCGAGATAATTAAACTTCCCAAGTTATTGCCAAGTGGGAGAATTACCTCAGAATTAAAGCTGAGAACCGGAATTTGAAGGATATTTTTCCCATCGATTGAATATACCTGAATAAGACCATCAGAACATCCTTCGTTCAATTTATATTCAATAATCACATAATCCCTGGCCGGGTTAGGGAATACTTTTAGATAACCCTGTCCAGCATGTGCCATGACGACTTTAGGATAGTGTTTCCTTACTTTAGCTGATTTCAATTCCTGATCAAAAACCAATGGTTCCTGGTATGTGATAAGGCCGGAATGAACAAGGCAGTTGCGGGCATAAACCGCGGGATAATAATTATAGAGTGTATCAGCTGCCAATATCCCGAACAGAGAATTTACCTGAAGGCTGTCGAATGCAAGTTCAGCCCCATTTAAAACAGCTCGATTCACTAAGCTAATCCAATTAATGAAGCCGTTATGTTCTGTTGCACTGAAGTTATTGGGATATCCTGCTTGCATAATGCTATTCATAACTGCACTGGCTGCGGCAGGGTTGCCGGTTTGGGCATACAGCAGAGCTAAGGTATACCTGTCGGGCAGGCGCTTGCTCATAGTATATACGGCTGCGAGGCTGTCGGAAGTATGGGTGACGGTTGTGTCAGTTAATATGGAAAGTATTCTGTTGTTGAGCGCAGTACTATACTGCTGCCAGGCTTCAGCCCGCTGCATTTCCAGTATTTCCTTTTCACCCAAAATATACTCGTTGGCCATGATATCGCCCATCAGGGTATCGTTGAGAGGGGCAAAGCGGTTATCTAAAGCTTTGAGTACGGTATCCGATTTGGCCGACTGGGGGTTGGCCACCAGTATGTCGCGCAGCATTACCTCAGGTAATAAATCTTCTCGCATCACGGTAGTTTTCATCACAGTATCGCTTAGGTAAGGCGATTTGTCTAAAAGGTCGGTATAAACTGCAATCGTTTCATCGGGAGTGCTGTTCAGTACATCTTTTGCTGTGCCGACCGTATTACCCCCATCAACCTGCTGCAACAGGATGGTTTCGAGGCTTTCCGCTTTTTCGATTAATGAATCAGCTTGGTGCATCCAGCCACTTCCGCTGTGGTTGTCTCCTAATGAAGGGGGACAACTTGCTGATGAACTATAGTCTGATTGTGTATTCTGATTGATTGTAATGCCAGGTGATAATGCAGCTAAGGGGATCATTCTTAGATACGGAGGAATCGTTTGAGTACGATGATGGTTATACCTAATCGGCATACATGTAGCATTATTGATGTCGCTGGCATGGTACTGAAAACTTAGTGAGGAAAACACATTACCGGCTGATTTGGCTGGGTCGGTGGTGTTGTAATCGCCCTGATCACGCCTGATGCCGGTATTTGCAGTAAGTGGCAATGTACCCCTGTAAACACCTATATCGGTACCGCAACTTGAGTAAGTGTTGCATTTAAGGTTTAGGCCGGTATTAATTCCATTTCGGTTTACACCATAGGATGCGATACCACAATGGAGTTTGCTAAAAGTGTTGCGGTATATTTCGTTGGCTTCGGCACCTGAGTTACGGACATATATACCACATGTATTGATATAAACAGGTAGCTGGTCGCCATAACTTTCACATTTAATGTTGTTATCTTCTATTTTATAACCAGTTGAGGCATCAAGATAAATACCATAAGCTGTAAATCCTTCTATTGGCATCCAGTGTGTATCAATATTCGGAACTATAATCGTGTTATTTGTTACCTGCGGAACTTCGCAGCCGCTTAAATAGATACCGCGGTAATTATTAATAAACTGACAATTGTTCACTTGTATTGCCGCTAATGGCGCATAACCAGCGCTGCCATAAATTCCATATAAAAGATTAGTAAAAGTAGTAGGTGTAGAACCATTTACTATACTTTGAAAATAAGCATTATAGGCTCTGATGCCGGTAATTTTTCTGAGGTTATCGGTTTCGGTGAAGGAACAGCCTCGGAATTTAATACAATTCGCATTCGAAAGATTTTCAAGTTTCACAAAATCGATCGGCACACTGCCATCAAGCAATTCACCCGTAGTTTCAAAAATACAATTATCAATTTTGAATAAATTCGGATCGATGTTTTCTGAATAGTTCGAGTAGTACATTGATGTCTTGTTATTTCTAAATATAGCTCCAGTAAGTTTTAAAATTGAACCACTTTGTTGTTGAAGAGGAGCTAAAATTGTCTTTATAGCACATATTGAATTTTCTAACACTCCTCCTGACAGAATCTCAATCGTACCATGATTTAAACTAGATTGAGGAGAGTTTGTTCCTTCAACTTCAATGCCTTGCCAAAGTTGAGTACATGCAGAGGTTATTTTTCCAGTACCTGAAATTTTTAATTTGCCACCCAACTTGACCGTTATTTTTCTTCCAGGAGCCATAAAAAGGGTGCTATTTACAATCAGTGTAGCTCCGGAAGGAACAACTATATGTGTTGTACTATGTACAGTTGTATCAATAGACATGGTTCCAGTTGGAATCGAGAATGTTTGATCATTAGCTTCACAATTCGAAGTACAAGCGTAGGTTGCATCGTATGGTCCAAGATCACGGTTCGAATCATCACAATCCTCCAGCTGTGATATTCCGGGTGGACAAGATGCACAGGGTGTTGTTTGGCTTATTTCCCCACCAGTAGTATCCATCGCCGTCTTCATCGGAGCATTTTATAGCAAGATTAAAGTTTTCAGTTGTAAGTGGGCCATTAATCTTAGAAATAGCGGAGAATGGGACTCCAGAACTATTGATGTAGTAAAATGGTGGATTTCCATAACCCCAACTATTTTTACACACCCAAGTATTAGTTCCTATAATTGACGCATCGTTCGGCACAACAATTTTTTCCCCATTTAATTCATAAAGCTGATCTCCCGCTTTTGTTACCTGGTAACCACACAACAACATAGAATGGTTAATTGGATTATACTCTACTCCTAAAGGTCCAGAATTGATTAAATTAAGTTTAGTTGTTTCTTCATTCCAATTACTTCCATCATAGGATGTTATTCCGACTTTTATTCGAGTGCCATAATCTGTACATAAATTGCAATTTAGTGTTTGCTGAGTTAAAGTATCTACGGGAAAGCAAGATTCCTCCGTAACCTTATGCGCAGTCAACCAATGCAAAACATCAGAAGCAAGTCCTCCATCACAACCCCCTAAACTCGGTGAAGGACAGGAAATTATCTGTTGTTCAGATAGGTCTAAATCTAAATGTGTTTTTGATATTGAGTTGTGAGCATTATAGTAAATATTAGCTCTTGCTTCCACCTCACCAATAGCTGCAAAAATGTAGCACGATCCACAATTCCCTTGATTCCTTATTTCAGTCAACCAACCCGACTTTTCAGAATGAACATCACTATCATAATAAGGAGATTCAGGATTATCGGCTCCGTGTCTTTTTCGCCAGTCGAATGAATCAATATATGATGAGGTTGATTGAGTATTACTCCTTCTATTTATAAGTTCATATACCCCGCCTTTATAATAATCAAAACCTAATAGATTAAATTTTACCCCAAAGAAATTCTCCTTTTCCTGATATGTCCAATCTATAAAATTGGTTTTTCCAGCACGCCAATACATATGATATGCAAAAATCTTTTGATTCATTAAAGATATTTTGATTGAATCATTATAATGCTTTATGGCAATTTGTAATTGAGTTGCATCAACTATTTCTGTTGTAACTATATGTAAACTATCAATAGTTATATTACAATTTATAATATCAATTTTTAAACTTGCAGGGTGCAATCCGTCAGAATAACAAGTTTCATCACATCCAGCCCGAATAGAAAAGGTATCACTTAAAGAAATAAAGGGATAAGCTTCGTATGCGAGAAATTGATTCCCGGTTTGATCGATAACAATTATCCTCACCAGACTAGTATCACTCAATAGCCTGATAGTACCATTGATTTTGAGAGAAAATAACTTATCAATTCCATTAAAAGGATAAATTATTGTATCCCTTGAAAAGTCAGTATTAATCTGGATTGTTGGTGAGCTAACATTTATTGTCATTGTAAAAATACAATCAGGATTGAACATAAAAAAGATATTCCGGCCGTTTTCATTGATTTTGAGAATAAAGAGCGAATATAATGACAAAATCACATTATTTAACATAACCTATAAATTTACATATCTCTGATCTTTAAAATTAAGCACAAAGTAACAACTTCTTTATACCTTTATCCCCTCTATCACAATGTTAAAATCCTTTGTTTATGAAACAAATATCCTTATTGTTCCTGCTTGTTTGTTTGTCGGCTTCGGCTGTTTTTGCCGGGCCTTACGATGATCTGATCAAAAAAGCTGGTGATAAAAAGTCGTTTCCAGGCTCGAATGTGCTGGTGATTTTTGATAGCACCCGCGTGGAAATGATGGAAACCGGGCTAAGCCATAATTACATCCATCGTTTGTACAAAGTGCTTACACCCGAAGGTGCAAAAACTTTATCGGTAATAAAATTCGATTATGATCCGCTTTCGGCCTGGTCCGAAATCCGGGGTGCAACTATTTATCACTCTGATGGGTTGCAGACGGCTATTGATACCTCCAAAGTACTCGATTATCCACAACCTGCACGTGCCATATACTGGGGCGCACGAGAGAAAATGATAGAAATCGGGCGGCTTGAACCCGGCGATGCCGTTGAGGTTTACCTTTACCGCAAGGGATTTACCTATGCACTGCTTACCGCAGAAGGCGATGATGATCGCTACATTCCACCCATGAAAGGTCAATTCTATGATATCGTTCCTTTTTACAGCAACGACCCTGTTTTAACAAAGGTTTACCAGATCAGCGTGCCGGATACCAAAATGCTGCAATTCGAAGTTTACAACGGTGAAGTCTCGTCAAAAATGTGGCGTAAAAACGACAGATTAGTTTACACTTTTGCAAAAAAAGATATGCTTCCTTTCAAATCCGAGTCGCGCTCAGTGGATCCATCGGATATTGCACCTAAATTGCTTTTGAGCACCAGCCCCGACTGGCAGAGTAAAAGCACATGGTTTTATGGCGTAAACGAGGATTATAAAAGCTTTGAAGCCAACGACGCAATTCGGGAAAAAGTAAATGAACTTCTGAAAAATGCAAAAACTGAACTGGATTCAATTACCATACTTACCCATTGGGCCGGTGATGAGATCCGTTATTCCGGGATCAGTATGGGTACCGGAGAAGGATACACACTGCACAGCGGCGAAATGAATTATACGGATCGCTGCGGCGTTTGTAAAGATAAAGCCGGAATGCTGATTACCATGCTCAGGGCTGCAGGTTTCGAATCGTACCCGGCAATGACAATGGCTGGTTCGCGGATTGATTATATCCCTGCCGACCAGTTTAACCATTGCGTTACCGTTGTAAAAAGCAGAAAGGATGGAAAATATCACCTGCTCGATCCTACCTGGGTTCCGTTTGTACGTGAGCTTTGGTCGAGTGCAGAGCAGCAGCAGAACTACCTGATGGGCGTTCCCGAAGGTGCTGACTTGGCCGAAACTCCAATTTCAAATCCATCAAATCATTTCCTTCGTATGACCGGTATGACCAATATTTCAGCCGACGGCACCCTGGAAGGAGAATATGATGTTATGGCCGAAGGACAGACTGACGCTGCCATTCGTGGAATGTTTACACGCGCTTATGTTGCTGATTGGGCCGCCAATGTTGAAAAGGAAGTGCTGCGGGTTGCTCCGCAGGCTCAGTTGGTAAAAGTCGCCTACGATTATCCGTACGATTATCTTAAAGGACCTATTCAGATTCACTTCCGTATCCGAATCCCCGGGTATGCCACAGTTGCAGGAGAAGAGCTTATATTTATACCTTTCCTTGCAACAGGATTTATGAAACGTGCCATGCCGCATACTGGTTTCGATACCGGTTTGAAAAGCCGCAAATATCCGTTCCGCGACCGCACCTCGCATACTGTTGAGATTACTGAAAAAATTACCCTGCCGGGGTTTAAAGAACTTGTGTATTCTCCTGCACCTTCATCAGGCGATGGAAGCGGGGCTCAGTATTACGGAATTGTAAAAAGGGAGAATGATGCCCTCAAATTTGCTTTTAATGCTACTTACCCGAAACGTATCTACCAGCCAGAAGACTGGGATTCGTATAGGAGAGCAGTTGAAGGTCAGGAATCTTTTTCGACGGAACCGGTGATTGTTAAAGTTAGATAAGTACGACGATTTACGAATGACGAATGACGAATAATGAAAAATACGAATCAAGAGTTGAAATTGTAACTTATTAGCTGGCAGGCGAACTCTTACGGAGTTTAAAACTCTGGAAGAGTTTAACGCCTCAATAGACAAAACATGAATTCAACCCTTGATTCGCATGAATAACAAATAATGAATAACGAATGATAATTGCGAACGACGATTTACGAGTTACGAGTTAAATGAAATCAGCAGGAATAGTAAAGTTTTCAAGGCAATCGTACCTCGTAAATCGTAAATAAACCAATAAATTAAAATCAGCAAAATTCAAACCATGATTAACAAGATAGTATTTCTCACGGCAGTTATTTTTATAAGTCTTGCGTCAATGGCCCAGGACGAAAAATCGGATGCAGTATACCAGGAGCAGACTAAAGAATATACACTAAATAAGGATGGCGGCTGGAGTTATCATTACAGCCATAATCTGCTCATAAATACTTATTTTGCCTTTCACAACCTGTATGGTGAGGATTTTATAGTTTACGACCCGCCTTTTCAGCAGCTAAAAATAAATCGCTCAATAACCACTATGGCTGACGGGGAAATAGTGGCTTCTCCTGCGAATGCTTACAACGAAGTACTCCCGGGTTTTGCCGCCAATATTCCATACTGGAACCGTCTTCGGGAAATGGTGGTTACGCATACGGCACTGGAGCGAGGTGCCATTATTGATTTCGATTACACAATAAGTACAACCAAAGGGTACCAGGCAGCAATAATGGGAAATGAACAACTGCTTATGAATTCGCCGGTGAAGGATCTTACTTTTATTATAAATATTCCTGCTGGGGCAACACTGAATTATGAACAGTTCAATATACAGGCAAAGCCTTCGGTTGTAAAATCGGGAGGCAAAACAACCTATACCTGGAAACTTACGGATGTTCCGGCCGCCTTGCGTGAAGATTTCAGGCCAAAAGAACAGCAAAACAGACCAAGGATAGTATTTGCAGCAAGTAATAAGCCGTCGGATTTACTGGCAGGATTTGCTTCGCAGGAAGCATTCAAATGCGCACTACCTGATGATTTAAAGGAGAAAGCAGCAACTGTGGTTTCTGAAATTTCCAACCCTTTACTCAAAACATTAAAGTTACAGGAAATGGTTGCTAATGAACTGAATACCTGGCAGGTTCCATCGCAATATTCGGGCTATAAATTAAGAATTATTCCTGAAATATGGCGAAGCAATGGCGGAACGGATGCTGAAAAAGCGGTGCTGCTAACGGGGATGCTTCGTTCGCAGGGAATACAGGCTGAACCGGTTGCAGTGGTTTCCGATCGATATTACAATAAGAAAGCAGTCAGTGCTGCAATGATTGAACGTTTCCTTGTGAAAGTAAGCCTGCAGGGGTTGGAGCCAATTTTCCTTTCTTCCACCCAGCCGGAACAGCAGGATTTCAGGTTCATGCTTGCAGGAAAACGCTTAATTTCACTTGTTCCGGGTAAACCCCAGCCTTCAGAAGTTGTTGCTGATGCTAAAAATATAGTAACGCTTTCAGGAAATCTCGAGCTGAACGATGATTTGAGTCTGAAGGGAAAGATGAACCTTGAACTTGGCGGACGATTGAATCCCTGGCTTAAATTACAAAAGGACACAGCTTATGCGGCGTCTATGCTTTCGACTGTTTTCGGAAACGGGAAAATCAGTGATATTACGAAGGGCAAAACGGATATTGACCTTTCGTCATTTGGTTTTAATGCAGCTTCAAGTTCATTTGCCAATGAAAAGGCCGGTCATGTGTTTTTAAAATTTCCGGCTGTTCCTTCCGGTTCGGATAGCTGGCATATGACTGAACTTCTGAGTAAACGCACCGAGCCGCTCGAAATCCCTTTCGCTATTAATGAATCTTACGATATTTTTATTGCCATTCCAGAAGGGATGACGCTTATTTCGCCATTCGCCGACTTGAAAATGAATAATGAATTCGGCAGTATTGAATGTTCTGTTTCGGTGCAAGGGAACCAGCTTCATATTGTACGGGAAATCAATATTTTAAGCACCTATGTGCCGGTTGAGAAGTATGAAACATTTAGAATGCTGATCAATAGCTGGAACAGTAAGAAGTACAGGGAGGTGGCGTTGAAGAAAAGCTGATAAACTAAAGTGAACCGCAAAGGGATTACTATATAATTCGCCTGAACTCAAATAATTATTAGCAAAGAAGGGAGAAAAAAATGGCAGGAACTTTTTCGCAAATTTATATCCAGGTTGTTTTTGCAGTAAAAGGAAGGGAAAATCTCCTGCTGAAGGTATGGCGGGATGATGTTTTCAAATACATGGCTGGAATTATCAAAGGCAAAAACCAAAAGTCAATTATTGTAAATGGTGTTTCTAATCATGTTCATTTGTTTATTGGGCTGAAACCTTCAATATGCCTTTCGGATTTGGTGCGTGACATTAAAAATAACTCAACCAATTTCATTAATGAGAAAAAGTTGGTAAAAGGCAAATTTGCCTGGCAGGAGGGATTCGGAGCTTTTTCATATTCGCACTCTCATATTGATAATGTTTATAACTACATATTAAACCAGGAAGCGCATCATGCAAAAGTTACGTTCAAGGATGAATATATCGGTTTTCTGAAGAAATTCGAAATTGAGCATGATGAAAAATATTTATTTGACTGGCTGGATTGATTGTTTCACCCCTTCGGGGTTTAATTCGATTTAAGAACTCATTTTCCCAGAATCATGTCATCCCTTCGGGATTTTTAAGAGCAAAACTGTATTGAAACCCCGAAGGGGTGACATTATTCTAACACGCAGACATAGCCATACAGCAAAAACCCCGAAGGTGTGACAGGATTTTAAGAGGATGTGAGCTACATTCCGACCCAACCCCGAAGGGGTGACATTATTCTAACACGCAGACATAGCCATACAGCAAAAACCCCGAAGGGGTGACAGGATTTTAACCCACTTTGCAGCTAATCCGAAAAAAACAATTGCTGTTCAATGAATTGGCAATCGTCGAGTTCGGATTTGTGTACTACAGATTTTTTCTTTTTGAAGGGTGCATATTTATATTTTAAAGCATC
>Ga0335397_10004470_pt1 | contig 18481 bp, 12 predicted proteins | sample MAT04_FD_205740 | JGI IMG/M metagenome (GOLD analysis project Ga0335397, IMG submission 205740) | Freshwater microbial communities from Lake Fryxell liftoff mats and glacier meltwater in Antarctica - MAT-04 (spades assembly) (version 2) ... | reverse complement strand
TTCACCACCGCCGACGAAGCGCTGCTGCTCGCGCTCGCGTCGCAGGCCGCGGTGTCGATCGAGAACTCCAAGCTGTTCTTGTCGCTGGTCGACAAGAACATGGAGCTGCTCGACGCGAAGGAGCAGCTCGAGCGCAAGATCCGCGAGCTCGACGTCTTGTTCGAGATAGCCCAGGTCGCGGCGAGCGCGATGCGCCTCGACGAGCTGCTCGAGGGCGTGCTCGCGCGGACGATGCGCGCGATCGACGCCGAGGCCGGCAGCATCTTGCTCGCCGACGAAGAGAGCGGCGATCTACGGTTCCGCGCGGCCGTCGGCGGCGTGCCGGACGCGGTGAAGCGGCTGAAGATCAAGTCTGGCCAAGGGATCAGCGGCTGGGTCGCGAGCCACGGTGAGCCGCAGATCGTCAACGACGTCGACGTCGATCATCGTCACTCCAGCGAGATCGCGGATCGCGTCGGCTACCACCCGCGCTCGGTCTTGTGTGTGCCGCTCCGCTGGAAGGACGGAGTCGGCGCGCTCGAGCTGCTCAACAAGGCGCACGGCAGGCAGGGCTTCACCGAAGACGACGTGAAGTTCGCCAGCGTCATCGCCGGGCACGTCTCGAACGCGATCGCGCTCGCGCGGTTTCGCGAGATGCGCGAGCGTGAAGAGCGCCTGTCGACGATCGGCCAGCTGCTGTCGAGCGTGCTGCACGATCTGAAGACGCCGATGACGGTGGTGCAGGGCTACGCGCAGCTGCTCGTCGGCGAGCGCGATCAAGAAGTGCGGCAGAGCTACGGCGATGCGGTCTTGCGGCAGGTGCGCTTCGTCAACGCGATGACGCGCGAGATCCTCGCGTTCGCGCGCGGCGAGCGCACGGTGCTCGTCGGCAAGGTGTACCTGCACACGTTCTTCACCGAGGTGCAGGAGCAGCTCGAGCGCGAGCTGCGCGACCGCGGCGTCCACGTGCGCCTCGAGCTCAAAGATCGCGGCGTCGGCCACTTCGATCAGCAGAAGATCGAGCGCGCGCTGCACAACCTCGCGCGCAACGCGGCGGAGGCGTTCGGCGAGGCGGGCGGCAACGTCACCATCGGCGTCGATCGTCGCAAGCCAGTCGGGCCCGAGGATGGCGGCGCGATCATCCTCACCTTTGCCGACGACGGCCCCGGCATTCCGGAGGAGATCCGCGGTCGGCTCTTCGAGAGCTTCACGACGCACGGCAAGAAGGGTGGCACCGGCCTCGGCCTCGCCATCGTGCGCAAGATCGTCGAGGATCACGGCGGCACAGTGAGCGTCGACAGCGAGCCGGGGCACACGGTGTTCACTGTGGTGCTCCCGCAGCCGCGCGCCGCGACGCTCGCATTGCCAGCGACCGCAACCAAGTCGACACCGCCGCCTGCGCTGCCGGCGAGCACCAGCAAGTCGACACCGCCGCCTGCGCTGCCCGCTGCGAGCACGGCAAGCACGCCGAGCACGGAGCGCGCGCCCGGTAGCGACACGCCGAGCGGTGAGACGCGGCTGATGTGATGGGCGCAGCACGCGCATCGATAGTCGTGCTGATGCTCGTGATGTTCGCGTCGCTGATGTTCGGCTGCGACACCGGCGAGCCGCTCGCAACTGGCGATCAGTTCCTCGCGTTCGATCGCGACTTCGCGGACTTCGAGAGCTGGACGCGATTCGAGCGCGATGCGGCGCTGCCGTCGACCCACCCCGACGCGTACTCGCTGGTTTACGTGAACGCGCTTCCGCCTGCGGGCAGCACGACGTTCCCACAGGGCACGATCATCGTGCGCGTCGCGCCCGTCGGCTCGATCGACACCTGGGTGGCGCACGCGATGGTCAAGCGTGGCGGCGACTACAACGCAGACGTCGCGCCGGGATGGGAGTTCTTCGATCTGCACCTCGTCGCCGACGGATCCGCGCGCGTGCCGCACATCGCGTGGCGAGGTGCACAGACGCCCTCCGGCGATGGCTACATGGGGCCCGACGGTGGCTCGGCGCTGTCGTGCGGGCACTGCCACGGCCTCGGCGGCGGCTCGAACGACTCCGTGCTCGGCGACGAGCTCGCGCTGCACTCTCTTTGATCGGCGCGTCGCCTGAAAGTGCGCCGCATCTTCTGTGCACTTCTGCTCTGCATGCCGAGTCTGACGATGGGAGCTCTTCGATGACACGCCACCAACGCCTCACCACGCTGCTTGCGCTCGCCCTCACGTTCGCTCTCGTCGGCTGCGGCGACGACGACGACGCGCCGCTCCCGCCCGATGCGGGCATGCCGGATCTCGGCCGCGACGATGCAGGCCCGCCCGATTCCGGACGTCCGCCGTACGACGCAGGACCCATCACGCGCATCCCCGAGCTGACGGCGCGCGAGGGGCGCACCGGCTGCACCTTCGAGCGCGGCGCGATGCCGTGGCAGACCCTTGGCGAAGAACATCCGATCGGCGAAGACATCCCGATCGATCACTTCATCCTGCTGATGCAGGAGAACCGCTCCTTCGATCACTACTTCGGCCAGATGCCCGGAGTCGACGGAATCCCGGCGGGCGCTTCGAATCCGCGCGCCGACGGCACGCCGGTCGCGCCGTTCCACCTCGACACGTATTGCACGGAGGACACCGCGCACGGCTGGTCCGCGAGCCGGACGCAGTGGGGCGGCGGCGCGAACGACGGCTTCGTCGTCACCAACGACCCCGCAGGCGAACGCGCGATGGGCTACTACGACGCGTCGGATCTGCCGTTCTACTACGACCTCTACAGCACCTTCGCGATGAGCGATCACCACCACTGCTCGGTGCTGGGACCAACCTGGGTGAACCGCGAGTTCTTCCTCAGCGGCACGTCGTTCGGTCTGACCAGCAACGAGGCGATCCCCGCGCCGCTGGTCGCGCCCGATCGCGGCGACTTCGTCATCTTCCAGCTGCTCGACCTCGCCGGCGTCGACTGGTCAATCTACTACGAGGTGCTCCCGTTCGTGTACGGGCCGTTCCCGTCGTGGTCGTTCGAGCCTGGTCAGCGCCGCCACTTCAAGCGCGGCAACACGCTGCTCGCCGACATCGACGCCGGCAATCTCCCGCCGGTCGTGTGGGTCGATCCGACCTGGGACTTCAGCGGCGGCGTCGACGCCACTGACGAACATCCGCACGCGAACGTACAGAACGGCCAGGCGTGGATCCGCGAGATCGTCATCCGCGTGATGGCGAGCCCATTGTGGGAGCGCACCGCGATCATCCTCACCTACGACGAGCACGGCGGCTTCTACGATCACGTGCCGCCGCCGGCCGCCTGCGTCCCTGACGATCTCGAGCCCGGCGGCGACGAGCACTTCGACCGCCTCGGCTTCCGCGTACCGCTCGCGGTGATCAGCCCGTACTCACGCCCAGCGTACGTGTCGCCGGAGGTCACCGATCACGCCAGCATCATCCGCCTGCTCGAGGCCCGCTACCTGCTGCCCGCGCTCACTGCCCGCGACGCGAATGCGTGGCCCCTACTCGACATGTTCGACTTCAGCACCGCGACGTTCGCGACCCCACCGACGCTCGCCGAAGCGCCCATCGACGCCGCCGAACTCGCCGAGTGCCACGCAAATTTCTGAGCAAACCCACGCCCCAACGCCGCCAGCGCCGCGCAGGACCGAACACGCAGCACCTTCTCCGTCCAGCCCAGGCAAACGCGCACCGCCGCCCCAATGCCGCCAGCGCCACGCGGAGCCGCACACGCACCATCCTGCGCCGCCCACCCCGCGCACCTACTCCCCCGAGAACCCCTCCCTCAAGGGAGGGGCTGGGGAGGGGCCTTACCCGAAATCGCGCTCCTGCCGCTCTTGGTCCTCTTTGCAGCGGATGCAGAGGGTGGTCTCCGGGCGCGCCTCGAGCCGCTTCACCGAGATCTCCTCGTCGCACGACTCGCAAGTGCCGAACGTGTTGTCCTCAATCTTCTTGAGGGCACGATCGATCTTGTCGAGGAACGACTTCTCGCGGCCGCGTAGGCGGAACGTGAACGACTGGATGTACTCGCTCGACGCGAGGTCCATCTCGTCCGGCAGATCGTTGGCGTCGAGGGTCATGTCCTCGGCGATCGTCTGCTGGGCATTCTTGATCAAGGCCTCGCGCTTCTCTTCGAGGATCTTCTTGAACCGCTTGAGCTCGGTCTTCTTCATCCCTCGACCCCTTGTGACGGAGAGCGTGGGAGCATAGTTCCCTCGTCCGTGGCGTCAAGCCTTGTCACGCGCTCGGCACGTCGATGGTCTCACGCGAGCGCGCGCTTCGATCACGAGCCGACGCGCCCCCGCGGACGAAAACCGCGATCGAACAGCCGCACGCGGCGCAGCAGCAGATCGAGCACGAACAGGCCGAGCGCCGCGTAGAGCAGCGGCGGCCAGAGTGGCTCGTTGTTCCGCACTTTCTCGCCGCGCGGATCGAACAGGCGCGCAGGGCTCGGCTCGCGATCGCCGCCGGTGAGCTCTGCCGCGCGCCGCAGCAGCGTCTCGTCGGGCTCGATGGTCGCGTATTCACGCGGGTACGGATTGGCGACCTGCGCGCGACTCTCGGCGATCTGCCGACCGTCGCGGGTGTGCACCGCTTCGAGCACGAACGCGCCGTAGCGATCGAGCGGGAAGCGCGCTTCGTAGCGTCCTGGCGCGGTCTGTCGCAGCGGGTGCGTCTCTTCTCGCGCGGAGTCGTCTGGCGCAGCGTCGCCAGCATCACGCGCTGCGCCATTCTGCGCGACGCCATTCTGCGCGACGCCATTCTGCGCTGCCAGGCCGCCGTCGTTCATCGGTCGCGGAGCGCGCCGATCGGTCCGCGCGCCGAGCGGTCCGGTGAGCGTGACGCGGCTCTCGAGGCCGTCCATGAAGCGATCGTCTTGGCCGATCGCGTCGACCTCGACGTGCACTTCGCCGTCCTCGATCGTCGCGCGCATATCGAGCGTCTGGCGACGACGCTGGCGCATGTGCTCGCGCACGAGCTGTGACCAAAACGGCTGATATCCAGGCCAGCGCAGCCACTCGACGGCCCAGCGATTCTTGATGTCGCTGGTCCACGCGAGCGACCAGCCGAGGCCGACGCGCCAGCGCGCGAGCAGCGGCTCGCCGAGCTCCGAGCGCAGGATCACTTGCGCCGGTGAGGGCTTCGCTTGCGTCGCGACGTAGCCGTGTAGAAAGGGCGCGCTGCCGACGTCGATGCCGCGCAGGAAGTCGGCGGGCGACGCGACGATCGGCTGGAAGTACTCTTCGACGGCGCTCGATCGCGACACGGTGCTCGTCTCGCGCGTGAAGATGCGCGGCACGTTGTGCGGGTCGACGGTGAAATACGCGCGACCGCCGCCGAGGTTCGCCATGCTCTGCAGCAGCGAGCGGTTCACATCGGCGCCGAGACCGACGACTGACACGGTGATGCTCTCGGCGCGCATCGCCTGCACCAGCGTCTCGAGGCCGCTCTCTTGCGTCTGACCGTCCGTCAGCAGAATCACGTGCTTGATGCGCGCGCGCGTCACGGCGAGGTCTTGATAGGCCATGTCGAGCGCCGGAAAGATCGCCGTGCCGCCCGACGGCGCGAGGCGGCCGATGTCGGTGAGGATGCGCAGTCGATTCGCCGCGCTCTGCATGCGCACGACGCGCACTGGCTGCGAGTCGAAGCCGACCACCTCGAGGTAGTCCTCCGCGGAGAGGATCTCTGCCGTCGCCTTCGCGGCGTCCTTGGCGAGCTCCATCTTGATGCCGGTCATCGAGCCGCTCTTGTCGATGACGAGCGCGAGCGCGAGCGACGGCTGATCGCGGCGGCGCTCGGCGTCCATGCGCACTGGCAGCAGCTGCTCGATGCGCGTCCCGCCCCAGCCGCCGAGGCCGAAGCCTTGCTCGCCGCCGGCCATTAGGAAGCCGCCGCCGAGATCACGCACGTAGCGCTCGAGCGCGTCCATCTGCCCGAGCGAGACCGCGTCGGCGGGCACGTCGGAGAGCACGACGAAGTCGAAGCGCTCGAGCTCGCGCACGTTGGTCGGCAGCTCACGCGGACCGCGCACATCGACCTCGTATTCGCCAGCGACGAGCGCGCGCGCGAGATACGTCGCGCGCGACGGATCGGACTCGACCAGCAGCACCGCGGGGCGTCCGGGCACGATGGCGCTGGTCGCGAAGCGGTTGTTCGCGCGGAAGCGGTCAGGCCCCTGCACGTCGAGATCGACGGTGTACGTGACCGGGCCCGGCACGCGCACGATGCTGCGCATCTCGACCTCGGTCTCGCCGCGCGGCAGCTGAAGCTCGCGCGACGGATCGAGCGCGTTGGCTGCGTCGTCTTGGCGGAGGCGCACGCGCACCTTCGTCGGCGCGCTCGCGAACAGGCGCGTACGCACCATGAACGTCGAGCCGACCTCGATGCGATCGGGCAGCGTCACGCTGCGCACCGCGACCTCCGCGGGCACGCCGCGCTTGTACGCGTGGTACGAGACGCGCACGCCGAACCGCTTGGCGCGGCTCGCCTCGGCGAGCAGATCGCCCTCGGTCTGCGCGCCGTCGGAGACGATCACCGCGCGACGCAGATGACCCGGCGGAAACAGCCCGTACGCGAGCTGCAGCGCCGCCTCCAGATCGGTGCCGGCGCCGGCGCTCTCTACCGCGCCTGCGGCCGCGGCGTGCCGCGGGATCGCCGGAATCGCGTCGTCGTCGTCGTCGTCGAGAGGCACCACGCGTGGATGGCGCGCGAAGGCGACCAAGCGCACGTCGTTCTCGCCGCGCGCCTGCCACGCCGCCTGCACGATGGCGCGTGCGTCGCCGAGCGACTCGTCGGTCACCGACTCCGACACATCGACGAGGAACACGGTGCTGATCAGCGAGCTCTCGGTCGTGCGCGCGGGCCGCGCGAGCGCGAGCGCGAGCGCGGCAATGAGCAGCGAGCGCAGCAGCAGCGAGAGCACACGCTGCAGCGGCGGCAGATCAGCGAGCGAGTGGCGCAGCGCCCAGCCGAGCAGCGGCACGACCGCGAGCACGAACAACATCGTCGGCGCGACCAGCGTGTAGCGGTCTGCGCCGCGCACCAGCTCGCGCGGGCCGACGGCGACGTACCACGCGACGAGCGCGGCGACGCTGGCGGAGAGCGCACCGAAGAGCAGCGCCTCGAGCGCGATGCGTCGCTTCATCGGCACACCGCGCGATCGCGACACGGGCTCATACGGTCACCCGTCGATGGTAGGTGACCCACTCGATGCAGATCAGCGCGAGCGCGGCGAGGACCAGCGTGATCCACAGCTCCGCGCGCAGGCCCGCGCGGCCCGGGACGACACGACCCGCGGTGGTCGCACCGACGACGAGGCGCGACTCCGGCGCGATGTCGAGCTCGGCGTCGTTGGCGAGGTTCGCCGCGAACACTTGCTCGGCCGTCGCGCCCGAAGCAGTGCGCGTGCGCAGCGTGTAGAAGCCTGCGCGCAGCCCCGCGAAGATCGCGCGGCCCTCGAGGACCGGCACGGTGCGCGTGTCGCCATCCGGCGCGACGATGGTCGCCTCGCGCGCTCCGGCGGGAACGGGCACGCGCCAGGTCTCGCCGGTGCGGTAGCTCGACAGGTAGGACGCGTCCTCCTCGACGAACCAGTCGATCGCGTTGAGCAGCACCAGCGGCCAAGCGACGCGCAGCGGCAGATCGCTGTGGCGCACATCGAACGTGAGCGCGACGAATTTCCGTCCGCCGCGCGTGCCAGCGACGATGAGCGGCCCGCGCGCGTCACCGGCGACCGCCTTGTCACCGGGCGCGAGGCGCACCGCGAGCGCGTCGGCGACGTTCACGTCGCGCAGCGCCGTCCAGCGCGTCAGCGGATGACGGCGATCGATCTGCTCGAACAACGGACGCGTGATCGCGCCGGTGATCTCGAGCGGGCCGACGCCGCCCGCGGCCGGCTGCGGATGCAGATAGATCGCGCTCGCATCGGGCAATGTCGACGGCACGAAGTCGTCGAAGATGATGACGTCGTAGCGGCCGGCGCGCGGATACGCCTCGGGCGCGATCTCGGTGACGTCGAGGTACTCGTCGAGCAGCAGCGCAGCCTGCAGATACAAGTTGCCGCGCGACACGCAGAGTACGCGCGCGCGGCGCCGCTCGGGCAGCCGTGCGTAAGCGCGATCGTCGGCGGGCAGATCATCGCGCGCGCCGCCGGCCAGCGTGATTCGCGCCTCGAGCGTGCGATCGGCGCCGGAGATGTCCTGAAAGAAGCGCGCGATGCGCTCGCCCTTCTGGAGCTGCAGCTGCTGGACGTCGATCGCCTGCCCATCACCGAGCAGCGAGAGCTCGATCGACTCGTCGCGATCACCCGCGTTGCGCAGCTCGACGAGCACCTCGCTCCGGCTCTTGTCGAGCGGATAGCGGCGCACGCTGAACGCCGTGATGCCGACGTTGCGCCGACCGCGGCCGACCTTGACGTAGCGCAGCGCGACCGGGCCGAGCGCGACCTCACCTTCGTCGTCGCGCGCCGGGCCGAGGTGGCCGTCCGAGACGACGACGACCTCGGGGTGCGGCTGATCGCGCAGCACGTCGAGCGCGAAGCGCAGGCCCGCAGCGAGCGACGCCGCGACCTCGGTCGGCTCGACGGAATCGAGCGCCTCGCGCAGCACCGCTGGGTCGTCCGTCATCGGCGACACCGGCGTGGTGTGCGCCTCCATCCGCGCGATGAGCACGCGATCGTTCGGGCCGAGTCCGTCGATGAGCGTGCGCACCTCGTCCTTCGCCTTGCCAAGCCGCGACGGACGCACATCGGTCGCCTGCATCGACGCGCTCGCGTCGACGAGCACGACGATGCTGCGGCCCTCGGCGCTCGCGCCCTTCCAGCGCGGATCACCAAGCGCACCGGCGAGCAGCGCGACCAGCAGCAGCGCGAGCAGCAGCGAGAGCAAGCGCTTCAGCTGCGAGAACAAGCGCGTCGTGCGCTCGTCGGCGAGCACCTGATCCCACAGGCGCACGAACGGCACCGCGACCTGCCGGCGGCGCAGCTTGAGCAGATAGAGCCCGACGACGACGGCGCCGACGGCGCCGAGCACCGTGAGCACCTGTGTGAGCGACAGGCCAGCGAGCTCGATCACGCGCTCACCCGAGCATCCCGCCGCGCCGCAGGATGCGCAGGATCGCCTCGTCGAACGGCGTGCTCGTCTCGACCGGGTAATACGCGACCTGCTTCTCGGCGCAGAAGCGCTCGATGCGCGCGCGATACGCGTCGTGCGCCTTCGCGTAGCGGTCGAGGACGCGCGGCGTGACGGTGATCTCGCGCGCTTCGCCGGTCTCTTCGTCGACGAGGCGGACGTCGCCGTGCAGGGGAGGGCGCACCTCGCTCGGGTCGAACACCTGGATCACGTGCGTCTCGAACTTCTGATAGCGGAGGATGTTGATGCCGTCTTCGAAGCCGCCCGGATCGTAGAGATCGCTGATCAAGATCGCGACGCCGCGCCGCTTGTTCTGCGCGACGAACATGCGCAGCGCGTCGGCGAGGCCAGTTGGTCCATCGGCTCGCTGCTCGCGCAGGAACTTGAACGCCGTGAAGATCCGGTTCTTGCCGCGCGTCGGCGGCAGGCGCCCGCGAATCGCGTCGTCGAAGCTCACCAGCGAGACGCGATCGAGCCCAGCGAGCGACACGTACGCGAGCGCCGCGGCGAGGCGCTTGGCGTAGTCGAGCTTCGGTGGATCGCCGAACGCCATCGAGCGCGAGCGGTCGAGCAGCACGTAGACCGAGAGGTCTTCTTCTTCTTCGAACAGCCGCAGCAAGAGCCGCCCGGAGCGGCCGTAGACGTTCCAGTCGAGGTAGCGAAAGTCGTCGCCCGCGCTGTACTCGCGGTGGTCGGCGAACTCGATGCCGCCGCCGGTCTTCTTCGAGCGGCGCTCGGCGCGCGTGCGCCCTTGGTGCATCCGCCGCGCGGCGAGCGCGAGCATCTCGAGCTTCGCTTGGAACTGCTCGTCGAAGAGATCGTCGTCGCCACGACGCGCGCGCGTCGACGCCACCGCCGAAGCGGGAGGGCCACTCTTGCTTTTGCCGCGAAGCCAGCCGAACACTCGGCTCCTCAGGCTTTCGACGCCGGTTTCGAGGCTCCTGCTGTCTCGGGCACGACGCGCAGGATCTCGTCGAGCACCTGATCGGTGCGCACGCCCTCGGCCTCACCCTCGAAGTTCAGGATCATCCGGTGGCGCAGCGCCGCCTTCGCGACCGCGCGCACATCGTCGACCGACGCACCGAAGCGGCCGCCGAACAGCGCCTGGATCTTTGCCGCGACGAGGATCGACTGCGCACCGCGCGGGCTCGCGCCGAAGCGCACGAACTTCTTCACGATGTCGGGCCCGGCGCCAGCCCGCCCAGGCGTCGGCGGATGGGTCGCTTCGACCAGGCGAATCGCGTAGTCCTGCACGTGCCGCGCGACCGCGACGTCGCGCACAACGCGCATCATCGCGAGCACCCGCTGCTTGTCGAGCACCGGCTTGATCTGCGGTACCTCCGTACCGGTCGTGCGATCGAGGATCGTGTGCAGCTCCTCGCGCGAGGGAAACTCGACGTGCAGCTTGAACAAGAAGCGATCGAGCTGCGCCTCGGGCAGCGGATACGTGCCCTCCATCTCGAGCGGATTCTGCGTCGCGAGCACGAAGAACGGCTGCTCGAGCTTGTGCGTCGTCTTGGCGACGGTGACTGAGTGCTCCTGCATCACCTCGAGCAGCGCGCTCTGCGTCTTTGGCGTCGCGCGGTTCACCTCGTCGGCGAGCACGATGTTCGCGAAGATCGGCCCGGGACGAAACTGGAACTCCTTACGCCCCGCGTCGTTCTCGTCGATGACCGTCGTGCCGACGATGTCCGCTGGCATCAGGTCGGGCGTGAACTGCACGCGCGAGAAGCTGAGCGCGAGCGCCTCGCTGAGCGTGCGCACGAGCATCGTCTTGCCGAGACCGGGTACGCCCTCGAGCAGCGCGTGACCACCGGCGAGCAGGCACGTCAGCACGCCGTCGACGATCGGCGCCTGGCCGACGATGCGCTTGCCGATCTCGGCGCGAAGGATGGCGACGTCCCGCCCGAACGCGGCGACCTCGGCGGAAGGCTGTTTGCTGTCGCTCATGGCTGGGTGCCTCTGTCGCTCATGGCTGGCTGTCTCTCGGTCGGATGAGCTGGAAGTAGCGGCGTACGTAGAAGCGATAACCGCCGGGGATCTGATCTTGTTCGATCACTTCTTCTGCATGCGATTCGTAGTCGACGAACACGCGCTCGTATTCGTGCGAGGCAAAGCCGCGCTCCGCCGCGCCGAGGATCACCTCGCTGCGCGTTGGCCCGCGGCCGGATTGCTCGCCTTCGACGCGCGTCGCTTGGCGCGAGCCAGAGAGGCGCGTCGGATCGTCGAGCGTCGTTGGATCGTGGCCGGCGCCGGCCCCTGGGCCTTGTCCGCCTTGGCCAGCGCCGTCCGCGCCTTGCCCGGGGCGCGTGCCCATTCCCGGCATCTCGAGCACCGCGCTTCCGCCTTGCCCAGGCATCAGCACGCGGGGGCCGTTCTGGCCCTGCTGCCCAGGTCCTTGGCCCTGGCCACCTTGTCCCGCCTGGCCCGGCTGTCCGCCCTGTCCAGGTTGCCCAGCTTGTCCGGATTGCCCAGGCTGTCCGCCTTGGCCCTGTTGGCCCTGCGCGCGCTGAACGAAGCGGTCCATCCGCGACTGCCCTTGGCCACCTTGCTGCTGTCCGCTCTGTCCTTGTTGTCCCTGGCCCTGCTGTCCCTGGCCCTGCTGCTGGCCTTGTTGCCCTTGTCCCTGTTGCTGCTGGCCTTGGCCGCCCTGCTGCTGGCCGCCTTGCCCTTGTTGCCCTTGTTGCCCCTGCTGGCCGTTCTGCGCTTGCTGCTCGCGCTGCCGACGCACCAGCTCGCGCAGCTCCGACAGGCGCTCCTCGAGCGAGCGTCGCTGCTCTTCGCTCATCTGCTCGCGCCCCATGCGATTCAGCTCTTCGGCGCTGCGCTCGAGGCTCCGTGACGCCTGATCCCGATCCTGCTGCTCGAGGCTCTGCGCGGCCTGCTGCATCTCGCGCTGCAGACGCTCGAGGCGGCGCTGCTGCTCCTGCGAGTCCGCGTGCTGCCGCTCGAGCCGCTGTAGCTCGCGGCGCCGGCGTTCGAGGAGCCGACGCTCCTGCTCCGGCTGCGTCTGCTTCTGCGCCTGTTGCTCGCGCTGCCGCTGAAGCAAGCGCTGCATCTCTTCGCGTCGACGCTGCAGCTCCGTCTCCGAAGGTGCGGGCGGCTGTGCGGCCGCCGCGCGTGCGAGCGCCTCGCGCAGCCGCTCGAGCTCGCGCTGGCCCGGCGGATTCTGGCGCAGCGCCTCGGCGAGCTGCTGCATCTCTTGCGCAGCACGCCGCGCGTCCGACTCACGCAGCGCCTCGGCCGCGGCTTCCGTCTGGCTCGAGCGCGCCAGCTCTTGCGCGACCTGGGCGAGCGTCTCGCGCATCTCGTCCGAGTCAGCGCGCCGCGCGTCTTCGAGCGACTGCTGCACTTGTTGCAAGCGACGCAGCGCCTCGGTTCGATCGAGGCGGCGCTCGGCGAGATCGGTGACCAGCTGATCGAAGCGCTCGGCCGCATCGCGCACGTCACGCGCGAGCTCCGGATCATCGAGCACCTCGCGCACATCGCTGCGAAACGCATCGACATCGTCGGCGTGGAGCCCAACCGTCGGCAGGCGCGCGGGTGGGCGACGCACGGTGACGATCGTCGGCACCTCGAGCAGCGCGAGGCCGGCCACCGCGATCGCGAGCCCCGCGACGAACACGAGGTCGCGCGGGAGCTGCAGCGGCAGCGCGCGCTTTGGCGAGAGCGTCGCAGCGCGCGCAGCAGCGTCGTCGATCGCCGCAAGCATGAACGGCGTGCGCTCCGCGTCAGGCAGCGCCGCGAACGAGAGCGCGCTCGCGGTCCGGTCGTGCAGGTCGTGCGCGCGATCGAGGAGCCGCGCGGCGAGCAGCGCTTGCACCGGACGCAGCGCGCCAAGCAGCGCGCCCAGCACGGGCAGCGCTGCGGCCACCGTGAGCCAGGGCAGCGCCTCCGACTGGCCAATCGCGCCGGTCTTCACCGCAGTCACGACGGCCGCGGCGAGGCCGAGCCCGGCGAGCGCGAGCGTCGCCGCTGCGTCGAGCGCGCGCTGAAGACGCAAGCGCAGCGTGACGGCGCGAACTGGACGGAGGAGGGGAGTGGTGTCGCTCATCGGCTGATAGACAGCCCACGGGCTCGCAGGGCTGGGTCACAGACGCCTGGCGGGTCCGAAATGTTTCGGCGGTCGTGGCGGACGCCGGGCACGGAGGGGAGCATACGCGTTCGTCGAGCGCGTGCTACGAGCGTCGGCGATGCCCAGCGAACTCGCTCCGGCGCTGTATTTCCCGGTCGTCGCCGCGCCGCTGCGCATGCAGGCGGGGCTGCTGCGCTTCGGTACGGACTTCGGCAATGGGGCAGCGGACAGCCGCTATTTCCAGATCGATGCTCGGCTCGAGTCGACGCTCGCCGCCAAACACGCCGCGCCGCGCGACCGGCACGTCATGGTGGCGCCGCTCGACGCAGCCGGCGAGCGCGCTTGTGACGCCGCGCTCGCGTGGATGCGCGCGACGCTCGCGGCAGAAGCGCCCGCGCAGCTCGCGCGCGCCGACGTCGATTCCGCAGCGCGCAATCCGTTCGATGCGCTCGGCCGCGCCGTGCAAGAGGACTTCGCCGTGCTCGATCGCGGTCCGGACGGCGCAGGCCGCACGCTCGTCGTGCACGTCTGCTTTCCGAGCGGCTGGCGCCCAGAGCGCCTCGCCGGCGCGAGCTTCGCGGACATTCACGTGCCGGTGCCATCGTTCGGCAAACCCGACGCCGCCGCGCGCAGCATGGTCAGCGCGATGATCGACCGCGGCCCCTACGTGCGCTTCGTGTGGACGCTCAGCGTCGACGATGCGCTCGATCATCACCCGGATTCGGGCCAACGCGCGCCATGGCCAACGACGCCGCCAGACAAAGGCCCTCGCGGCTTTCTGCGTGTCGAGCGCCAAGTCACCGTGCCGCTGGTCGGCGCCGACGCCAGCGTGTTCTTGATTCGCACGTATCTCTATGCGCTCGACACGCTCGACGCAGCGCAGCGCACCGTCGTCCGCGCCGCGCTCGATGCGATGCCCGACGAAGTGCGCCGCTACAAAGGGCTCCCGACGTCAGACATCGTGTTCGGCGGCGACGGCTGACGCGGGGCTAGCCGGCCGTGCATCGGCGCGAGGCGACGCTCATCCTGGTGGGTGGATTACACGGAGGAAGCTGTCGACGCATCGCGTCGCCATAGCGAACGTCTGGTCGTCGCACAGGAACGCTGCCGCGCGCGTTTCAACCGTCCACCACGCAGCATCGCTGGCGAGCTGGTTGTGCAGCCCATCGCAGTCGTCGTTGTAGCGGTTGCACAGCTGGCCCGCGAAGGCGTCGTCGGCGGCAGGAAAACACTCCGGCGCGCAGCCGGTCGACGCCGCGCACTCGTACGCGGGGATCGCGATGCTTGGCTCTTCGGTCGCGGCGAAGGTGCTGCACTGCGCGGCCGATGCGTCGGGGTGGCAAGCGGCGAGAAAACCGCGGCACGCAGTGTCCGACGCTGGATCGGGCTGCGGGTTCTCGTGGACGAAGGTGTAGTCCCACTCCTTGCACGCGCCTTCCGCGCCGCTGCACGCGCAGGCGGGCGCGTCGTTGCAATACGAAGTGCACACGTAGCCGGGTTGGTGCGCGTAGCAGCCGGCGCAAGTAGAAGCCCAGTCGCTGATGCAATCGCTGCGTTCGGCCGCGCAGTCGCGCACTGCAGTACAGGTGCGGTGCATGGTCCAGCTGCCCACGCGAACGTTGTCGGGGTCGGCCGGAGGGGCGTCCGCAGCGCGCTCCATCTCGCCGACAGCGTCCGTCCCTTCGCCAGTCATGCAGGCGGAGAGGAGAACTGAAAAGGTCATCGAGAGAGCGAGGCTGAGGTGGGTCGAGGCGAGACGCGTGTTCATGGTGAGCTCCTTGAGTGCGCGTCTCTTCGGGCCCGCCTCGCCGACGGTTGCGCCCTCCGCTCAACTTTCTGGCGGCGCACTGCCGCACCCCGCTACGATCCGCAGCGATGTCCCGTCGCGCGTCCGTGCTCCTCGTCTTCTCTGCGCTGCTCGCGCCGATGGCGGCGCACGCGCAGGACGCGACGCCCTCCAGCGACAGCGCGCGCGCGACGCCCGCGGCCGACCCGCTGGTCGTCGGCGACGAGTCCGAAGAGCTGCGTGCGCTGCGCCTCGCGGAGCTCGAGCTGTTTGGCCCGGCGGCCGGCGGTCCGCAGACGCTCGCGCATGGCGAGATGCCGCTCGCGCTCACCTCCGAGCTCCCGCCGAGCAGCGGCGAGCGCGCGACGGGCGAGCGTGATCTCGCGTATCTGCAGGGCCTCGCGCTGCCCGATCTGCCGGTGCGCTGGGACACCCGCGTCGTCGACTTCTTGCGCTTCTTCAAGGACGACGCGCGCGGCCGTTCGCTCATGGCCGGCTGGCTTCGCCGCGTGCCGCGGCACGAGCGCGCAGTCCGCGAGGTGTTGCGCGCGGCCAACGTGCCGGAGGATCTCTTCTACGTCGCGATGGTCGAGAGCGGGCTCGATCCGACGGCGCGCTCGGGCGCGGGCGCGGTCGGCATGTGGCAGTTCGTGCAGGGCACGGGCGAAGAGTACGGCCTGGCGCGCGATCACTGGGTCGATCAGCGTATGAGCCCAGAGGCAGCGACTGGCGCGGCTGCGCGTTATCTCGGCGATCTGCATCGCCGCTTTGGCTCGTGGGAGCTCGCGCTCGCGGCCTACAACATGGGCTACGGCGCCCTCATCCGCGCGATCCGCAAGTACAACACCAACGACTTTTGGACGCTCGCGCGCGTCGAGGCGGGGCTGCCCTTCGAGACGACGATCTACGTCGCGAAGATTATGGCGTGCGCTGTCGTCGGGCGGAACCCGGCGCGCTTTGGCTTCGAGGCAATCGCGCGCGAGGCCGAGACGCCGCTCACCGTGATCGAGGTGCCCGGCGGGCTCACGCTGCCGGTGCTCGCGCGCGCCGCAGATCTGATGCCCGCCGATCTTGCGCGGATGAACCCCGAGCTACGCCGCGGCCGCACGCCGCCCGGCGCCGCGAGCTTTCGTCTGCGCGTGCCAGCGGATCACGCCGACGCCTTCGTGCGGCAGCTCGGTCGGCTGCGCGCTCGACAGCCGCAAGAGAAGGTCTACGTCGTGCGCTTCGGCGAGACGCTCGACGAGGTCGCCGCCCGCTTCCGCACCACGGCGAGCGCGCTCTCACGCGCCAACGAGCTCGACGACGTGCGCGTGCGCGCCGGCTTCACGCTGATGGTGCCCGCGGTGGAGCCGCGTGCGCCGAGCGCAGGCGAACCGCCGGTCGTCAGCGTGCCCGATCAGCGCTTCACGTACACGGGCCGCCGCCGCATCTTCTATCGCGTCGTCGACGGCGACAGCGCGAGCGAGATCGCGCGCTTCTTCGGCGTCACCGTCGACGAGCTGCGCCGCTGGAATGGCGTCGATCCGGCCGCCGCGCTGCACCGCGGGATGTTCTTGCAGCTGTTCGTGCCGACGGCGCGTGACCTCAGTCGCGCGCTGGTGCTCGCCGAGCGCGATGTGCGCGTGCTAGTCGTCGGTTCCGACGAGTTCTTCGATTATCACGAAGCGCAGCGCGGCCGCGTGCGCATCCGCTACCGCGTGCGCGAAGGCGACACCGTCGCGTCCATTGCGCGCCGCTTCGATCTCTCCGCGGGCTCCGTCGCGCGCATCAACCGCTTCGATCGCGCCGTCACGCTGCGCGCCGATCAAGAGATCCTCGTCTACGCGCCGCGCGAACAACAGGGCGCAGCCGCAACGTCATCGGTCGACCCAGTGACAGCAGCGGCGAACGCCGCAAACGCGCCAGTCTCGGACGCGCCGCCTAGCACCGCGCCGAATGTGCCTGCCAACATCGCGCCTCCTGCGAGCACGATTTCGCCCGCTGAATCGCCGCCCGTTGCACCGACTGAGCGGTCTGCCGCGCCGACGGTCGCTGCTCCGCCCGTCGCAGATCCACCCTCGACCGATGCGCCGTCCGCCGACGCAGATCCGATCGCTGCGCCGACGGTTGCAAACGAATAGCTCCGCTAAAAGTCGCGGCGGATTCGCAGTAGCTCTGCGAAGTCGTGCATCGCGCGCAGCGCCTCGAACGCCGGATCGAGCAGCAGATCTTCGTCGCGCACTTGGCCATCGACGTACGCCTGCCGCGTCGCCGCCCACCACGCGTCGAGATCGGCGACGGCTGGCACTACGCTCGCGCGTGATGGACGCGTCTGCGGCAGCCCCTCTTGGTGAAGCAGCGCGCGGCGCACGGAGGCGACCCGCTCTTTGTCCTCCGCGTCGTCCGACTGCGCCGCCAGCTGATCGAGCAGCCGCGTCCACCCGCTCATGTCGGTGTCGCCCGCCGCGACCTTGCCGATGACGTCGGCGATGCGCCCTGGCGTCGTCTCGCGCTGCGCCCAGCGCGATGCAGGCGCGCGTGCGGAGAGCCGCGTCGCGGCCTCGAGCGCAAGATCACGCTCGCGTAGCAGCGCGGCGATCTTCAGCGCTTCCCAGTCGCACCACGGCAGCGGCGGCACGCAGCGCGCTGCGCGCAGATAGCTCTGCACGGCGTCCTCGGGTCGACCGGCGCGCTTCAGCGCGTGTGCGACCGTCGCGTGCGAGCTGGCGACATCTGCTTCGATGCCGGCGTGGCGCTCACCGGCGCGCAGGTACTTGTCGAGCGTGAACTCGTCGAAGAAGTCCGGCGACGTCCACTCGGACACCATCGTGCGGCACCATCCATCGAAGGTGCGATAGACCAGCCGCACCTCGCCGGTGTCGACGAAGTAGTCGATGATCGGCCACGTATCGGCGACGGGCCCGGCGCTGCGATCGAACGCGAGCAGCGCGCCCTCGTCGTTCTTGTGAAACGGCAGCGGCAGCTCCGGATCGAGGAACGAGCGCTCCATGCGCTCCGCCAGATCTTTCAGCGTGCCTTCGATGGTCTCGCCGACCGGCGTGCCGACGCCCAGCAGCGTGCCCGTCGGCAGCTTCGCGCCATTCAGCTTGGCGAGCGCGAGCCGCAGATCCGCCGGCAACGGGCTGCCGATCTGGTGCTCGAGGTGCGACAGATCCGCCGCCGACGCAGGAGGATTCGGCACGATGCCGAGCGCTTCCCCCTGCGACAGCACCACCCGCATAAAGTCCTGGACGCCGCGATGCATGAGGCCGCGAGCCTAACAACAAACGCCAAGAGTCAGAAGCAGCATTCTCTGCTCCCAAGTCAGTAGCAGCTTTCTCTGCTCCCAAGTCAGTAGCAGCATTCTCTGCTCCCAAGTCAGTAGCAGCTTTCTCTGCTCCCAAGTCAGTAGCAAACCTTGTTGCGTCCGCCACGCTTCGCTTCGTACAGCTTCTCGTCGGCGGCCTTGAGGAACTGCAGCACGTCGGCGCGCTCCTCGAGCTGAGCGACGCCGATCGAGACGGTCACTGGGATCGACTCGCCCTCG
>Ga0335397_10004468_pt1 | contig 18486 bp, 13 predicted proteins | sample MAT04_FD_205740 | JGI IMG/M metagenome (GOLD analysis project Ga0335397, IMG submission 205740) | Freshwater microbial communities from Lake Fryxell liftoff mats and glacier meltwater in Antarctica - MAT-04 (spades assembly) (version 2) ... | reverse complement strand
CTTGAAATAACGATACCGCTCGAACAGCTGCTGCTCGTCGGACAGGGTCTGGCGCCGCAGCCAGGTGTTGATCACGCGCCGGAACTCGTCGATGCTTTCGGGGTTCTTCAGCGTCGTCGTGTCGCCCACCGGCTGGCCTTCGACCAGCGCGCGCACCATGCGGCGCATGTATTTGCCGCTGCGTGTTTCCGGGAACTGGCTGACCTCGATGAAGTCGCTGGGCACGGCCACCGCGCCCTTCTCCTGGCGCACCAGTTCGGTCAGCTTGCGGCGGTCCTCCGGTGTCAGCTTGCGGCCGGCGCTGGGCTTGATGAAGGCCAGCGGCGTGAGGCCCTTTTCGCGATGCGGCGCGCCGACGACGATGACGTTGCCGACAGGAGAGTCCGGGTCGAGCGAGCGCGCGCGCAGGATCGCGCCTTCGATCTCTTCGGTGCCCATGCGGTGGCCGCTGACGTTGATGACGTCGTCGCTGCGGCCGTGCAGGCTGAAGGAGCCGTCGGCGTGGCGCACGGCGAAGTCGCCCTGCGTGTACGCGAACGTGCCGGCCCAGCGCGACCAGTAGGTCTTGTGCCAGCGCTCGCCGTCACCACGCCAGCCACTGATGACCGCGCCGTTCTCAACACGGAAGTTCTGCGCATCGCCCCACACCGTGCGCGCCAGGTACGGGTACGGCGCCGTGATGACGATCTCGCCCTTCTCGCCGTCCTCGGCGCGGTGCCAGGCCGCCGATGAGGCCGCCGAGCCTTCTTCGCCGACCCACACATCACCCAGGATCCAGGGCAGCGCCCAGGTGTGGGCGTCGGGCCGCAGCGGGAAGTCGGCGTTGCCATAAAAGTGGGTGAACGCAATACCGCCGTGCTCGGTGGCCCAGTAGCTGTTGATGTACTGCGGCGTCATCAGTTCCATGCCGAACTGCTGCACCGCGGGGCTGGTGGGCTCGGCGCAGAAGGTCGCCACGCGCAAGCTGCTGAGGTCGTAGTTGCGCACGTCCACCACGTTCTGCGCGTCGGCCATGATGGTCTTCAGGAAGGTCACGCCGGCCTTGAAGATGCGCACGCGGTAGCGCTCGATGATCGAGGCATAACGCCCTGCATGAGGGAACGTTGGCGCGCCTTCGGCCAGGATGCCGGTGCAGCGCGTCGTCATCGTGGCGCTGAGCAGGTAGCTCTGGCCGGTGATCCAGCCCGGGTCGGCGACCACGTAGACGACGTCGCCGGGCCGCGCGTCGAACGCCACTTTCATCGTGTACGCCACGCCGGCCGTGTAGCCGCCGTGCACATGCACCACGCCCTTGGGTTTGCCGGTGGAGCCCGAGGTGTAGATGAAGAACATCGGGAACTCGGCGTCCAGCGGCGTCGGCGGGCACGAAGCCCACACCGCGCGGACGACTTCGGCGTCCGGCAGCGCCAGCAGGGCAGCCTCGTCGGCGACGTCGATGCCGGCAGCGCGCGCGGCTGTCAGCAAATCGGCCAGCGCGGCGTCGGTGAGCTCATGGCTCCAGCGGTCGCGCTCCGGCCGCCACACCAGATCGGGCTGCGCGGTGTGGCGCACGACGACCACGGCCTCGACGCGGGGCGGTGTTGCCACCAGCGCCTCGGCCATGGCGGTGCGCAGTTCGGCAGCGCCGGCGGCGTCGAGCGCGCCGCTGCGTGAGAGCTCGCGCAGCGCGTGGCCGACGCCGCGCATCACGTCACCACGCACAACCGTCACCTCGCCGTCCAGCGCCTCGTCGATGGCCGCCAGCACGAGCGTTGCATCAGCCGCCGACGCACCGCGGCGCGCCAGGCTGTCGGCCACCACCGCGCGCGCTGCGCTCACACTCACGAAGTTGTCCAGCGCCGGGTCGGTGTAAGCCGACTTGAAGGGCACGATCTGCGCGTTGCGGTAGCCGCCGTCGGCCGTGATGACGATGCGCGCACCGGCATCGTGGATGCGGTCCGACAGCGTCTTGTCCGAGAAACCGCCGAACACCGGCGTGTAGACGATGCCCAGCCGCTTGGCCGCTTCGGTCCAGTACAGCTGGGCCGGAATGTTGGGCAGGTTCAGCGCAATCCGGTCGCCAGCACGCAGACCCAGAGCGCGCAAGGCGAGCGCGCACTTGGCGGTCTCGACCAACAGCAGTTTTCGCGATATGAAATGCTGATCCACCGGCAAACCCCGGCCGTTGTCGCGCGACATGTCCCAGCGGTCGCCTTCGAAGATGTAGGCGCACTCGTCACCGAAACCGGCCAGCACGTGACGGTCGACCTCGTTGAAACAGGCGTTGGTGCGCGCGCCGCTGAACCAGCGGAAATGCGGCGCGTCGCTGTCGTCGAAGGCCTTCGCCCAGGGTTTGAAATCGGCGCCCAGGTCGACGCGAAAGGGCTTGCCGCTGGCGGCATCCCAGCCCACCCAATCGGCCGGTTCACCGCGTGGTTGCTCGCTTTTCAGCCATGCACCGTGCTCGCCGACCTGGGCGATGAACCAATGGATTTCGCTTGCGGCGATGTCACCGTGAAAGGCCCCCGGGTCGACCAGGCAGGCCTGGCGCATGCGTTGCCAGTCCGCACCATTGCGAACCGGGTTGTGTTGGGCAACCGGGGCTGAGACGGCATGTGTTGCGGTTGACGCAGGAAGTGGCTGAGACATGGCAATCGAGCGCTGCGCTCAACACCGCAGGCACCCAGCCGACGCGATGACCTAACGCAGCAGCGGGGAACATGAACGGGGCCTCAGCTTATCGCCAGTTTCCGGCCAACGGCAGTCGCAGGCGGGCATCTGTTTCGGTCTGTGGCTTTTGCCACGCTTGGCGATTGCGCAGCCCACTGCCGAGCTTTTTCCGGCAGCTTCGGCGTTGACGCACCGTCGGTTCAGGCAAGGTGCGCCGAGCACTGGCGGTCCGCATGCGTCAAGGCCGCCACTTGGCCAACGTCAAGCAGCTTGAGCCCATGCGCATAGCCCTGCTGCACGATCTGATCGAACTTGTTCCACTGCAGCAGGCCCACGCGCTCCAGTGTTGGATTCAGGTACAACTGGGTCTGGCGTTGCGCCAGGCGCTGGCGCGACGCGCTGTACAACATGGTCACGTTCATCAGATAAGCCGACAGGCTGGGCAACCGGTAGCGGCGCTTGGCCCTGGGCCGCAGCCGGTCCAGCAGCAGCGCCCAGGTTCCCGGCACCTGCTCGAACTCGATGCGCCGCGCCTTGGGCAGGCTGAGGTCGACGCCGATGACGCGGCCAACGCCGCGCGTGGCCCGCATCACATCGACCGGAAAGTTGTTGAACGCACCACCGTCGCACAGCAGGTCTCCGTCGTGAACCACCGGCGGCAGCGCGCCGGGGATCGACAGGCTGGCGCGCACCAGCTTGGCCAGGTTGCCGCAACGCACCACGTCCTCGCGGGCCTGTGAGTAGTTGGCGGCGATGCAGAAGAAGCCCTTCCACAAGTCTTCGATGTCGATGTCCGCACCCATCAGCTCGACCACCGCCCCGTCCATCACGCGGCGCATCTTCTGGCCCTTGATCAGCGACAGCATCGGCAGCAGATTGAAGTCGCTGGTCGGGCTGTTGGCAAACATCTGACGCACCGTCGCCGTCACCCGTTGCAGCGGCTGATCCGTGGCGATGAGTCCGCCCATGGCCGCGCCCATGCTGGTGCCGCCAACCACGTCGATCTCGATCCCGCGCTCCTGCAGCGCCCGCCACACCCCCAGGTGAGCGAAACCGCGTGCGCCACCGCCGGCCAGCACCAGGCCCACCGCCTGCCGCGCCTGCACGCGCGCCAGCCGCCCCATGTCGCGCATGAACTGCTCGGGTGGGCCCAGGCGCAGATGCAGGTGGTCGGCCAGCGGCCGGCGTGCAAGCCAGGCCTTGGTGCCCCGCGGCGACAGCGTGGCAGCGGCGTGCAGCAGCACCAAGATTTCAGCTGCCTCGGTGCGCGGTTGGCGCTGCATCAGGCAGTCGGTCTCGGTTGGGTGCAGCACTGGCGGCTGGGTCGCGTCGGCCAGCAGCAGCAGCTCGTCGCAATGGCCACTGCAGCACTGCGTCCAGGGGGTCGGGCCGTCGTCGCCGACCAGCAAGAGAAAGTCGTTCTGGGCTTCAATATGGTCCAGCCACATCGCGATGCCGCGCGTGTCGCGAACGTCGCTTTGTGCCAGCCCGGGCCGCTGCAGGGCCAGGTCAACGGCCGCAGCGTCGACGACACGGACACGGCCGTAGGGCTCCAGCTGCGTGGCCAGCGCTGCGGCAAATGCCCGTGTATCGACACCGCTGGTCACCGGCAACAGGCCCATCGTCACCGGGCTGGCCAGCACCGAGCGCGATGGCTCGGTCTGCAAGCGGCGGATGATCTGCCGGGTCAGCGACAGCGAGACTTGCGGGCTGCTTGCCAACAGCCGGTGGAAAGCGTCTTTGCCCAGCTTCACCAACACCGAGTTGCGGATCGCCACCACCGTGGCCGAGCGCGGCTCGTCGGTGTAGAGGCTCAACTCGCCGATGACCTGCCCGCGCGACATTTCGCGCACGAGGTGGGCGCCATCGCCATCGTCCACATAAGCGCGCAGCCGGCCGCTGACCGAGATGTACATCGAGTCGCCGTGTTCGCCCTGCGTCATCAGCGTCTGACCGCCAGGGAGCTCGAACCATTCGAGTTCCTGCTTGAGCATGGCCAGCGCTGCCGGCTCAATATCGCCAAACAGCGACTGCAGGCTGCGACTGAGCAAGGCTTCCTGGTCTTGCTGGCGTGCAGGTGGTCCGGACGGCAGTGGCGAAATAGACATCGGTGATGGACCAGGCGCTTGGGATGACCAATGTTAGGCTGGCATCACGTCCCGGCAGTTGTGGTTCGGGCTACTGAGGCTCAACTGCAGCAGCCGAAGCAGAAGTAGAAGTAGAAGTAGAAGCAGCAGCAGCAGAGGTAGCAGCTGCTGCCGCTGCTGCCGCCAGCGGCACGCCGCCCTGCTACGCTCGACATCCAGCCTTGCAACGCGCCCACCACGCCGCCTCACCATGACCTATTGCATCGGTATCCGCCTGAATGCCGGCCTTGTGTTCCTGTCCGATTCGCGCACCAACGCCGGCCTGGACCAGATCAGCACATTTCGCAAGATGATCGTGTACGAGAAGCCGGGTGACCGCTTCATGGTGATGCTGTCGGCCGGCAACCTGTCGATCAGCCAAAGCGTGCGTGAGATCCTGCAGGTGCAGAAGGTCGAGAGCGCCACCGAAGGCGGTGAGCCGATCACCATCTGGAACGCCAAGAGCATGTTCGACGCGGTGCGCGTGCTCGGCGCCGCAGTGCGCAGCGTCTATCAACAAGACGGCCCCGCGCTCAAGGCCAACGGCATTGACTTCAACGCCAGCATGATCTTTGGCGGCCAGATCGCCGGCGAAGCCATGCGCATGTTTTTGGTCTATTCCGCCGGCAACTTCATCGAAGCCACGCGCGAAACCTGTTTCTTTCAGGTCGGCGAAAGCAAATACGGCAAGCCCATCCTCGACCGCGTGCTCACACCCACCACACCGCTGGACGAAGCCGCCAAGTGCGCCTTGGTTTCGATGGACAGCACGCTCAAGAGCAACCTCAGCGTCGGCTTGCCGCTGGACCTGCTGGTTTACCGCGCCGGCAGTTTGCAGTGCGACCAGATCGTCTGCATCGACGACCAGAACCCCTATTTCCAGATGATCCACAACACCTGGGGCCAGCGTCTGCGCGAAGTGTTCGAGGGCATCGAAGCACCGCAGTGGAATGGCGGCAACACGCCCTACCCGCTGTTGAGCGCGTTGCAGCGCTTTGATCCGATGAGGAAGATTACCCACCCGGGCGAACGCATCGTTTGATGCGCTTGACCGGGTACCACTGCTGCACGGGCGAACGCATCGTTTGATGCGCTTGACCGGGTACTACTGCTGCACGGGCGAGCGCATCGTTTGACACCCACCATCATCTTCAGCCACGCCAACGGTTTCCCCGCCGGCACCTATGAGTTGTTGTTCGACGTGTGGCGCGCGGCCAGCTGGCGGGTGTTGGCGCTGCCGAAAATCGGGCACGACCCGCGCTTCCCCGTGACGCCGCATTGGCCGCATCTGCGCGACGAGTTGATCGACTTCGTGACCACGCAGGCACCCGGCGAGTCCGTGCATCTGGTCGGCCATTCGCTGGGCGGATACCTGAGCTTGATGGCTGCGATGAAGCGGCCCGCCATCGTCCGCTCGGTGGTGATGGTGGAGTCGCCGGTAGTAGGCGGATGGCGTTCCCACAGCGTGGCGGTGTTGAAGCAACTGGGCCTGGCCAAACGGCTGTCGCCCGGCCGTGTGTCGAGCCAGCGCCGCCACCAATGGCCTTCGGTACACGCCGCGTTGGACCACTTTGCCGCCAAACCGGTGTTTGCGCGCTGGGACCCACAGGTGCTGCGCGACTACATCCGCTGCGGCACCGAGCCCGACCCCGGCGCCAGCGCATCTGGCGCCGTGCGCCTTGTCTTCCAGCGCGAGGTGGAAACACGCATCTACGACACGCTGCCTTACCGCCTGGGCATCCTCGCCCAGCGCCACAAAACACGGGTGCCTGTCAGCTTCATCGCGGCCACACGCTCGCGTGAAGCCCGACAGGCCGGGCTGTCCGCCACCAAGGCCTTGGTGGGGCCACGACTGATCTGGCTGGAAGGCTCGCACCTGGTGCCGATGGAACAACCCCTGGCCACAGCCACGGCCGTGCTGGAAGCCCTGGCGACCAACCGGGTGCCGCCACCGCCTTAGCAGAGGTTTTTCACATGTCACCACAACGTCCGACGGAATCAACAGGTGCGGCCGTAGTTTCAGCCCGTATCGCTTTACTTTTGTGATGCGCCATCCGCCCGAGACTGAGTCACCCTGCGGCGTTGATCGACCACGCGATGGTTAACGCCAGGGTTGGGCGACAGGCCCATGACCGTATTGATCTTGTGATGCTGTGCATCGGGCCGTATCGCCTTGAGTACAGGTACCGCCCGGCCACCACGGCGCGGCATCGTGGCCATACAGCAGCGCGCGGCCCTGCGCACTCCGCATACGTTCGATTTTGATCCTGACGCCGCCTGCGGGTCCACCTCGGGGGCCTTGGCGGGGTCGAACTGGCGCTCTCACGCAGGCCGAAGATGAACTTCGCCCGGTCGAACAAGTGATCCTGTGAACGAAAACGTGGGCAAAGGCTGGACAACTAAAAAATGTTGTGGCACCACAAACTGCCACAGAAAGTAAGCCCAGCATCCAGGCGGGTCAGCGGAAGACGTGGGCGTGAAAAGGGTCGAAATGTGACAAATTAGGGCTAGGTGCCGTCGTACACCGATCCATTCATCGATCCAGCCTGTGCAGGCTGTTCTTACGATGAACGAAGCTGACTTGCGCCGCGCGAAAGCGCACAGTCGATCCAGGGCGGATCGATTGGCTGGCTCGATGTCGTGCTTTCTATCTAAGCAAAAGCAGGCAATGAGCACTGCACATCACAGACTCAATGAGTCTCAACTCTGCAACATTCAAGCCAAAAGATTTGCCAGTCCCAGCGTGTAGGACGCCGTCAGCGATCACTTCGCCGTCAAGCCTTCAATGCTGTTCAATCGCAACGAGTCTCCACAGACTGCCAAGCTGACTCGATATCTAGGTATGAAGCCAAATGCCTGCAATCTGCGTGAGCGGGACTGGCCGCACAGGTCACCCTCGAATTTTTGAGTGAAGCCCGTCATGCCCCAACCCCAGTTGAACGTTGTTCTCGCCATCCTGGCCCTGGCCGTTGCAGCTGGGGTGCAACCGGCTTTGGCCCAATCTGCGGAAGCGACTCGCTTGGCGGTAGTGAAAGCAATGCATTTCAACCCCATTCTGCAAGCGCGCATGGACGCCTACCTGGGCAAGCCGCAGGCGACGGGCCACATTGGTGCAGGGATGACTGCGTCGCAACTGCTCTGGTACGGAGTGGACACCGCCACCGACGCAACCCCCGTCAGTAGTGATCGCATGCGTCGTTGGTTCGAGTTTGTCGCTGCCTCAGAGCAAACTGCCCTGGAGGCCACGCGCGCACTTTACGAAGTAGAGCGCCAGCATCGGTTGGTCTCGTTGGCGCAAGAAAACGTGCGTCAACATCAAGCGACGGTCGACGCTCTTCGGCTATCAACCAATACCAGCCTGGATTGGGCGGGAGACTTGATTCAGATCAATGCTCGCCTGGCGCTGGCGAAGTCCAACCTTGAAGCGGAGAGAGCCAAGCAGCGCGATGCGGCTGCGCAGTACACGCGCGTGGTGGGCGAGGCACCGATGCCGGCCGGAGGGGCGCTTGAGGCTTTGAGGGTCGGCAGTCTGGTCAAATTGAACGACGCTGCGCAATTGGCCATGTCCCAGAGCCCGCTCGTTTCGGCTGCAACTGAACAATTGCGTGCGGCACGTTTGGGCGAACAAGACCGCCAAGGCGCGCCGCGGCAGAGAGTGAATGCAACCACTCGCGCTGGCCCTGACCAAAGCCGTGCCGGTACGGAACGCCGCAAAGCTGACGCTCGTGGTGGCGTGGCACTTAACTGGAACCGACTGGAGGTAAGTGCTGACCGGGCCACGTTGCAAGGACAGAGGAAAAGCGTGGGTCAGGCCATGGACTCGCTCGAACGAGCCTGCCGTGCGGTGCGCCAGACCGCTACCGATGCCTATATCGACGCCAACAATTTGACGGAGCAAGTCAGTACCCTCGCACGCACTGCGGCGACTGTCGAACGCGAACGTGCTGCTGAGCAGCAGCAATTCAACGGTGGCCTGCGGAGCCCGCTGGCCATGCTCATGGCACTAGACAAGGCATACACTGCACAGCGAAACTTGACCAATGCGGTGTACGACAGGGCGTCGGCGCGTTCACGCACGCTGACCGCCTTGAATCAGCTTTCGGCACAACTATTCCTGGTGCGAACCTCGGAATCCGGTGGTGTTCGGAACCATTTGAATGGCGATGATTCAGCGCGTTGCCCGGGCCAGCTCATTACAGCGGCGGCCCCACCTCTGGGTAGTGCTCTCGAAAGGCAAGTTCAGCCCCTGCCCCTGCCCCTGCCCCTGCCTCAGCCACAGCCTCAGCCGCTCTCACAGCAACGTCAAGCGATTGGCGCCACCCGCTCGTCTACTGCTGCAGACGTGACCTCTCTGGTTCTGGCATGGGCAGGTAGCATTGAAAAGAAGGACTTGGCTGGTTTTGTCAGCCTGTACGCACCGGACTACATGGGAAATGCCACGTCTATAAACCAATGGCAGTCCCGGCAGTCCTACCTGTTCGGCCGTGACGTGCCTTTGCAGGTGCAAGTGGAGGACCTGCGCGTGAAGGTGCTGGATGATGGATTTGTAGAAACGCGCTTCAGCCAAGTTTTCAGGGCCGGCGCTGGGAAGTCGGCAACCACCAAATTGATGGTGTGGAAACAGGTGGCCGCGGGCAAGTGGCGAATCGTAAGAGAGGAGACACCTTGATTGCCGGCGCCAGCCCACGGTTGCCCGAACCGAGCTGAAAAGTTCAACCCGCTAAAAATGTTGAACCACCTCAACTTTTTGCCGAGTGAGAATTGGAAATTGATTAGATATGAACTGGTGCGGGCGGTGTAGTTAGTCAGGAGAAAATATGTCTAAAACAAGGCGCATTTGTTTGAATATGATCGTCAAAAACGAGAGCCACGTAATTCTGCGTTGCCTCGAAAGCGTCAAAGACGTGATCGATTACTGGGTCATTAGCGACACCGGCTCGACGGATGGTACACAAGAAATTATCAAAAACTTCTTCAAAAAAAGCAAGATCGCTGGATTTTTGACGGAAGACCCTTGGATCAATTTCGAACACAACCGAAACAACGCGCTAAGCCAGGCAAAAGGCCATGCAAAATACATCCTGTTCATGGATGCAGATGACCACCTAGAAAAATCAGATGGCTTCAGATTTAACAATCTAATCACAGACAGTTATTTTCTGAAAATGGAGCGAAAAGGGCACAGCTATGCCACTCCAAAATTGGTACGCGATGCTGTACCATGGGCCTGGAAAGGCGTATTACATGAGTATCTGGACGCTGATATCGACTACACCACTGAAACACTGTCAGGCCCATATTGCATTCGCGCCCCGCTGGAGGGCGCACGCAGCCGCAACCTCAACAAGTATCTAGATGATGCCAAGGTGCTGGAAACTGCACTGGTCAGTGACACGGGAAACGCTCGCTACCGGTTCTACTTGGCGCAAAGTTATCGCGACAGCGGCTGTTGGGCTGAGTCTCTAAGTAATTATGAAATCCGCGCTGGCATGGGTGGTTGGGATGAGGAGGTATATTATTCTCTACTAGAAATCGCTAGAAACAAGAAGCGGCTCGAGCATCCGGAGCCGAAAATCCTTGAGGCTTATTTAGAGGCGCATCATTACCGACCTCAAAGACTGGAGGCCATTCACGAAGCGGTTGAAATGTGCCGCATTGGCGGCAATTACCACCTTGGCCAGCTGTTGGGGTGGGATTTCAGAAACGAGGTCAAGCCAAGTGACGTTCTGTTTCTAGAGGACGATGTCTATGCCTGGAAATTCAAAGATGAACTTTCCATTTGTGCGGCATATGCCACTCGAGCACAAGCTGCGGCCGACATGATGGCAGCCCTGCTGAATTCAGATAAAACCCCAAGAGAACAAAAGCCGAGACTGGCAACCAATCTGCGGTTTGCACTCATGCAAGTGGCCAACTCATTTGCCGTCCCTCTGCAATTACCCTAAGTTGTACCCAACCCAAGCCAGTGCCATCGATCTTGTCGAAATGGACTGAGTTCACAGGGAGGCAACCTCATTTAAGGCAAATAATTCATTCATTACCCGTTCAAGCTGCTCAAGGTAGGTGCTCACGCTGGCATCAATAATTCCTTGCTCTGATTCGATAACGCAGCTTCCGGCTTCCAGTAGCTCGTCTGCCACAACGTTGATGAATCTGGTACTCGAGTATTGCTCAACCATCCGGTTCACGGCCCGCCTAGCTGACGATAAATCGTCATTCGAGACTCGGACGCTAAGAAACTGCTCGATCCGAACAAATTCGGATACATGCTTGAAGGCTGTATCGAAAATACGTTCGCGCGATTCAGCCTTAAGCACCACGGTACAGATGTCAACCACCGCTTTGACCATAGTACGTTGCTGTGCCACAAGCGAGCGAGCATGCGAAGCCGAGACCTTTGTTAATTCGAGTGCCAAGCGCTGCTGCGCATCGTGCCATCCCGTTTGGTAGCCCAAGCGTTTTTGTCTCTCTACCTCCTTAGCCGCCTCTAACAATATGCGGTGGGCTTCTTTTCGCGCTGCCTCTACTATGGCCACAGCGTCCACGATGTAGGCGTAGTCTTGGTGCTTGATGATCTTGTTGTCAGCCGCCACCTGCAGCTGCTCACGGTTTATAAGAAAAGATTGGCCCATGACGGCTCCATACTTTTAAATATTGGGACCGCATACTGCTGAACTGCAACAACATCAGGTACAGTCACCAGCGCCTTGATGGATGCTTTGGGTGGTCTAGATATCTCGCGCGGGAACTTTAAAGACAAACGAGACATGTAGGCCTTGTTTTGCTGAGGTAGTGCCTTAATTAAACCTTGGTAGCCGCTTTTGATGAGTGCCAATTGAAGCTCATCAAGTGGTATCGTTGCGGTCCACTTGACATTAAGGCTGGGCTCAAAATAATCAGCCCACCGCAAAGCCTGTGTGAAGATTTCTCGACCAAAAATGCTTTGTATCTGATTGACATTCTCGCGCTCTAAAACATGCTTCAAGCGTAAGCCCAAAGATAGCAATCCGAGTACCGATATTACGTTCATGAGTGCATCAGTGGGAACTAAGGCAAGTCGTGACAGCGGCTGTGTAAAATCAAAATCGTCGCCTCTACCTGCAACTTCTCCTCCACCAGCATTGGCGATCAGCCATTGAGAGAAAACGCGCAATGCCAGTGGAGTACGAATTGGGCGCCCCTCGCGCAATTGGGTTAACGCTTCTGGGTGCCAACTCGGGTGGCAGTACTCGGCCGCGCCATGATTAAACCAGTAAATCAAATGCCCTAAATTAGGTTCTTCTGGGTTACTGCTGTCCATGCATCAGGCCTTTAAAAAACAAAACCACTGGGGGCTGTTTCATAAAGCAGCTGCTGACGGCGCGACGGAGATTCCCAAATCAGTGGGATGACAGTCCTTACAAAACGACGGGGCACTCGCGAGTTTTCCCGCACCCTTGGGCGGCGGACGACGATTGTCGCTTGCCTGGGAGTGTTCATGAGGCGCCGCGGTCATTGCGCACCTAGCCGCCCTGCCAAAGCCGATTTAACCGCAGGCGTACGCGAACCAGATCGTCAGTCAAGTGATGCCGGTAACGCAGAGTAACCAGCACCAAAGCCAATACCAATAAAACGAATGGAACAATGAACAGAGTGCGCAGTTGTCCCAGCGATTTGGCAGCTACATCTACGCCAAAGAAGTTGACCATGCGCATCGGATCAGGCTTGGGTGCAAATTCCGCCACAAAGAACGACACCGAGATGTTCTCGTAGCTCAAGCCTTCCACACCACGCAAAATCAAAGTTCGAAGGGCCGGCGCTATTGTCTCCAGATTCACGTCATTACGATGTTTGACGAAGACGCTCGCCGATGACGGCTTGACCTTGTCCATCAACGGATCGCTGGCCGGAATGACGATGTGAACTCTGGCAGAAACAACCCCATCGATTTGACCAATGGTTTCTGAAAGTTCTTGCGAAATCCCGTGAATATATCGGATGCGCTCTTCCGTTGGGGTCGACATCAGACCTTCCTTTTTGAAGAGTTCGCCAAGGTTCTGAAATCGATCTCTGGGTAACCCGCGCTGCTTCAATGTCTCTAGCGCATTAGGTAAATCACCCTCCGACACAGTGACTGACCAGCGTTTATCGTCAATGGCTCCCTTGGTCGCCGAAATGCCAACTGAACTTAACGCAGCCACGACTTCATTGGCCTCGGGTTCGGAGAGTCCACTGAACAGTTGTACGCCGCACCCACTGAGTAAAAGCGCGAGAACGAGTAACCAACGCCTAACCTCGTGCATTTTGAGCTTCCTTGTTAGATTCAATCGTTCTAACGGGCATGAGTGCATCCTGGTGCGCAAGTGCCTTGCGCTGGCCGCGGATTTGCGGATCGCCCTCATTGTCTTTGTATTCACGGCGCAATTCTTCAATGGACATTCGCATGTCCTTTAGGAACTGAAATTGTTGGTAAACGTAATCCAAAACTGCGCCAAGTATCTGAATCCCTGCACCGAAGATGAGAAGTTTCAGCATGATCCGACCCGAAGTAGATAGGATCTCGTTAGCGCCCCGCTCGCTGACAGAAACCATCTCTTGCAGAGAGCCCGCAAAGACCAGCCAAGCCACGGCAAGAGTTAAAACCATCTTTACTAAAGAAAGTACCAAATCTACAACGTTCTTCATTGAAAACATACGCTTGAAACCGCTTGCCGGATTGATACGGTCCATGTCTGGTATCAACGGATGAAAACTCAGGTTTCCGCGCACCTGAATAAAATCTCCAGCCAGGGAGAAAACGATCATAATTACAATTGGTATAAGAAACAACTTGGGCAAATGAGGTGCCAGCAATGCCTGAATGGCGCCAGCATGGCCCAGCTGGTTCAGATTCCCCGTAATCGCCTCCCTGAGCATCGCCATAAGGTGCTGCACCATGATCCAGGCACCAAAGCCCAAGAAAACCAACAGGCCAAGCAATACCAGCGCATTGGTAACCTCAGCGCTGCGCGCAACTTGACCTTTCTTGCGCGCTTCCTTGAGACGTCGCGGTGTAGGTTGTTGATTCTTCTCAGACACGTAAGCTCACTGGCGTTATCAGCAAACTTGAAACTTTTCCGCCAAAAGCTTCCAACAGGTTCGGCATATTAAGAGCGTCCCTCACTGCGTTTAGTACGCGCTCAGTAAAGAATGCAAACACCAAATACAACACCAAAATGGTCACAGCGCCCTTGATGGCGGGTGCCAGAGAAAACACATTGAACTGCGGTGCAGATCGGTTCAGTAATCCCAAGGTCAGATCGACCATCAGCAGCGCTACTGCCAATGGAGCAGCCAACTTTACCGTCATGACGAAAATTTCATCGCCCTTTTGAATCCAAAAGGCACGGAAGACTTCGTCGATATCTGGTAGCGCCGCTCCAATAGGCCAGATCCGGTAAGAGTCGTACATCGCCGTTGTTATTAAACTGAACCCACCAACAGCAAAGAACAAGGTGACAAACAGTGTTTGCAGTATTGAGCCTAATGCGCCGCCTTCGTGCCCGGAAAGTGGGTCAAAGACCGCAGAACTGTTGCTGCCCGTTAAGGTGTCCACCAAGGCACCGACGTTTTGCATCACCCAAATGGGAACTCCAAGTAAAAATCCCATCAACAATCCGACAAAGGCCTCTCGCAACAGTAAGACAATTAGCTGCCAGGGCCCGAAGGCATCAACCAAACCCACGGGTATAGTCACCATCGGAACTAAAGCGATGACCACTATAATCGTCGAGCGTGCGAGACCTGTGAAAATAGTAGGCGCAAAAAATGGCGCAACGTAAAAGGCAACAGCCAAACGCATCGTCACCACAGACAGCCAGGCCAGTGCGGCGACGAAACTACTGAAATCGAAGCCCATCATCACGCCTTGGCTCTTAATCTTCCGACAGTTTTTAGATGCATATAAAAACCGATCAAGGCGGGGCGCCAGCAGCCGCAAAGAGCATACTCGAAAATGTATGTAGACGCGTTGCCATCCAGCCCGCAGAGATAAGCAAAGTAGCATACACCGCAATTAATTTTATTGCCAAAGACAGATTCTGGTCTTGCATCTGAGTAACGGCCTGGAAGATAGACACCAAAAAGCCCACTACGGCAGCAACCAGCACGCACGGCAAAGACAAAATCAGGGACAAAAGCAGGGCCTGCTGCGTAAATTCCAAAATCGTTTGGGAGTTCATATTGCTATCTGCACCCGGCCCAAGGGCAGCACGTTCACGCCAACGGCAATTTCCTGGAACGACATGACCGGCAATCGCGGCAGGGCGGGTTCAATGACCTTGCGCACGTAGCGGCGAATGTCCATCGACACCAGGACGACGGCCATCGGCGCCATGCCGGATTGACTCAGGATGTCGTTGATGCTGACCACGATCTGCCTGGCGTGTTCAGGCGCCAACGCAACAAAGCTGCCGGTCGAACTGTGTTGAATAGCCTCGCGTACTGCCGCCTCTGTCGCCGGATCAAAGATCACCGCGTGCAACTGACCTGTCCCCCGGGTATAGCGATAACTGAGGTAGCGGGCCAGATCAGTGCGCACATGCTCTGTAAGCAAGATCACATCCTTTTGCTTTGGCGCCCAATTCGCTACGCTCTCAAGGATGCCGCGCAAATGCCGCACTGACAAACCCTCTTCCAGCAGACGCTTGCAAATCTCGGTCAGACGCTGCAAGTCGGCTACCTTGAGTGCCTGGTCCACAACTTCAGGGAACACCAACTCGCAATCATTTAGCAAAGCCTGCATGTCGGAAAAGCCAAATAGCTGAGCCGCTTGGTTCCGAATAACGTGTTCAATCTTTAGCACAAGCGAAACTGTCGGCGACCAAGTCTTTACTCCCGCCTGTTGAGCCAACGACGTACGCACCCAAACGGGGTAAATAAAGGAGCCAAAGGGCGGGATCACGACTTCTGTGTCCGTGCCCAAACTTCCATCGACCATGATGAAATCATCAGGCAGGTAGCCGCGATCTACAGGCACGTCATAGACATCAATGATGTAAGTGTCAAAGGTTGGCTCGTCGTCATAGGTAATGCGTAGTCCAGGGAATGGAAAACCCAGACCCAGGCGCAATCGTGTTCGAGCAGCCGAAAGTTCAACATCGAACTCCTGCGCATCAATCTTTCCCTGCAACGCGCGCGACAGCCGCACCTGCACGGGGTAAGAAACACCGGGGTCTACCTCGTCAATGAGATTGAATTCACCCATACGGCCCTCTCGGCCCAGAGCGCCAACCTTGCGTGTGTCCGATCCAGCCAGCCCCAGGCGCTCACGTCGCATGAAAAACCAGATTGCACCGAAAGTCAATGCTGCAGCGCCGAACTGGATTTTCGGAAATCCAGGCACCATAAAAAACAACATCGCCGCTATAGCACTGAGGAGCAATACTTTGGGGTAAGCCGAAATCTGCCGAACGATCTCTTGGCCAAGGTTCGCTGACGGCCCGTCTTCGTCAGTACTGACGCGCGTTATCAATATACCGGCCGCAATAGACACGAACAGCGCTGGTATCTGGGCTACCAAACCTTCGCCGATCGTGAGGATGGTGTAACGCGAGGCGGCTTCAGCCATTGACATATCTTTCATCACCGTCCCAATGGTGATGCCTGCTACTATGTTCACGAATGAAATCACAAGGCTAGCGATTGCGTCACCCTTGACGAACTTCATCGCGCCGTCCATCCCTCCATGGAGCTGTGCCTCTTGTTCTAAAAGCTTTCTTCGACGCCGGGCTTCGACAGCGGTAACATTGCCATTCCGCACGTCGGCATCAATACTCATCTGTTTGCCTGGAAGGGCATCGAGCGTGAAGCGTGCGCCCACCTCGGCCACTCGTTCGGCGCCTTTGGCGATTACAATGAATTGCACGATGGTGATAATCAGGAACACCACTACTCCGACGATGATATTCCCGCCAACGACCAACTTTCCAAACGTTTCAATAATACTTCCTGCGTGCGCATGCAACAATATCTGCTTGGTAGCAGCGATATTCAGAGCCAAACGAAACAGGGTCGTGAATAGCAGCAGCGAAGGAAAAGTAGACAGGCTCAGTGCACTGGGCACGTAGATAGTGAGCAACAACAGCATCACACTCATGCAGATGTTTACTGTTAGTAGCGTATCGAGCATGAAGGGTGACAGTGGAAACACCATCATCACCACAACCGACACAACCACCAGTGCCAATAGGACATCGCTTTGCTGCCGGACCAGGCCCCACATGCCAGAGGGCCCTCCTTTAGAAGTCAAGGACTTTGATTTCATTGCCACAGCGCTAGCGATAACCTAAAAGCAAGGTTTGAAACAGTAACGACCAGCCGTCCATCACCACGAAGAGCAAAATCTTGAACGGCACAGAAATCGTCACAGGTGAAAGCATTTGCATGCCCAATGCAAGCAGGACGTTGGCCACGACCAGGTCAATGACGACAAAAACCAAGTACAACAAGAAACCGACTTGAAATGCCTTGGTCAGCTCAGTTGCCATGAAAGCTGGCAATAGCACCACAAAGTCGTCGTCGCGCATCTGTGCGACTTGATCCTTGGACCAAAGGCGCTGTGCCGCTTTGTTGAAATTAGCACGCTCACGGGGGGAGGTGTGCTTGATCAGAAACTCGCGAAATGGCGGGCTTGCTACATCAATCGCCGAACGCAGATCTGTAATTCGTATAGAAGTCTTGTCGTAAAAACCTGATTTTTCCAATAGGGCAGTGGACTGGCCAATGACTGGCATCATAACGAATACCGAAAGTATTATCGCAATGGCGTTAAGTACCAGGTTAGGGGGTAACTGCTGAACACCTATGGCATTGCGCAGAAGCCCCAAAATCACCACAATCTTCGTATAGGAGGTTGCAATAATGGCCAGAAAAGGCAACGCGCTGATCGCCAAGATCAGCGCCAAGCCCAGCAGTGGATCAGGAAACTCGCCCACTCTGGCCTTCCTTACCGATACTTACAACCCGAACGCCCAATCGCTCGCCTACCGAGACTAATTGGCCCACTCCAATGACCTTACCATTGACGCGCAAATGCACGCTGAGCTTATTCAAAGTGGCTTCTATTGGGAAGACATAGCCTGGGCGGATGGTCTGCAATTCGCGCAGGGGCAGCGTTCGTTCACCGAGGTCGAACACGACCGTCACTTCCAAGTCTTCCAAGCTGCGGGTGTCTAGGCCGTGTGATTGATAATATGAAGAGTCCATAGGGCCCTTGTCGTAGAGAATGTCGAAGACGGTGATGCCAAAATTGTTAGCCCATGCCAGCAATCGAGGAGTAGGTGAGTTTTCCAGCTCCCAATCAACGCGCAGTTGATCGCCCTCGGCAACCCACTGCTCAACGGCCAGGATGTCACCCTGTTCAAGCCGTCGAAGATCAGACAGAGCAACTCTGGTTCTCCCAATAAGGGCGCGCAGTCGTAACGGTATTTCGTCCAGCCCGTCGACATGTCTGGGCTCACTAAAAGGTGAGCCCAATGTCCTTATCAGTTTCAAGCTGTCTGGTAACGCCACTACATGAATCAGCGTGGGTTCATTGCCTCCCGGGGGCGTCACTGCCAGGCTCATGCAAGGACGGTGCTTGGCGCTACGCATCTGCAGTTCCAAGCCGAGCACGGGAACATCAAAAAGCCGTTCGAACCACTCCGTTAAGGGCGCGAATTCCTCCAGCAGATGGACGCTCAACAGCGTGGGC
>Ga0335397_10004466_pt1 | contig 18489 bp, 12 predicted proteins | sample MAT04_FD_205740 | JGI IMG/M metagenome (GOLD analysis project Ga0335397, IMG submission 205740) | Freshwater microbial communities from Lake Fryxell liftoff mats and glacier meltwater in Antarctica - MAT-04 (spades assembly) (version 2) ... | reverse complement strand
GCTTCGAGTCCGGGACCTCGGCCTTGAGCACGCTCTGCATCTCAGTGAGCGCGTCGCGCGTCAGCTTTTTGGTGTTCGCCGCCACGCAATCCACAGGAACGACGACCTCATAGCCGCGCAAGAATGCGTCATTGGCGGTGAACTGGATGCAGATATTGGTCGCGACGCCTGTGATGATTAGCGTGTGGGCGTCCAATTGCTTGAGTAGCAGCTCCAATGTTGTGGAATAAAACGCGGAGTGGGCCGGCTTGAGGACAAAGTAATCATCCTCGTCCGGTTTTAGTAACTCCACGAACTTATTGCCGCGGACGTCATCTTCCAGGCAGTGCCGCACCTGTCTGTGGAAGTCGGATCGCCAGCGGCCGAAATTGTCGTTCACATAGATTACGGCGCAGCCATGCTTCTTCGCCCGCGCTTTCAGCGACGCCAACCGCCGGCCCATGGGCAGGGCATGCCGCAGCAGGGCGTCGCCTCCTTCAAAGTCCATGTCGTTGATCACGTCAATCAGCAGTAGGACCACCGGACTCTTGTCCGGCACGTTGCCGTATAGCGATTCAGAAATTTTGGCCATGAGAACGCAGCCTTCGTAGAATCCAGCCGGCCGGCTGGAGATTTTCGCGCAAAGATGCTTGAGGTGACCGGGCCCATCCCCTGGACCCATGGTCCGAGGAGTGCACACCCCGCGCCAGGCGACCGCCGGCGCATAAAAAACCCGAAGCCCCTATGTAGTAAGGGACTTCGGGCAGTACACCCCAGAGGGCTCGAACCTCTAACCTTCGGTTCCGTAGACCGATGCTCTATCCAATTGAGCTAGGGGTGCAACGCATTGCAGGGATTATGCCGGAGGCTGGTTTGGCCCAAGGCAAGTTCCTTGCAGACCGGACATCATGGCAAAAAAGGGAGATCGACGCAAGCCGCGCTCCCTGGGCCAGGACGGCCCAGTAGCTTGGAGGGAACCGGCCCAGAGTCGGTTCGCTAGCGGATTGAATTCGACCCCAATCAGGCGCCTCGAACAGTGGTCAACCATGCGAATTTCCTGGGACAGAGCCCGCCGGATGTTTGATTAAACTGAGCGTCCGTCGGAGGTCTTGGAAAAACAGTTCGACTATCACGACGACCTGTGCCACTTGCCTTAACGCCAATTATCGAGCCGGAAGGCGTACTGGGACGCTCCGTGATCTCATATCAACTAGATAACCATTTTGATGATCAACGCGTCAGGGCCCATGGTCTTTCGCCTCTCGCAGAAACTGGCCCGGAAGCTCAAACTGGTCCTGACCAATACGGCCTCGCTCGATTCAACCTTGCTGCCAGGCAAAGACATCTCGCATCGAACACTATTTCGGATCGAGCAATGTATTCAATCCGTGAATTCATGGTCGCGGATGGGTTGGAGGCCGACTTCGATAAGTTTATTGCGCCGACCTCGAACACCATTTGCTTTGCATCCGCTAAACCACTCGGTTAATGGTTCGATGAACGATCTAGTCTCGCAGGCCCATTGGGGACAGGCCGAGTGCGGGTTCGCGCCATTCAACGTCAGATGCAAACGAAACGAGACTCCAATGTCCTACCTCGATCATAAGAGGCTACGAGAAGCCTTCGGAACTCTTACGTCGCCAGTAATGCCATTTCAGTCGGGTATTTTCAGTCCGGTCAACGAACTTTCCCGCTCTCGCCCTGCCAAGCCCAATTTTGTTTTCCTGCGAACAATTCCTCCGCAGGGTCCGTCTCCCCAGTATCCGCTGAGTCCAGCACTGGGCGTGGAATTCCTCGCGGTTTAGCCCCCCGGCGATTCCCCGCGCAGATCGCTGGCAAAGCCCTCCGCGTCATGGCATTATAGGGGGCTGTTTCCCACACGCTGGGCAGGTTCTGGCATGACCAAAATTCTCGGTATTGATCTCGGCACTACGAACTCGTTGGTCGCTCATCTCACAGATGACGGCCCGCGGGTGATTCCCAATGCGCTCGGGGAAGCACTCACCCCGTCAGTCGTCGGCATCGATCCGAAAGGGGACCTGCTGGTCGGTAAGGCTGCGCGCGAGCTGCAAGTCCTCTACCCGGAACGCTGCGCGGCGCTGTTCAAACGGCTGATGGGCTCCGACCAGACGACCCGGTTGGGGGACCGCGACTTCTCGCCCGAGCAACTTTCCAGCCTGGTGCTCCGCTCGCTCAAGCATGACGCCGAGCAATACCTGCACGAAGAAATCAACTCGGCCGTGATCACCGTGCCGGCGTATTTCAACGATCGCCAGCGCAAGGCCACGATCGCGGCCGGACAGATGGCCGGGTTTGTCGTCGACCGGATCGTCAACGAACCCACCGCCGCGGCGCTCGCCTACGGCTTCCATGAGGCCGAAGCCGAAAAGCTGCTACTGATCTTCGATCTAGGGGGCGGAACGTTCGACGTCTCGATCGTCGACATCTTTGAAGGCGCACTCGAAGTCCGCGCTTCGTCCGGCGAAAGTTTTCTGGGGGGCGAGGACTTCACTCGCACCATGGCCGCGCGCGTGCTCGAAACGGCCGGCATGGGCTTTGAGCGAACCGAGATGGAATCACCCCGCATGGTGGCCCGGCTGTTGCAGCAATGCGAGGTCGCCAAGCGCAAGCTCTCCGCCGAAGCGACAACCCACGTCCGGCTCTGTAGCCGCGATGGCGAATACCGCGACGACTCGCCGCAAGTCGCCGTCGAGCGAACCGTGTTCGAACAATGGACCCGACACCTACTTTCGAGAGTCGAGCTACCGCTCCGCCGCGTATTGGGAGACGCCCGTCTCACGCGGCACGACATTCAAGAAGTGATCCTGGTCGGCGGCGCCACGCGCATGCCGGCCGTGGTCGAACTGGTCACCCATCTGTTTGGTAAAGAACCACGCCATCGGCTCAATCCTGACGAAGTCGTCGCCCTCGGCGCCGCCGTCCAGGCCGGCCTGATTGAGCAGCACGCCGGCGTGCAAGACATGGTGGTCACGGACGTCTGTCCCTTCACGCTGGGGGTGGAGATGACCAAGATGTTCGGTCGCGATCGGCGGGACGGCTACTTTCTGCCGATTATCCATCGCAACACAACGATTCCGGTCAGCCGCGTCGATCGCGTCAGTACGGTCAACGCCAACCAGACCGAGGTGGTGATCAATATCTTCCAGGGCGAAAGCCGCCGCGTCGAAGGAAACCTGCCCCTCGGCCGGTTCGAAGTCAAAGGAATCCCGCGTGGCCCGGCCGGCAAAGAGTCGGTCGATATCCGCTTCACCTACGACCTGAACGGCGTGCTGGAGGTCGAGGCGATGATCGTCTCGACCAAGAAAAAGTTTACGCACCTGGTTACCAAGCACGCGCATGGCATGTCGCCCAAGGAAGTCGAAGCGGCGATCCGACAGATGCAGGATCTCAAATCGGCCCCCAGGGAAGAAGCGCCAAACCGGTTCCTGCTGCGCCGCGCGGAGCGCGTCTACCAGGAACTCTCGCTCGACGTGCGCGATCTGTTATCGGAACTGATCGACGGCTTTGAAGGCGCGCTCGAACTCAACGACCGCGGCGCGATCGAACGCAATCGCGAGGCGCTTGAGAGCTTCCTCGATATGCACGACACGCAATCCGAGGACGCGGACGAGTCCGACGAAGAGGGCGAGGCGGATGAATAGGCCGCCCGTGCCGCAGGAACTGGCCGAGCCAGTCACGCACGGCTGGGCCTGCGCAGAACTGGGAGTTGGCGAAGACGCCTCGACGGACGCGGTCCGCGCGGCGTTTCTCAAACAGGTCAGTGACTCCGATTTTTTCCCGTCGGAAGATAGCGTAGTCGCCTGGCAGATCCTGAAGGACCCTGCCACCGTCAGCCACAGGGTTGCGGAAGCCGCGCGCCACCATGCGAATGTCGCGCTGCGAACACGGGTCGAGCAATTTGCTGCGCAGTTTTTCTCGATCGAAGTCGGCGAGCGAGTGCGACAGTGGTTCGATTTGCGGAGCCGCTGCCAGGATTCCGCCCCATTGCGCGAACGATTGGAGGCGTTGTCTTCCGGGCTGAACGTCGATCCGCAATTAATGTTGCCTGAACCTACCGGACCTGGCGCGCAGCCTTCCGAGGAGCGGATGGTCGCGGAGCGGATTTTTGAGATGTTCGTGCTGCGGCCGATCGATCGCGCCGAGCGGCAGCAAGAGATCATGCTCTCTTGGCAAGCCGAACTCAAAGCCTGGCAAGTTGCCACGCGGCAGTTGAAGAAGTCCCGGCCAAAAATCGCGGAATTAGATCCGGAATTCGTCGATCTGGTGCTGCAATCGCCGCAACTGGCAAAGCAGCAGGCCCGCCAAACACTCGACAAGTTTCGACAAGCGCAGCGGCCGCTCGAACCATTCATGAAAGTTGCAGCGCCAGCCGAGGTGGCCAAATCCAAGTTTGGAGCCTGGGGCGGATCGCTCGCCACGTTCCTGATCCTCATCTTCCTGTCAGGCGTTAGCCGCTGCGCTCGAGAGAACTCCAGTAACAGTTATTCCCCCAATTACAGATCGCCAAATCTGAACGTTCCAGCACAGCAGCCGGCGAATCCATTCCAGTTGCCACCGGGCGCCAAGAACGTAAAAGTAGGCGAGGCATTCCAAAAGTTGTATGGACTGCCACCAGTTCTGAATCCCGACGAAAGTGAGAATTCTTCAGAACAGTCGCCCGCGCCCGAAGGCATGCCCGCTGAAGAAGAGCGATCTCCGTTTGATCCGCCCGCGGACGAGTCGGCAAATCCAGGTACGACTGACGGCGCGTTCGCTAAAAACCAGAATATTGAAGTCGCCATGTTCCTGCTGTCTTCATGCATTCAAGATTACGCGTAAGCTGAGTAACCGCCGTGTCGTCCGCAGAGCTATCAGAGAACCTGGACGAATGGCCGGACGATCCCTTTCAATTGTTGGGCGTCGAGCGGGGCGTAACCGAGCGCGACCTAAAGCGCGCCTACACGCGGCGGATCAAGCTCTTCAAGCCGGAGCAATTTCCGCTTCATTTTCGCCGCCTCCGCGACGCCTACGAGTGGATCAAGACGCACATCCTGCCGGACCCCACGCGGTCCGCGCCGGACCAGATCGTGCTCGATACGGCCTCCACGCTGTGGGAACCGCCGTTCCGCGATCCAACGGCCCCAGGCGCCACAAACACAAACGAGCCTCCTTCGCCCCCGTCGGAAGAGTCGGTCGCGCCGCGAAACCGTTGGCAGCAGATGACCTCCGCGTGGCGGCAGGCCGTGGCGGGCGACGCAGCCGCGGCCTATGCGCGGCTCTTGACGCTCCTTCAGCAATCCTCTGATCCAGAGCTCTACGTCCGGCTCTACTGGCTGTTGCGCGCCGCTCCCGAGGTTGACGCCAACCGCGCGGCCCTCGACTGGCTGGCCGAAGGCATCACTCGCTACGGTTTCACCGGACAATTGTCTGCCCTCTACACGCAAGTCTTGAAGTTTCAGCCTCTGGAAGCCGCCAGCGATCGTTGCAATCGACTACTAACCGTGCAACAGCAGCCCGGCTATATCATCGATCTGCTCCAAGCTCGCTGGCTGGCGTACGACGTTCTCAGTCGGCAGTCGCCAGGCCAAGAGACCTGCGCCGACGCAATTTTCTCAGACGTTGAGCAAATCCGGCCTCGCTTCCGGCGCTTCGACGAACAGGCGCAATCGCGACTCTTGATCTTGGCGATCGAACACCTCTCCTGGCGGCCAACGCTGCGCGGCGCAGATCTTGCCAAACTACTGATCGACGAGTTGGAAAAGGGGGCTGCCGGCGCACAGGGGCTCGATTATTTCTTGGATCACATGGAAGGGGTCGTCCTCAACTCCGGCAACTGGCGCAAAGCGCTTCGCGCTGCTCCCCCCAAAGAGTCGGTGATGGTCGCGACGATTCTCGATGTGATTCGCATCGGCGCCATTCAACCGCCAGAAGAAGCGCAGGCGTCGCTCAACGCGTGCATAGAGCAGATCGCCGCCGCGCCGGGCGAGGCCTTAGCGGCGCTCGATTTCATCGAAGCCAAGGGGCCCGGCGTAACGATACTGTGGGCGAACATGGTGAACATGCTGGGCTACGAAAACCCGCACGAACGGATGCTGGTCCCCAACGCGTGGCGCATCCAGCGAGTCTACGACTTCGTCTCTGCTAACAAATGGTTCGACTACTCTAATTTCCGCGTAACGCTTTTGCAGTTCTCGCTAAACCATTGCGTTTCGCCCCGGACCGTGCGCGAACTGATCGCAGACCAGCCGACGTTGCGACGCGCGGACGGCATTCATCTGGGAGATCTCATCGGTTCCGACGTCGCGCTCGATTGCGTCTTTGAAGCCAGCCGTCTCTTTTGGGCGTAAGAGATCAGGGACGGCGCGCATCGAATCTCAGGCAAGACGATCCGCGCCCCGATTGCTATCATGTCGGACGTCATCCTGAAACGCGAACTTGCCTCACGGGACAACACGCATGCCGCAGCTCGGACCACTCCGTTTTCAACCCACGTTCCGCCGCTACGTCTGGGGTGGCCGCAAGCTCGGCACGTTGTTGGGCAAGCCGATCGGCGAAGGCGAAGACTACGCCGAGAGCTGGGAAATCGTCGACCATGGCGAGGATCAAAGCGTCGTCGCCGCCGGGCCTGCCGCCGGCGCCGCCCTGGGCGCCCTGGTGCGCGAGCGCGGTCCGGAACTGCTTGGTCGCCACGCGCCGCTACCGCAGTTTCCGCTGCTGTTTAAATATCTGGACGCGCAGCGCGATCTTTCCGTGCAGGTCCATCCAGACGACGCCCGCGCGGCCCGTCTCACGCCGCCAGATCGTGGCAAGACCGAGGCCTGGGTTGTCATGGCCGCCGAACCGGATAGCTGGATCTACGCGGGACTGAAACACGGCTTCGACCGACAGGCGCTCGCCCGCGAAGTTTCGTGCGGAACCAGCGAGCTTTGTCTGCATCGCTTTCATCCGCAGGTGGGCGATTGTGTCTTTGTCCCCGCCGGCGCGGTGCACGCGATTGGCGCCGGTCTGGTGGTGGCCGAAATTCAGCAATCGAGCGACACCACCTGGCGGCTACACGATTGGAATCGGCTGGACGCGGCCGGTCGTCCGCGACCACTCCACGTGGACGCTGCTTTGGAGGCCATCGATTATTCGCTAGGTCCGCTCGCTCCGGTCACGCCAATGGATACGGATCGGCCGCATATTGCGCGGCTGGTGGAGTGCGATATGTTCGTCCTCGACCGTTGGACCTTTGACTCGCCCGAATGGATCGCGGACGACAACCGCTTTCATATCCTGAGCGTGCTCCAGGGCGAAATTGTCATCAGCGATGATCCAATGGCCCGGCCGCTTGCCGTTGGCCAGACGGCGCTCCTTCCGGCTCAGCGTCCTGCGACTTCGCTGATTCCACGGCCAGGCACGATTATGCTGGACGCTTATTTGCCGTAAGCGCCGTGTGCCCCGGCTGTATGGGTAATTCACGGCGCCCGCGGTTCAAGCGCTTTGGATCGTGCTGTCGATGTCTTGCATAGACGCGTGTGTGGTTGTTGTCGCCACCGGCGTAATTCATCAAGGCAGGAGTCGGCCCATGCGTCGCATGCAGAAGCTAGTGGCAGGTCTGCTGGTCGCATCCTCAGCGTCGCCCGCAATGGCGAAAATGCGAGACTGGAAAATCTTCCAGATGCCTCCTATGGATGTGCAACAGCGGCAAGCGGAAATCTTCGATCCGTATCCGATGCGAGGCGTGGCGCCAATCGACGACACTGTGCGTCCGCGCGAATACCAGCACGGGCCACCCGAAGCCACGCGTGGTCGCTGGCCCGCCCCAGGGACTTTTCCGCGCGTTCGCCTGCCGGCCGACACGCATCCCAAGGTGTATCCACAGGGACATCCACCGCTGCCACCGGAATTCGCTCCACCCATCGACGCAGAAGTCGTCCCACCGCCCAAAGCCGCGCGCGGAACCAATAATCGCCCGGCGCTGATTCAGCCAGAATCCGTGGCAAAGCCCCAGGCCAAATATCAGGCGCAAAGCCGACGACGCGTTCAGCCTGAATAAACCGCCAGACGTAACTACTGGTAGTTTCCAACCTTCTCCGAATCCCCCAAGCGGTGCTAGCTGCCGCGCGCTTTCGCCTATCCACCCACAGGCAAGATCGCGTAGAATCCGCCGCCATTTTGGCTTTTGGATTCTGGGATATCGCCGATAGTTGCGGCGAGAGAAGGGCGTTGGATGGGTAAGGCCGCAGCCGCAAAAACCACCGCGGATAAGACAGCCCTCGGGAAGTCATCCGTCGGCAGAATGCCCATCGCGCTCTTAACGATGGCGCTCTCGGCGATCTCGCTGAGCGGTTGCCGCGACATCGCCGGCCCCGATTGGTTTGCGCCCGGCACGTCGGCGGAACAGCAGCGCCGCGCGCAGTGGTTTGATCCCTACCCTAGTCCAATCACCGGACCGATCGACGACACGGTCCGTCCGCGCGGATTTCAAGCCCCGCCCCCCGAAGCCGACGGCCGCGTCCGTTCGACCCGCGCACAGCCAGGGCGCTGGTAAGGCGTCGCAATTGGCAATGATCGCTAATTCAAGGCCCTTTATCGAGTCTTTGTGGGCGTTCGTGGCTGATTCTGCCCCTGCCGCCGGCGCTGGCCTTGAGCTATGCTAGTTGTGCTTTGCTGGCCGGCTTCTCGGCCGGGCCTTTCTCCAGAGTTTTCCCGTCATGACGCGCCTCAAACGACAACGCGCCGCCTCGCAAGAAGCACCCGCCAGCACCAATCCGGATGACCAGGAGGACTACGGTTCTTCGCCGAAAGACGCGAACCGTCTTCAGAAGGTCATGGCCGCCGCTGGCGTCGGCAGTCGCCGTCACTGCGAGGAGCTGATCACTTCCGGTCGCGTCGACGTCGATGGCAAAACTGTCACCGCGCTCGGCACCAAGGTCTCGTCCGACCAGCAAGTGCGCGTCGACGGCGTGCCGCTCGCCAAGGCCCAGCACGTCTACTATCTGGTCTACAAGCCAACCGGCGTGGTCTCCACAAATTCCGATCCGGGTGGGCGCACCCGCGTTCTCGATCTGCTGCCACCGATGGAAGAGCGTTTGTTCACCGTCGGCCGACTCGATATGTCGAGCGAAGGCCTGGTCCTGATGACCAACGATGGCGAGCTGGCCAATCAGCTTGCGCATCCGCGATACGAAATCGAAAAAACATATCTGGCCGTTGTCGCAGGCGCGCTCGAGCCGGACGCGCTCGAGACCCTCCGCCGCGGCGTACACCTGGCAGAAGGTTTCGCCCGCGTCGATGGAGTTCGCGTCCGCAAGGTCCAGAAGAATGGGACGCTGCTGGAGATCGTCCTCAGCGAAGGCAAGAATCGCGAGATCCGCCGCGTGTTGGCGAAAGTCGGCCACAAAGTATTGCAACTCAAGCGAGTCGCGATCGCCGGTCTAAAATTGGCCGACATGCTGCCGGGCGAGTTCCGCAAACTGGGGCCGGCCGAGATTCGCGCACTGCGCAAGTATCGCCCCGGGCAATTGCTGGAGAAGTTCAAATCCGCCGCGGCCGCTGGCCCGAAAGGTCCAGAAGGCAAGCGGACGCCCAAACACGAGGGCCGGCCCGAACGAGCACCAGCGCGCCGCGGCAAGCCTGGCTCAGCCGAAACGAGCAGCGGCCGGAACGATCGCAATCGCGTCGGTCGCGACAATCGCGAAGGATCGGCCCCACCGCCACGCGAAGGCGCCCGCGGCACAACCCGTAGCGAGCGCGGCCCGCGTCCTGGCGGCGCACGTCCCGCAGGCGCAGGCCCCAAAAAGTCCGGCTACGGAAAAACTGCCGGCGCACGACCGGCAGGCGCCCCTCGCGGCAAACCGACTTTTAGCGCATCGACAACTTCTCGGCCACCCAGACCGCGTCCTCCGCGCGACGACGCGCCGCGGCACGGCACCGTGATTGGCGAAGTCGCCGGTCCGGCGCCCGCTACGCCGGAGCCAGTCGTTCGCGAGGCCCGTCCTCCGCGTGGTCCTGGTGGCCGCCCGCCACGCCAAGGCCGTGGTGGCTACGCCGGCCCAGGCGCCAACGCCTACGACGCCGCGAATTCAGAAAGCGGCGCACGCCCCAGCGGCGCCGGACGAGTCACAGGCCGTCGCCCTGGCATCGGTCGACCCGGCGGCGGCAAACCTACAGGTGGCAAGCCCTCAGGTGGCAGGCCCGCCGGAGGAAGACCCAGCGGCGGCAAACCCAGTGGTCGGCCTGGCGGCGGCGGAGCCTACGGAGCCAAAGGAGGCGGCCGGCCTCCGCGTGAAGGAAAACCGGGCAAAGGAAAACGCCGCTGATGAGCGATCCGCACACGGCCTGTTTCGCCGATCGCGCAGTCTATCGCACGGTCGAGATTGTCGAGAACGTCCAACTGGCGCGCGACACTTACCGGGTGCGCTTCGATGCGCCGGAGATCGCCCGCAGTATCACTCCGGGCCAGTTTTTAATGCTCCGCGCCAGCGGATGTAATGATCCACTTCTGGGCCGTCCACTGGCCCTCTACGACACCGTGCTCAATCACGCCGGTCAGCCGACTTCGATCGATGTGGTCTACCTGGTCAGCGGAAAGTTCACCACGCTGTTGTCGCAATCTCGCCCCGGCCGCAAGCTCGATGTATGGGGACCGCTGGGGAATGGCTTTGCCGCGACGCCTGCTGAGCATCTGGTGATGGTCGCCGGCGGCATTGGACAAACCCCTTTTGTGGCGCTCGCGCGCGAGTATCTCGGACACGGCGCCTACGGCGAGCCCGCGCGCACCCCTCCGAAAGCCAAACAAGTCACGCTCTGCTACGGCGCCCGCAATCGCGAATTCCTGGCCGGGCTGTCCGATTTCGAAGCGGCCGGCGTCCAGGTATTGCTGAGCACAGACGATGGCTCGATCGGCCGTCACGGTCGCGTCACCGAGTTGGTCAGCGAGCTATTGCCGCGGCTAACCTCGCGAGACCGCATTGTCTGTTGCGGGCCAGAGCCCATGCTCCGCGCGGCGGCGCAGTTGATAACGCCCACGCCCGTTCCGTGCCAGGTATCGCTCGAAACGCCCATGGCCTGCGGCATCGGCATTTGCTTTAGCTGCGTCGCCAAGGTTCGCGACGAGAGTGGCGGCTGGGACTATCGTCGCACGTGCGTCGAAGGCCCCGTCTTTGAGGCCGCGGCGATCGAGTTCGCCTGATTACTCCGGCGACTCTGCAACATTAGTCCGCGGAATTTCGCGCGGCGCCAGTTGCTCAATGATCTGCGCCAGATACTTCGCCAGCCGTTCGGAAGACGCCATCGCCTGTTCTTTCAGGCTCCACATATCCTTGATGCTGGAAGGCCTGCGCATCAGAATTCCGGCGGCGGCGCCCAGCCGGCCGGCCGTCGATCGCTGCGTAACCAGGTGATCCAACTCGGCGGGGAGTTCGTGATCGATCGCGTCGCTGATGACGCGGATCGCCAGAAAGCGGACTTTATCCTGCCGGCAGACCTCGCCCACGGCCCACGACTCCATGTCCACCGCCAAGGCATTGTGCTTCTCGCCTAGCGCTTGTTTCTCGCTCGTCAATCGCACCAGATTATCGACCGTGACCAGCCGGCCGACGTGGACGCGAGCGCGAGGGTCGTGCTGAGCCCGCAGGTCGATCGAAAGCCGTCGACCGGAGATGTCATCGATTTCGTCGGCTAGCACAATGTCGTTTCGCTCGACGCCAGCGCGCAGCCCACCAGCGAATCCGGCCGAGATCACCCACGCTGGCCGATGGCCGCCAATCAGCGCTTGCGCCCCGCGCGCCGCGGCCAGGCGCCCCGCGCCCGCTTCGACGACCACAATCTTCCTGCCGGCCAGACCACCAACGCGCGCGATGAATCCTTTTCCCTTGGTGCTGACCACTCCGCTGAGCAAATCGACGAATGCTCCAGATTCCTGCGGCAGCGCAAAGACCAGTCCCACGTCACAGTAACCTGGCCCTAAGGTTTCGACATGTTCGCCTGGCGCCTGATCCGAATTCGGATCCACGGAACTTGTCTGCGTGGAATCAGCTGGCCCTGAGCCGGAGGACGCGGAAGTGGATGGGCCGGATTGGGTCGCTTGCCGAACGGCGCTTCGCAAGCCTTCGCGGGCTTGTTGTTGCATCCATTGGCGAAGGAGCCAGGCCAGGTTCATCGTCGGGCTCTCCATGCTTCGATCGGCGAGATTCGCCAGCTTCCGGCGCCAGGCGCGCGAGTTTGCTCGCAAGGCAATCCGGCGCGCGCTTGCGCGGGATCGATATCTTAACATGGACCAGCGCGCGATGCGCGCCGGCGGCGACGCTCGTGCCGATCGATCGTTATGAGCCGAAGCCCACACCTTCGAGGCTGGTGCGGATACTGGCCCACATTCCGCCGGATTGCCCGCCCAGAGCCGTGACAGAAACGATCACGGCGCCCAGGAGCATTGCGAGCATAACGGCGTACTCGACCGAAGTCGGCCCGTCCTCGTCAGTCAGGAATTGACTTATACGCCGCATGAGAGATCGTACGCGCTGACCTTCCGGCCCTCGCGCCGCTGGAGTTCTCTGGCGAACAAACCGCGAACGCGGTTTTTGATTCACCGCTGGCGCCTTGCCTTCTATAAAGAAGGGTATGCCAGGTTCAGGATTCGTCAAACGAATCGGGCGATCGGGTGGAGATTCCTAATGGCCAGGCGGCGCTCCATCCGGCTTATTGCACGGCGCGGCGGACGGGCCGCTGCGCCATGTCTCCAATTCCCGGTGGATCAGGCGAGCGCAAGGGGACTTGCCACCGGACCAGTCGCGAGGCGTCGCGGCCGGCGGGGGCCTCGCCTGCAAATCCAAGCTCGCTGCGGACCAGGCCTTCGATCGCCAACTGACGATCCGCCACCGGCTGACGACCCGCTTGACCCTGCCAGGCCACAGGATGCGCCCCAGGCGTTACGACCGAACCCTGGCCCGTCCAGACAACCTGTCGCAGGGCCTCGGCCGGCCCGGCGCCGCCACGGACCAGAATCAGGGCCCCGTTCGACAGCGGAGCAAACACGCATTCGATGGCCTCGACGCGCACCTTCGGCAGCGCGGCTGTGACTGTTGGCGCGCAAAGTTCCAACAGCGCATCGCCGCCGCGAGCCGTGCAATGCGATATTCGCAAACTCAACTCCGCTTGCGCGCCTGGCGCACGCCGCGCGGGCGCGTGCTCGACGCAGACCAGCGGACCCGATCCCAGGTGAAGTGTGTTGTCGCAAATCACTCGCGCATCGTCCGCTACGGTGCAACAGATCGCCGCCTCATCACACGTTAACTCGCCTCCGATAATTTGCAGTTCGGCCGCCGGCGCCGGCGAGCCGTGCGCGGCGTCTGGCGTCCAGACAAGCGAAACTCCAGCGCCGGACCCCAACTGAGCGCCGCCAAAAGTGCAGCCATCGAAGATTGCGTTTCTTGCCGTCACGCGCAGCGCCGAGGCGCGTTGCGCTGGCGCTGCGACAAAGTCGACGTTTTCAAATCGCACCCCTTCGGCCGCAAGAGGCGCGCCGGTGGCGGTAACGACAATCGTCGGCCGCTCGCCCGGTCGCCCTTTGACGGTCTGACCGGCCAGGGGCTGCACGCTGCTCCATGCGATCGGCCGGTTCGACGAAAGCAAAAACTCCGGCGCTACATACCGCGGCGCGGCAGTCGGAACGATCGGAAGCGAGGCCGAAGCCTGCGCGACGCGCTCAGCCGGATCTCCCTGCCGCAAGATGGGCTTCGTCGGCGCCACGCTCTGCGTTTGCAACGCGGTTGGTTTCAATCCATCGGCCCGCGACGTAACCATCGAAGTAGGCGTCGATATCGACGGCATCTGCGGCGACGGCTGACTTGGAAATTCTCCCAGCGCCACATCGGCCAGCAATCTTGGCTCAGCCAGTGGCGGGGCGCCCTGCGGAATCGGCGGCGTCCCCATCGGCGCCGTTGGCATCACCACGCTGGCGATTTGGATCTGCTGCAAAGTTAGCGGCGGCGTGGTTTGTAGTAACCGACTCCACCAGGGGGAAGTTCCCGCGGCGAGCGCCAGGATTGCGCCCACCGCCACCGCGCTCCACGTCGGCAATTGCCGCGAGCGGCGAATCGTTCGCATCCGCCGCGCAAAACGCTCAGGTGGAGTGGCGCCGTGCGATAGATAATGCGCCAGCAGCGCCTGTCCGCGATCGGTCGATGGACCCAACACCTCAACCAGCGCGGCCGCGCTCTTGGGGCGTAGGCTGGGATCGCGCGACGTGCAGGCTTCAATCGCCGCGACCAGCGACGCAGGGGTCTGCGGCGCCAGGCGCTCAATTGCTTCGAGCGAACCGGACTGTGCTGCGCACAATTTGGCAGCGCTGCGAGCCGGCGCAAACGGGGGCCTTCCCGAAAGTAAATGCCGCCAGACGATTCCGCACGAATACAAATCCGTTGCGACGGTCGCCGGTTCTCCACGCATCCGTTCCGGCGCCACTGCGTCATAAGCTTCGGCCGGCCAATTCGCGGCGTCCGCCGTTTCGATCGGACGGACCGCGCACCGCAGGCCAGGCCAGACTAGCTGCGCCACGCCGATCGGATCGAGCACAACGTTCTGTATCGAGACATCGCCGTGCGGCTGGCCAGCGCGTTCCAGCGCTAGCATGCCAATCGCCATCTGCCGCGCAATCTCGTGAACGACCTCCGGCTGCATCCGGCCGCAATGCACCAGCCACTCGTTAGCGGTCCTGCCAGCGACCGGCGCCGCCGTGGCCCAAAGTCTGGTCCCCTCAACGCCGCATTCCGTCATCGGCGCTACTTGCGGAACCGCGCAAGCCGCCAGCCGGCGCATGGACTCATGAATTATTGCAATTGCAGCGTCGGGTTTGCTAACGCCGTCGACCGTGACCAATCGCGCCTCTCGCGGTGTTCCGGGCGCCGTTGTCCTGGCGTGGTATCCGCGCGTCCAAGCGGGCGAAGAGACGCTCGAGCGCAGCGCGAATGGCCCGACGCGCAACGCGTCGCCTCGTCCGGCGTTCAACTCCGCTGCCTGAAACGGCGACAGCCGCTCGGCTTGCGCCAAGGCATCGACCCAGACGGAATCAAATTGAGTTAGATCGCCGGCCAACCAACGCGCGCGTCGATAGACTCGCCGCACGTCGGCCGGGCTTGCCAGTTCGAGCCGGTTGAGTTGCTCGATTAGTTGTTCCGAAGGCGCCGCCCGCATGGTGTCCTTTGCTGGCGCGCTACGAGTGGAACCACGGCCTGCGACGCAGGCGTCCGTGGCGCAATGATCGATAAATCGCGCGTCCGGCCGGGAGTGCTATCAAAATCGCGTCGGCGGAACAATATCAGCCGGCGCCAGCACGCTCTTGCTACCGCGGTTTAGGCCGGTGGAACCCGCAAATTCTGTTCGCACTCGATCATCGCACGCGTCGAATGCTAGCGCGCTGCGTCGCGCGGCCGGCCCGGGTTGCGATACAGCCGGTCGATATCGGCAGGCGAGCCCGGCAGGTCGGCCGGACGTTCGTAATGCCATTCGCGGTGCGTTGGCGTCAGACGAGGATCGTGCGGCCAGGGATCGAATGGGTCGTATCCGAGCGCCGCCGTCAGCTTGCTGGTGTTCATCGACACATTGCCAGCGCGCGGCGGGATTGGGCCTGCCTCGACGCGCATGCAGCCCATCAAGTACTCCGGCGGATACCCGCCCACGCGATTGATAACCTGCGCAACTTCGAACAAAGTCATCGGCCGCGGCCCGCCGGCGTGATAGACGCCTGCCAGGCGATTGGCCAACATCGTCTCGCACAGTTCGTTCAAGCAATCCGTGTAGTGCGGCGTGCGGATCTCGTCGTAATACAACGTGGCCGGACGTTGCTTCTTGAAACGCGACGAAATCCAATCGATCGCCCCGGCGTGCCCATTGAAGCTGACCCCCATGGGCAGCGAGATCCGCAAGGCGCACGCCTCGGGCATCGTCTCCTGCAGCAGTTCCTCGGCGGCGACCATCGTCTTGCCGTAAACCGTCACCGGATCCGTGGGATCATCTTCGACGTGCCCACCATCGCCGCTGCCGGAGAAGACCAGATCGACCGAGAGATGGACCAATCGAAGTTTGCGCGGCGCGACGCAAGACAGCAGATTCCGCACGCCATCCACGTTGATCCGCCACGCCAGATCCGGATCGAGCTCGCACGCCCGCAGCGCGCAATTGCCGGCGCAGTTCAGCACGCTCTGAAAGTTATGCTCGTCGAAGAGCCGGGCAAGCCCATCGGCGTCCTCGGCATTGCAGGCAACAATGCCCGGCCCGGCGAATCGCCAGTTGTCCTTCTGACGAATCCCAATCACCTGCCCCGGATAGCGCCGCTGAAAATGTGCCAGCGCGTTGTAGCCAGCCACCCCCGCAATGCCAGTGATCAACAGCGGCAGCGGCGGCGTAGCCGCTTCGACTTGTGTGGCAGGCAAATACATGGACTAGTTGCGACTACTTGGACTACGTGGAAGTAAAAAAAAACGCGGAATTGCAAAGGCCTGACGGCGCGTGATACCGTCGCCATTCTAGACCGCCCCGACCGCTTGGCGGGCGGCGATTGGGCGCTGGTCCCACAGGCCCCAACCGAAAGACCTGATGCGACCATATTAGCAGCCGGTTGATTGTCTCAACAGGTTGCGACCTAGCCTGAAAACGCGGGCCAGAAAGCGATATAGTCGCAATTCAGTGACTCGTGATGATCTTTGCTCTCCGTCCTGCAAAGTTGCATCCAAGGCACGAGTCGTTTTCGACAGCCAGTTGGCCCGTCGCGACACGTCCCTGAGACCACCATTGCCGAACCGATCCGGCGAATGGGTCATCCCTCGCATCATCCTCACACTTCGAAGTGGCCACGAGGAGCATCCCGGGAAGCAATACCGAACGCCAGAGTCGCGCGACAGTCGCCACAGCGAGGGGCCAGTCTCCCAAGCCGCGGGCCTGCTTCGCAAGCAACCGCCGCCGAGTTAGTCGCTGAAAACCCCAGCGGCGCAAGGCCTTTTGACAAGACGCCCACACGGACCTAAAATTGGCCGTTTCCCCAGTATGGGGCGGTAGCTCAGTTGGGAGAGCGCTGCGTTCGCAATGCAGAGGTCGAGGGTTCGACTCCCTTCCGCTCCACTGCAAGAGCTTCGTCATAAGTTGTTATGACGAAGCTTTTTGCATTTATTGGCCACGGTTTTGGCCTTTCTCCAGGGTGCTCGCGCAAGCCGCCCATCTTCGCAGGAGTTAGCCCCAGTTCGCAGCAATGCGCAGGAGTTGGTGCAACACTTTTGCCACCCGTAGCCAAGGCATCTACTTAGCAGCCTGTTGATTTTCTCGACAGGCTGCGACCTCACATGGATGTGAGGACAAAATAGCGACGTAAGTCGTTATTTTGCGAGCCTCGCGAAGCTTTGCTTTGCGCCGGGCGAGGTTGAAAAACGCCACGACGGCGTTTTTCAACAGGCAGTTAGCCATCGCGGGCTACCCAAGGGGGCACGCGTGCATTTCTGCAATGCCTGTGGTCAAGTTTCATGTCGCAACAACGGTCCGCACGGTCCGCATCATCCGCAAACATGTCACCTAAGGCCAATCCTTAACCTCGCCGTCTTCGCAGTATGCCTAGCCTGTTGTGCTTGCGGACCGTGCGGACCATGTAGTCCGTCGAACACACCTGCAATTGCAGGCGACGGAAGTTGACTGGTTCGATACACTCCCCCCAGCACTGGCTCCGCGTCGCGGAATTGCTAAGTTCCCCCTTTTCGGGCCTGAACGAGTTTGTTGGTCAATTGCCGTGGCGGCGGCGATAAGCTGCAGTTGGCGCAAAGAATGAACTTCGCACAGACCCACGCGTTGCCGTTACGCGAACGCGCATTGAACCGACTCCTTCGCGCCGGAATCTCCGGCACAGGAAGCTACCTGCCGCGGCGCGTGCTCGACAATGTCGAGCTTGAAGGACTGGTGGATACTAACAACCAGTGGATTATGGAGCGGACCGGGATTCGCGAGCGGCGCATCGCGGCCGCCGACGAGACCACGGCCTCGATGGCAGTCGAAGCCGGCAAGCTGGCCTGCGCTGACGCGCGGATCGATCCGGCGCAGCTCGATCTGATCATTCTGGCCACAGTGACTCCCGACCAAGTCCTGCCTGCCGCCGCGTGTATGGTGCAGCACGCTCTGGGGGCTAAGCAGGCGGCGGCGTTCGACTTGAACGCGGCGTGTAGCGGATTTCTCTACGCTTCCACCGTGGCAACTGGGATGGTCACCTCGGGTATGCACCAGCACGTGCTGGTAATCGGCTCGGAGACTCTATCGCGATTCACGGATTACACCGACCGCAATACGTGCGTGCTCTTCGGCGATGGGGCTGGGGCCGCCGTCTTCGCCCCGCGGCGCGACGGCACGGGCGTGCTGTTCTCGAAAATATATGCCAACGGCGAACATAGCGAACTACTACACGTGCTGGGCGGCGGCAGTAAACACCCTACATCATCGGAAACGGTCGTGGCTCGCGAGCACTACATCCGTGTGTCGGGAAAGCCAGTATTCAAG
>Ga0335397_10004463_pt1 | contig 18497 bp, 14 predicted proteins | sample MAT04_FD_205740 | JGI IMG/M metagenome (GOLD analysis project Ga0335397, IMG submission 205740) | Freshwater microbial communities from Lake Fryxell liftoff mats and glacier meltwater in Antarctica - MAT-04 (spades assembly) (version 2) ... | reverse complement strand
CAGTTCGACGCCACAGGCGTCACAGCCCGGCGTGGGGCGGGGTTTCTGGCAGGCTTGGCAGAGCACCTTTCCTCCCAGCTTTTTGGCATTGAGGCGGCAGTAAGAGATGACCTTTGCTTCGAGGGCGGCGGCACAGGTGTCGCACTTCACCTCCGCAGCACCGGGCGGGGCGAAACGGGAATCGTCAGCGGGTGGTGCGGCGGTGATTCCAAATTTCCCGGCGAAATTGAATGTCGCTGGTTGATGTGCCGCAATGAGTGCCTGGCCGATTTGCGTGATCGTCTCCAGGGCGACGAGCTTCGAGAGAGCCGTCAGCGTTTCCAGCACACCCTCAGCTTCGTTCTGTTTCAGGAATTCCTTGCGGAACATATCCATCTTCACGACCCGGTCCCATTCCTTGCCTTTGCGGCGCAGCGGGCAATCGGGCGACACGAGCACCCAGTTAAGAAAGCGGATCGGCAGCGTCAGACCGAGACGTTTGGGGCCGAGTCGATGATCGCGGATGAAGGATTCCAGCACTTCGATGTGCCGGCGGTTTTGCTCCACCGGCGAAGCCATGCCCTTCCAGCCGTAACGCGTGCGGGTCTCCCACTCGCCGGAATCGGAAATGCGGACTTCCTGCCCGAATCCTTTGCTTTCCAACACATGGCAATCGAGCGTGCGATGCAGGATCAAATGATCGATCTGCGCGACCCGGCCCGCGTGCTCGATGCGCAGATCGTGGAGGACGACGCTGTTCTTCCCATCGTTCCAATCGAAATCGATGTGATACGCCGCCTCCTTTTCACCCTTCGCGCCGACGCGCATTCTCCACATCTCGTCCTCGATCTCATCGCGCTGCCTCTTGCTCAGCGACGGAATCCTGAAGAGTTGCTCAAGCTCCGCCAACAGGGGAGCCACATCATCCTTGTGCTTGAGTATCATCACCCACTTTCCTAGCGAGATCCGGGCCATCGTTTGTCGCTTGAGTTTGGCCCGACAACATTCTTTGTTTTTTCCATGCGCCGCCTGCTCGTGCCCGTGATCCTGCCCTACATCACGCGCTGGATCGAAGCGCGAGAGCAGCAAATCCTCATCGAAGGCTCTCCTCTGAGCGAACAAAGCGCAGCCGATGCCCGCGCCATCGGCGTGGGCAATCCCGAACGCGTTCGTCTCCTGCGAGTGGCAAAGGTTCCGTTGCCCGCCGGCCGTCTGATCACCTTGGCCGAGCATTTGGCCGGCGGCCCTTGGGAGCACACCGCCGGCCTGACCGCCCGCTACGGTATCTTCATTCGCGAGGCTTACTGGGGAGATCGACGCCTGATCGCGCATGAGCTGGCGCACACCGCGCAGTATGAGCGGCTCGGCGGCATCGCTCCATTCCTTCGCGCCTACCTCACCGAGTGCCTGACCAGCGGCTACGCGGGGGCAGCACTGGAAATGGAGGCCGTGGCCGCGGCGGCGGCATTTGACACCTGACTGCCAGCCCGCTGGGGTGTCGCCCCGCGATCCAGCCACCCCCCGATGGACTCCTCTGCTCAGCACCACAACGTCTACGTGATCCTGCTCGATGACGCGGTGGCCCTGCACCCATCGGTCCGGCGGCTCAATCCGAAGCGCGATCCGGCCATGCCGTGCGTGTATGTGGGCATGACCGGGCTGCCGGTCGAGCATCGATTCGAGAATCACAAGCACGGCTACAAATCCGCGTGGACCGTGCGGAAATACGGCATTCGCCTTTGCCCGGAGTTGTTTGCTCATTTGAACCCGCTGCCCTACGACGCGGCGGTGGAAATGGAGAGAGATTTGGCCGCCGACCTGCGGGCGCAGGGCTACACGGTCACGGGCGGAATCTAGCCCGAGCGAGGGAACCACGATCGGATACATCTTGTCGCGAGCAGAGCACCTGCCGGCGTTGGCGACCCAATGAAAGACATCCTCTGTTTCTGCTGACCCCCGGATTTAGCGACGGGGAAGGTGCGCCCTACTATTGCCCGCACTGCACCATCTTCGAGGGGTTGCTTCACCTCTATCCGCAGCTCACGTCGCAGCTCGATGTCCGCCGGGTCCCATTCGCCAAGCCGCGCACAGAAATCGTCTCGCTGCTCGGGACCGATCATCAATCGTGTCCGGCCCTCGTGATCTATCGCCCGCTCGCGGAGGCAGCGACCGCTCTTCCGTTCAAGAAATTTGGCGATCTCCAGTTTCTTGACGAGCCGGAGGACATCGGAAACTACCTTTCCCTCAGCTACGGGATTCCCCGGCCGCACTAACTTCCGCCGCGAGATACGACGTCCGCTTTCTACAAGGTCCAAGGCAACCAGACCACGCTGTCGGATGCTGAGCCAGATTGGGGTGATGCGGAGCAGATTGAACGGAAGAATTCTCCGGTCCCGCTCGTATGAAACCCCATGCGGCCGATGGAGCCCATGAAGCCGATGCGCCCGATGCGTTAAGAAGCGCTGCGCAGCCTTCACGGCGCAGGCTGGCCACGCACCCTCGGCTGGCCGATGATGCGCGAAAAATGATCAACGGCGAAAAAGTCCTGGTGGCCCGTCATTCAGCGTTCCAAGCCATCCGGCTCACGGAAAATGCGGCTGGATTGCGGACACTTCGATTTGGGGCCGACGGCCCTTCTCAAAGCATCGTGAAGGTGGGCGATCCCCGGCACCTTGAGCTGCCTTACGCCCGCGTGCTGCCGGCGTGCCTGGCCTTCACCCCGAATCCGCGCCGCGTTCTGATCGTCGGCCTGGGCGGCGGAACCATCCCGCGCTTTCTCCACAGCCACTTCCCCGAGATGATCATCGATGTCGTCGAACTCGATCCGGCGGTGGTGACCTTGGCCAGGGAGTATTGTGGATTCGAGGAAGGCGCTCGGCTCCGCGTCCATGTGGACGACGGTCGCGACTTCATCGAGGCCAGCAGCGGCGGCTACGACGTGATCATTCTGGACAGCTTCGACACCGATTCCATTCCCGCCCATCTGACCACGCTGGAATTTGGCAGCGCAGTGCGAGAGGCCCTCGCCCCCGAGGGCATGGCCATCGCCAACGTCTGGGGCCGGGCGACCAATCCGCTCTACGCCAGCATGCTACTGACCTACCGGGCGGCCTTCGAGGATCTATATATTTTTGACGTGCCCGCACCGGGCACCAAACTGTTCGTCGCCCTGCCGCACCGACAAGCAATGACGCGCGCTGAGCTGATCGAGAAGGCGCGCGAGATTTCCCGACGGCACGAGTTCCTCTACGACTTGAGCGGCGCCATCGCGGGTTTCAGGAACGCCGCGCTCGAAACCGTTCGTGCCGGCGCCGTGCTGAGAGACTGATCAAGCCGCGGATTGATCCAGCATGTGGAGGCTAACCCTGCACGCGCGAATGAAAGAGAATCGAAACGGGAGGAAGAAGCTGATGGAGTGAGGGGTGCCGTCGTTGGAGAGCGCCGTCGCCGTTCACCCATTGGGGGAGAACAATTTGGAACAACTGCCGTGGCCAGTGGACACGCCCAGGGAGGGTATTGGGCGGAGTTCGACGATCAGGCGCCGGTGAAGCGGGAAGGGCAGCTCATCTTCTTTGCCCACTTCCTGCACTTGGGAGGTAGGTGGGAGCAGTTCGTGAAGAAGTCGCCGCTGCGCGACACGGGCAACCGGGCGAGCCAGGTGGTCGACGTGTTGATGGCGCCACGGTGAGCGAAGATGTGGTGCGCGGAGCCTGGCGGCGGCTGGAGAACCCACAAAACCGACACCATCACGCGATGGCTGCTGCCGACGAGATCCTTGCGGCCATCTCACGCTTCGCCTCGAAAACTCTCCAGGCCCATGCCTGACTTTTGCAACAAATCAATGACTCAGGAGACTAGCCGGCCGAAGGCAGCGGGGCCACCGAGTCGGACTCGGCATCGTAATCGACGCCCGGCAGTCCGAAGCCGAAGAGCTTGAGGAATTCCGTGCGGTAGCCGGCGATGTCGGAAATGGAATCGAGATTCTCCGTGGTCGTCTTCGGCCAGAGGGCGGCGACTTCGGCCTGGATCGCGGGGCGCATTTCCCAATCGTCGATCCGGATGCGGCCTTTCTCGTCGGGCTGGGGATCGGCCCCGGGGGCGAGACGGCAGGCGAAGAGCCGCTGAATCTGCTCGATGCAGCCTTCGTGCAGCCCCTGTGCTTTCATCACTTTGTAGAGGAGCGATATGTAAAGCGGGACGACGGGGATGGCGCTGCTCGCCTGGGTGACGAGCGCCTTGTTGATGGAGACGAAAGCGCGGCCGCCGCTGACGGCGAGCCGGGCGGTGAGGCGATGGGCGGTGGCTTCGAGGTCTTCCTTGGCGCGGCCGATGGTGCCGTTGCGATAGATGTCCCAGGTGAGGTCGGGCCCGATGTAGCTGTAGGCCACGGTGGTGGCTCCGGGCGCGAGGACGCCGGCGGCACCGAGCGCTTCGATCCACATCGCCCAATCTTCGCCGCCCATCACGGCGACGGTGTCGGCGATCTCCTGTTCGCTCGCGGCTTCGAGGGTGATTTCGTTCACCGTGCCCTTGTCGGTGTTCACGGTCTTGGCGATGAAGGGCGCGCCGATGGGCTTGAGAGTCGAGCTGTGGGTCACGCCGGTCTTCGGGTGCGTGCGGCGTGGGGAGGCGAGCGAGTAGATGACGGCATCGACCTGGAGAAGCTCGCGTTTGATGAGCGCGATGGCCTGCTCCTTGATCGCGTCGGAGAAGGCATCGCCATTGATGCTCTTCGCGTAAAGCCCGGCGGCGTGCGCGGCCTTCTCGAAGGCGACGGAATTGTACCAACCGGCGGAGCCGGTGCGGCCTTCCTCGCCGGCCTTCTCGTAAAAGACGCCGAGGGTCGCCGCGCCGCCCGCAAACGCCGGCACGATCCGGCTGGCCAGCCCGTAGCCGGTGGACGCGCCGATGACCAATACGCGCTTGGGCAGTCCGGCAAGGGGGCCTTTGCTCTGCACGTAAGCGATCTGCTCCGCGACGTGCGCCGCGCAGCCGGCGGGGTGGGCGGTGGTGCAGATGAATCCACGAATCCTGGGCTTGATGATCATAGGGGCGGGCATCTTTGGGCGGCGGCGCGAGCGGGGTAAAGCAATTTGCTCGGCGGGCGCGGCCTGACATTCGCTTTGAATTGCGCGGCATAATCATTAAGTTCCGCGACCGAAATTTTGCACACCATGCGCCCGCTGTTTCTCGCCGCCGCCTTCCTCAGCCTCACCGGCACCGCTCTGCTCGCGGCGCGGGAGACTCCGGGCACGGCGCTCAACGCGATCAAACAACTGCCCCGCGGCGAGTACAAGCGGATCGTCCGCATCGAAGCGCGGGAGGGGACGCCGGTGCCGGAGCGCTGGCACATTATCACCCACGATCCGAAGGACGAAAACGGCGTGCACGAATATGTGATCGCGGGCGGCGAAGTCGTGGCTTCGCGCGCCATCTCGCAATTCGTGGAGAGTGTGAAGGAGGAGGATGTGCTGAAGGAATCGCTGGTCAAAGTGGATTCCGACCAGCTCGCCGCGCTGGCCATGAAATTTGCGCAGGTCAATAACGTGACCATCTCTTCGCTCAACTACGCGCTGAAAAAGGAAGGCGCCGAAGCGGTGCCGCTGTGGAATGTGGCCTGCCTCGATGAAGCCGGAAAGCAACTCGCCCTGCTGGTGGTCAGCGCGGGCAAGGGCAATGTGATTTCGCACGAGGGCTTCACTGCGCAGCCCGAAGCGGACGCGCTGGCCAGGACGGAGACGCAGGCGGAAACGGAATCGGAACGCCAGGAACGCCGGCGCGCGCCGAAGAAGGTCTTTGTCCGCACCGCACCGCCCGCGCCGGCTCCGACGCCCGAGAAGAAGGATGTCTTCAGCCGCATGGGCCGATTCTTCAACGGCCGGCCCTGATCCATGGGGCTCGTTCGGGACTTGGAACGACTGCTGGGCAAGGACCGGGTGAGCAGCGCGGCGGAGACGCTCGCGGTGCATGCGGCAGATCGGTGGTTCGCCAGCCGCACGCCCGAAGTCGTGGTCTTCGCGCAATCGACCGCGGACGTGAGCAAGCTGCTGAAGTTCGCGCATCGGCGCGGGATCCCCGTGACGCCGCGCGGGTCCGGCTACGGTTACGTCGGCGGGTGTGTGCCGATGCAGGGCGGGGTCGCACTTTCGCTGGCGCGGATGAACCGGATCCGGGAAATCCATTTCGCGGACGCGGTGGCTGTCGTGGAGCCGGGCGTGATCACCGGCACGCTCCAGGCCGAGGTGCGAAAGAAGCGGCTCTTTTATCCGCCCGACCCGGCGAGCCTGAAGGAATGCAGCCTCGGCGGGAACATCGCCACGAATGCCGGCGGCCCGCGCTGCCTGAAGTACGGCGTGACGCGGCAGTACGTGCTCGGGCTCGAGGTGGTGCTGGCCGATGGCCGCGTGCTGCGCACCGGCGGACGCGTTCACAAAAACAAAACCGGCTTCGATTTGATCGGGATGTTTGTCGGCAGCGAAGGGCTGCTCGGCGTGGTCACGGAAGCGACGCTGCGCCTGCTGCCTCTGCCGCCCGCGCGGGCCACGCTCTCGGCGAGCTTTCGTACTTTCAAGCAGGCGGCGAAGGCGGTGCAGGAGATTTTTGCCGCGGGGTTTTTGCCATCGGCGCTGGAGATTGCCGATGCCTTCACGCTCGAAGCCGCGGGCGAATATCTCGGCCACCGCCTCGCGCCGCGCGGCAGCGCGCATCTGCTCGTCGATCTCGACGGCCACCCCGAGTCCGTGACTTCCGAAGTGCATGCCCTGGCCAGGCTGCTCGAAAAGCTGAAACCGATCGGCGCGCGCACCGCGCTCGGAGAAGCGGACTGCGAAGAGCTGTGGAATCTGCGCCGCGCCTTCTCGCAATCGCTCAAGGCGACCGGGCTGACCAAGCTGAACGAGGACATCGTCGTGCCGCGCGGGCGGCTGACGGATCTCGCGGAGTTCGCGGAAAAGCTGCGGAAAAAATACGGCTACCCGATCGCGTGCTTCGGCCACGCGGGCGACGGGAACATTCACGTCAACATCATGGCCGCGAATTATCACACCGACCGCGCCGTCGCGAAAAAAGTCGGCGCGGCGCTGGATGAATTGTTCGCGCAGATCCTGGCGTGGGGCGGCGTGATCACCGGCGAGCACGGCATCGGCCTGGCCAAGCAGCGCTGGTGGCCGCAGGCGACGAGCAAGGTCAGCCGCGAAGTGCATGCCGCGCTCAAGACCGCGCTCGATCCGAAGGGGATTCTGAATCCGGGGAAGTTCGTACCAGGGCCAAAACAAACTGCGGATACTACCGCGGAGGAATATCAACTCTCGGCCTTCCTCTCCAAAACCTCTGCGCCTCTGCGGTAAAATCTTTCGGCGCAGGGCGGAACCGCGCTAATTCAGCACCACATTATGCACCCGCAGCGCGGTGCCCGTCTGGCGATGGTATTCGCCGATGGCCTTGTTGTAATCCGCCTCCGCGCGCAAGACCGCAGCCTCGGCCTCGGTGAGTTTCTTCTGCAATTCGAGCACCTCGAACGTCGTGCCGCCACCCGCGCGGAGTCGGGCTTCACCGGCGTCCAGCGTCTCGCGCGCCAGGCGGCGGGCCTCGCGGGTCGAAGCGATGCGCTCGCGCGAAGTGATCACCTGGCCCGAAGCGTTATCGACATCGACGACGATCTGCTGCTCGAGCTGCTGCAAGGCGACCAGCGACTTCGCAGCTTCCAGCTTGGCGGCGTTGGTCGCGCCGCGGCCCTCGCGATTCGGAATGGGAATGCTCACGATCGCACCGATCGACCACGCCGCCTGATCGCGGCGCGGCACGCGGTTGATGCTCGTGCCAAAGTCATTTTCGAACCCGAGCATGGCGAGGCTGCCGGTCAGGTCGAAGCGCGGCAGGGCCTGGTTGCGGGTGAAGGCGAGGGTGATGTTGCGGCGCTCGATTTCGAGGACGTTCTGGCGGTAGTCGGGCCGCAGCGCCAGCGCATCAAGAATCCCCGCCGGCACATCGGCGCGAAAGGCAACGGCGGGCGGAGGCGCGATCTCGACCGCGATGGAAAGCATGCGCTCCATATCATTGGTCACAAGTTGCTTGAGGAAATTTTCGTTATCCCGCACCGAGCGCTGCGCGAGGATCACGCCCTCCTCGCGCGCGGCGACCTGGGCGCGCGCCTCGGTCACGTCGAGCGGCGATTTCACCCCGATTTTCAGGCGCGCTTCGTTGTCCACGTAGAGTTGCCTCGCCAGTTCCCGGGAGCGTTCCGCGACGAGCAGCGCCTCGTGCGCGAAGTGCAGTTCGTTATAGACGAAATTGGTCTCGGTGATGATGTCGATGATGCGCTGGCGGAGCGCCCAGTCGGAAACCATCACATTGTTCCGCGCGATGCGGATCTGGGCCAGATTGGCGGCGGTGCCGAAGCCGCGCAGGAGCGGCTGGCGCAGCACGATGCTGCCACGCGATTCGTAGTCATCGGTCCAGCGATTGAAGCGCCCGAGGCTGTTGCGGGTGCCGAGGCCGAGATCGTAGGTCAGGCCGATGGCCGTGGCGCCACTGAGTCCGGCGCTGAAGCGGTCGAGGCGATTGATGGAGCGCTGCTCGAGGCGAATGCCATTCACAAAGACATCGCTCTGCGAATCCTCCGCGCGTTCGGCGGTCAGATCGAAGACGGGGTCGAAGCGCCCGAGTTCGCGGGTCACCCCCTCCTGGGCGATCTGCGGCTCGAAGCGCTGGACCTGAATGGCAAAGCTCTTCGAAAGGGCAGCCTGGATGGCGGTCTCCAGCGTGAGCTTCAAGACGGTGGGCCGGGCGATTTTTTCCTCCGCAAAAGCCGCAATCGGGACAAGGCAGCAGAGTAAAAGACGCGCGAGGCGAAGCATGCAGGAGGTCGGTTCGGGAGCGGAGGCGGTGTGGTGGGGGAACGGCGGGGGCCGCGTCCTTCGCATAATCCCGGCGCGAAAACGAATCTTAAAAGCAAACTGGACCGCGACGGGGGGTGGCGTTTGACACCACCCGTGGGCAATCCTACTCTGGCGCTCTCCTGGAAAAATGCTTACCGCTTCCCCAATCACCAGACAGACCGTCGGCCGGACCTTCAGCGTCGCCATCAGCTCGCTCGGCGTGGGGGCGGTGCTGCAACTCGGGATCATCGGCTGGGCCTTTGCCACGCGCCCGGTGAACCCGGTGTCCACCTACACCGCGATGAATCTTCCCCCGGTCGCCCACCTGAGCCCGCCGCCCTCGACCATCCAAGTGCCGCAGCCCGACCTGACCGCCAATCCCTTTGCCGAGCCGCCGCAGACGATGACCACCACCGCGGGCTCGACCGTCCCCCCCAAGCCGACGCCCGTCCCGCAGAAAGCGCCGCCTGCCGAACCGACGAATCGCTTCGAGGAACTGATGCTCCAGGGCAAGCAGTTGCGCGAGCGCGGAGACATGACCACGGCCATCACCAAATTTCGCGAGGCCGGCACGATGGATCCGAAGAACCCGACGCCCATTGCCGAACTCGCCGCCACGTTTGAAAAGATGGGCGCCGCGGATCGCGCTGGCGAACAGTGGCGGAGAATCTACGAGATGGGGGACGCGGCCGGCGTTTACTTCTCGCTCGCCGAAACCAAGCTCAAAGTCGCGCAGGTGCTGGAGATCAAGGGCGCGACCGCGGCCATGCCCGCCGGGCCGCAGGCGGTGGATACTTCGGTGGCCATCGAGGGCATCGCCGCGGGCGCCACGCTCGGATTGCTGCCGATTCGCACCGATGAAGAAACCGATGACAGCTCGGCCAAGCGCTTCACCCTTCATATCCCGATCAAGGCGCGCCCCAAGACGAAGATGGAAGTGCGGGACCTCGTCATCCATGTGCTCTTCTACGACATCGTCGAGGGGCAGAACGTGGTGCAAACCAGCGCCAATGTGAACTCGCGCTGGATGTCGCCGCCGGCCGACTGGCTCGAGGGTGAAACCGAGGAACTGGCGGTCGAATATCAACTGCCGAAGCCCGAGGCCAAGGCCGCGAAGCGCGAAAACCGGAAATACTTTGGCTACATCGTGCGCATCTACTACAAGCAGCAACTCCAGACTGCGACCGCCGAACCCGAGCGCCTTTCGCAGCAATATCCCCCACCACCCACTCTGCCCAACGACAAATGAGAATTCTGCTGGTTGATGATGATGTCGGCGTCGTTCAGGCGCTGCTGGCCATTTTGAAGACGATCCCCGGCCACGCCGTGCGAATCGCCGGGACCGGCGATCAAGCGCTGGCCGCCGCAGCGGAACTGGGCGGCTTGGATCTGCTGATCACGGATGTTGTCATGGAGCCGATGGATGGATTCACGCTCCGCGATCATCTGGTCGGGCAATATCCGGCGCTGCGAACGATCCTCATCAGCGGCTTTGATCTGAGCGATTATCCGGAGCAAACGCAGAACCACCAATTGCTCGCCAAGCCGGTGGACGCGGACACACTGCGCGCCGCGGTGGCCGCGGAACTCCCACCCGTTGCCGTCAGCGCTCCGGAACCCGCGCCTGTCGCGCCGATCGCGGTGGCCGAGCCCGTCGCCGCACCGGAACTCGCGCCTGTCGCGCCAATCGCGGTGGCTGGGCCCGTCGTTGCACTGGAACCCGCGCCTGCTGCGCCAATCGCGGTGGCTGTGCCTGTCCCTGCACCGGAACCCGCGCCTGTCGCGCCGATCGCGGTGGCAGTCCCCGTCGTTGCACCGGAACCCGTCCCTGCTGCGCCGATCGCGGTGGTTGCGCCTGACGCTGCACCGGAACCCGCGCCCGCTGCGCCAGAGCCCGCGCCCGCTGCGCCAGTCGCGGTGGCTGTGCCCACCGCTGCACCGGAGCCAACTCCTGCGGCTGCTTCCGCCCCTGTTCCGGTTGCCAGACCCATCGCGATTCCCACGCCGAAGACTCCAGTCCCAGTCCCAGTTGCCAGACCCACCGCCGTCCCAGCACCGACGACTCCGGTCGCAACTCCAGTCGCCAAGCCCACCGCGGTTCCCGTGCCCACAACTCCGGCCGCCCACGTCGCCCTACCCGTGGCACGTCCCACGGTCGTGGCCAAGGCCATCCCCACGACCCCTGCAGCCGCGGCCCCGCCTACCGCCATCGCCCGACCCACCGTCCGAGCGACCGCCGTTCCCGCGCCTTCTGTCCCCCAGCCCACCCTCAAAGCCCAGGCAGTTCCCGCGATTCCGCCCACGGTTACGATGAAAGCCACGGCCGTTCCCCGGCCGAGCGCCATCGTTCCCTCACCCGTCGCCGTCCCAAAACCGGCTACGGCGTCCACTCCTCCCGCACCCCCCCCGCCCACAGATCCGACGCCTTCCGGCGCCGCTCCGGGACTACCGACTGTCCGGATGGCCGCAACCGTGCGGGCGCAACCGGTCCCACCGCCCAGCACGCCCGGCGGGCCGACGCCCGTCGCACGTCCGGGCTCCGCCGTCGCGCCTCGCCCCTCGGTGCCCGTAGCCAAACCAAAGGCAAACCCGGGCTCGCAGATGAAACCGGCAGCCGTGCCCACGTCAGCGCCACGTTCGGGCGCCTTACAGACCCAGGCGGTGCCGCCGACTCCCGCGCCGCGCCCCACCGTCGCGCCGGTATCCGCACCCGGCACCGTGATTGCCCCGCTATCCTCGCTGGCGCCAGCCGCAGTCAGTTCCGGGGAAGACCTTTCCGGGCAAATGCTCGGCGCCTACCAACTCCTCCGCAAACAAGGCGAAGGCCGCTGGGGCAGCATTTACGCGGGCGTGCAAACTTCGATCAACCGACCCGTGGCCCTGGAAATCCTCGATGTCGCCAAGGCTACCGATCCCGTCTCGCAATCCCGATTCGTCGCCGACGCGCGGGCCAAGGCGGCGGTGCAGCATCCCTCCATCCTCGCGGTCTATGAAGCGGGTGAAGCCGACGGTCGCTTCTTCTACGCCTACGAATATGTGGACGGTCAGAACATCGCCGAGTTGAAGACGGTCGGGCAACGGCTCGACGAAACGACGGCCCTGAAAGTCCTGCGCGTCGCCGCCGATGGTCTCGCCTATTTCAACGTCAATCACACCCCGCACACGCCCCCCGACGCCACCTCCGTCTTCCTCGGGGCCGATGGCCAGCCGCGCCTCGCCAACCTCGCCACCCAACTCGCCGACGAACAACTCGCTCCGCCGCAGGAGATCCAGGCGCTGGGCCGCGTGATGCTCGGCGTCCTGCCGGCCATCCAGTCGCTCTCGCCCGGACTGCGCGACATGCTCAAGCGCATGGTGCAACCGGGACCGCAGGCGCTCACTGCGTGGGTCCAGTTGCTCCAGGGGATCAAGTCGATCGAGCCGAGGATCGTCCCGACCGATGCCGCCAAAATCAGCGCCCACGATCGCGCGGCCATCGCCGCCGTCGATCTGGCCCGCAAGCAGCAGAAAAAGTCGCTCTATTACAGCCTCGGCAGCATGGCTTCCATGTTCATCCTCATTGGCGTCTGCATCTGGTTTCTCTTCTTCCACAACAAGCAGCGGATTTACGACGAACAGATCCACATCCCGGCGGGCGAGTTCCTCTTCGCCAATGGCGAAAAGAAAACCCTGCCCGATTTCTGGATCGACAAGTACGAGGTCACCTACGGCCAGTATTCGGAATTTGTGAAGGCGCTGGAGGCCCGCCCGACCACGGAGTTCGATCATCCGCAGCAGCCGCGGATCAAGAATTCCATGATGCACAAGACGAGGTATTGGGACATCTACTACGGCAACGCCGAGCAAGGCCGCGCCGCGCGTTCGATCCCCATCGACCTCAGTTGCCCGGTCGGAGAAGTCGATTTCTGGGATGCCTATGCTTACGCAAAATGGAAAGGCCGCGAGCTGCCCACCGAGCAGGAATGGGAAAAGGCGGCCCGCGGCACCAAGGGTCTCACCTATCCCTGGGGCGAGGAATTCGATCCGAAGAAGGTCAACTCCAACGCCGACTACAATGAAGATCCGCTCGCCAAAGCAGGTCAGATCGATGGTTACAGCTTCTGGAATCCGGTGGATAAAATCAAAGCGGACAAAAGTCCTTTTGGCGTGATCGGCATGGCGGGCAACGTGCGCGAATGGACCGGCACCTGGGAGCCCGTAAAAAAACGGCCCATCATCAAAGGTGGCAGCTTTATGTCCAGCGACGTAACCCTTCCCCAGCGGACCGACGTCGAGCCCAGCGCGATCTCCGAAGCGCTCGGTTTCCGCACAGTCACCCACTCTCCGCCCTCGAAATAATGAAACATTTCCGGCTCCTCCTCCTGGTCCTCTGTAGCCTGGCCGCTGCGGCCACCGCCCGCGCCCAGATCTCCGTCAGCATATCGATCAAGGAGCGCTTTCACATTCTGCACGAACCGATCGTCGCGACCGTCGTCGTGACCAATCAAACCGGCCGCGACATCACGCTCTCGGACACCGCGCAGTTTCAGTGGTTCGCTTTCCGGATCACCTCGGAGGGCGACCGTGTCGTCCCGCCCCGCGACCTGCGCTACCAGTTGCCGCCGCTGCCGATCAAATCCGGCGAAACGGTCAAGCGCAGCGTCGATCTTCACCAGCTCTACGAACTCGGTGAATTCGGCACGTATCGCATCCAGGCAAACATCTACTTTTCCGGCCTCGACAAATTCTTCAGCTCGCGCCCCACGCACGTTGAAATCACCGACGGCCGCACCATCTGGCGCAAGACCGCCGGCGTGCCTGAAGGCCAGCCGGGCGCCGGCCAATTGCGCGTCTTCAGCCTGCTCTCTCACCAGCGCGGCGAAGTCAATACGCTCTACGTCCGCGTCGTGGATAAGGACGACGGCTCCATCTATTGCACCTTTCCCATCGGCCGGTTGCTCGATGGCGTGCCGCCCCAGGCCGAGTTCGACAGCGCCAACAACCTCTACATTCTCCAGCTCATCGGCAACCGCGCCTACGTGCTGACCAAGATCACGCCCAACGGCCAGTTCGCCGGGCAGACCAATTATTCCGCGCCCAAGACCCGCCCCACGCTGCGCAAAACTTCCGACGGCGCCCTGCAAATCATCGGTGGCCGGCGCGAGACCGCGCTCGCGCAAAATCCCGTTGCGGAGCCGGTGCCGAAACTCTCCGATCGTCCGCCGGGCTTGCCCGCAAACTGAGCGCGTCCGCTCGCCCGGCCTCGCGCATGCATCTGCCCCAGCGTCCCCGCCGCCTCCGCTCCACCCCGGCGCTGCGCCAGCTCGTCCGCGAGACCGCCTTGTCCGTTGACGACTTGATCCTGCCCCTTTTCGTCAGCGAAAAAATTCTGTCGCGCGTGCCCGTCGCCAGTATGCCCGGCGTTTTTCAACTTCCGGAAAACGAGCTGGTCGCGGAGGCCGTGGCGGCGCACGCCGACGGCATTCTGGCGGTCCTGCTTTTCGGTATTCCCACGGAGAAAGATGAGCGCGCCTCGCAAGCCTACGCAGAACAGGGCGTCGTCCAGCGGGCGGTCCGGGCGCTCAAGGCCGCGTGTCCGGAACTGCTCGTCATCACCGACGTATGCCTCTGCGAATTCATGAGCCACGGCCATTGCGGCGTCACGCATTTCGAGGGCAGTCACGCCCACGTCGAGAATGACTCCTCGGTCGAACTGCTCGTCAAAACCGCCGTCTCGCACGCCCAAGCCGGCGCCGACATCGTGGCGCCGAGCGACATGATGGATGGCCGCATCGGCGCTATTCGAGCGGGACTCGATGCCGCCGGTTTCCAGGAGACGGTCATCATGAGCTACGCCGCGAAATTCGCCTCCGCGCACTATGGGCCGTTCCGCGACGCCGCGGAAAGCGCTCCTGCCGCCGGTGATCGCCGCTCCTACCAGATGGACGCTGCCAACGCGCTCGAAGCGCTCCGCGAAGTCGCCCTCGACGTGGCCGAAGGCGCGGACATCGTCATGGTCAAACCGGGCCTGCCGTATCTCGACATCGTCTGGCGCGTGAAGGAACGCTTCGGTCTTCCGACCGCCGTTTACAGCGTCAGCGGCGAATACGCGATGGTCAAAGCCGCGGTCGCGAATTGCTGGCTCGACGAACGCGCCACCGTGCTGGAGCAAATGCTCGCGTTCAAACGCGCGGGTGCGGATTTGATCATTACGTATTGGGCGAGGCAGGTCGCCGCGTGGCTGCGAGAAGCCCCCAGCATGAATCGACAGTCAGCGTCGCCAGAGCAGAGCTGAGGCGAGGTGAAGGAAGGCGAGGAAGTGGATAAACCAAAAACGCGAATGGAATGTCCACGAACGACACGAAAAGACACGAAAGGAACGAGTTGCGGGGACGGCCATCTTCCCCCGCTGGGTGGTTCGCCCAAGGACCGGGTCCCCTTTTCATTCGCGCCTTTTCGTGCGTTTCGTGGACCCCACCGCCGGATTTAGGTTTAGCGAAAGCGGTTTTCAGTTTTGAAGCGCGGCCGTCCCGTGGGCTTCGAGCTTCACTTTCGCCTGGCCGCCGCGGATCGCGACCTCGCTACCTTGGCCCCCAGCGGAAAGTATCCCGGTGGGCGTGGAGGCGAATTCGAGCGTCACCTCCCTGGCCGCTTCCGTGGGATTGGCGAGCAGGATGAGGCGCGTGGCGCCGCGGGATACGGCCCGCAATTCCACTCCCGCCTCGCGCTCCTTCAGCGTGACTGAGGTGTCCGGCGTCGCATCGAGCAGGAGCGGGCCGAGTCGGGCGAGTTCCGCGTTCACGGCCTTGAGCGAGTTCCAGAGCTCGGGCTGTTCCTGGGCAAAGGTGACGCCCTTTTTGCCGGTGACGTGATTGTACGAATAGTAACCGATCCCGCGGGCTCCGTGGATCAGCGAGAGATAAACCATGCACTTCAGTTCCGCGGCGGTGGGGTAGCGAGCGGCGGGGGTCCACGCGAAGATTTGCAGGATGGGCAGGAGCGGCTTTTTCCCCCCGGACGCGGCGGCGGCCCGACTCACCGCTTCGCCCACGCTGCGGATCGGCTGATACGGCACCGGGTAAAGGTAGGGCGCGGCGACGTCGATGGTTTGCACGATTCCCTCGTATTTTTCGGGCGGAGGCAGGGTGTTAGCCATCACTCCCGCGGGTTCGTTCAGCCAATACCCGATCGCGTGCATCACCGGGCGGTTCGGTATTTCCGTCCGCACTTTTTCGAGGTTCGCCTTCAGGTTGTCGAGGAGCGGTGGCTTCAGATTGAGTACGGGACTGTCCATGCCGATGGCGAGCAGGATGCTGTCAAATGCGGTGACCTGTTTCCCATGCGCCGCACCATACAGCCCGGCGGCGCGCGCCGCCTCCGCGTCCTCCGTTTTCGAGACGGTCACCACGTTGAATCCGTGATCGTGAACCTTTTGCAATGTTTCCGCATCGGAGGGCACGTCGTAGAGCAGGATCGGAAAGAACGGCTTCCCATTGACGACGATGCGCCCTTGCGCGTCGCTCACCGCGGTTTGGATCGGCGGCAAGGCGACGGAAGTGTGGGAAGGCTTCAGGCTCGCCAGCGGCATCGTTCGGAAAAAGACCCCGGAGCCGCCGGGCTGCTTTCCATCCGTGTCGTAGAAGATCGTGCCGAGGGTCTGGTCGTCGATCTCCACGGTGCGCGGGCAGGCGCGCCCGCCGATCGGCCGGCCGGGGTTGTAGAACTCCACCGGATGATTCAAGTCCCACGATTGTCCGTCGTCGCGAGACACGATGAAGTGGATCTTTTCGCCGCCGACTCCGGGCCCCACGATTTGGGAAGCGAGCAGCCAGCCGTTTTTCAGCGCGATCAACTGATGGCGCCACCCTTGGCTGAACACATCGGGAAACGGTTTGATCTCCTGCCACGTCTTGCCGCCATCGGTGGAGCGTTTCCCCCGACCGCTGATCAGCGTTCCCTTCGCCGTCCGCACGATGGGCACAAGCCCGTGGCTCTTCGCTTCTCCGAACGTCGTTTCCTCTCCGGTCTGCGGATTGTAGAGCACCGTCCGGTCGGCCAGCGGGAAGAGCCATGACGCAGGCGACAACTCGACGATCGGATGCCGGATGACGCTGTGGATTTTCGGGTCGGCGTTTTTCTGGAGGCTCTTCGGCTCGCTCCAGGTGAGGCCGTCGTCGCTGCTGATGGAAAAGGCGACGAAGCGCGACTTCAGCTTTTCCTCCGGAGCAAACCAGACATTCCACGCATGCACCAACCGGCCATCAGCGAGCGTGGTGAGTGATCCGGGGTAAACCAGGGTCGTGGCGGTGGGCGGAAAGAGCGCGGGTGGCGACCAGGATTTGCCGCCATCGGTCGAGCGTGTGATCAGGTAAGGCTTGGTTTCGCTCTTGCAGAAGACGGCCACGAGCGTGCCCTTCTTCGTGAGGCACAGCGCCGGATGGATGTGCCCGCTGACCCCCGTTTCAATGCGCACCGGAGGCGGCAGCGTGGCCTCCTGCCCAAAGATCCGAGCGGCCACGAGGAGCAGCGATGCGAGCAGGCCAAGCGCTTTCATTTCTCCGCGAAGTGGTCGTGGGTGATCAGCTTATACGCCTTCGATGGCTTTGACTCCTTCTTGTCGGCGCCCACGCTCGTGAGGAAGAGATACATCGGCGTCTCGGGTTTAAAGCCGGTGACCTGCTCGCCGGATTTCACTCCCGCTTTCAACAGGTCCGCGCCGCGTCCGTCGGGATAGATCGAGAGGTAGAGGTTGTATTTCAAGCTCTCCGCCTCATCGAAACGAATGACCATGCGGCGCCCGTCGTTGAAGTGCGTGGGCTCGGAAAACTCGCGCACCTCCGGCGCCGCGCCCGTTCCCTCCGCCGTGAGTTTCGCGAGAAGATTCTCCGCCGGACCAGTCCATACCGGCAGCGGCATGCGCAGTTTGCTTTTGGCGATGAGCGCGGGCGTGGCGTTTTCCTCCGCCTCGTACTCGGCGACGAGATGCGACAGCTTGTAGCTGCGCTCCGGCACGAGTTTCATTTCGCCGAGCCAGGGAACTTCGTTGCGCGCTTCGACGATGAGCTTCTCCAGCGTCAACGGCAGGTCCACGATGCCGTCGCCGCCGCGCGAACCCCACCAAGTGGTTTCGAGTTCCCGCGTGGAGTCGTAAGGATAAGTGCCGGGCAACGGGAAGCGCACGTAGCGCCAGCCCTCGAAGTTCACAAACGACCACCCGTGGGTGTCGTCGCAATTCCAATCGTCCTTCGTTCCGCTGGAAGTCCAGATTTCGCTTTTCGCATCGCGGAGTTGATAGATCACCCGGCCCCACGAGGAATTGCCTTTGAGGTAAATGCCGAGCGCGGACGCTTTGCCAGGGATCGCGATGGGCTTTTTGGGTTTGATCGCTCCATAGCGAATGGCGAGCGGACGATCGCCGGGCTCCACGGGCAGCGTCACCGCCGCGGCATCGGGATGGGCGTCCTCGCCCTGTCCAAATTCCACCTTGAGGTTCGGATCAGGAATGCGGCGCACGGAGAAATGATTGTCCGCGTAGGCTTTGTCCTCCGTGGCGTCCTGCGCCCACAGCGCGGCCGTCATCTCGGCGAGCGGACGCGTGATCTTGGCCGGCGCGGAATCGTAAGTGGGCGCGCCCAGAGTGAAGCCATCGATTCCCGCGACGCC
>Ga0335397_10004461_pt1 | contig 18504 bp, 9 predicted proteins | sample MAT04_FD_205740 | JGI IMG/M metagenome (GOLD analysis project Ga0335397, IMG submission 205740) | Freshwater microbial communities from Lake Fryxell liftoff mats and glacier meltwater in Antarctica - MAT-04 (spades assembly) (version 2) ... | reverse complement strand
ACGGGTGGGGGATGTGCGCCTGCCCGCGCAAGCGTGCTGCCTCCCAGTGCACCACCTCGCCCTCGCCGACCAACACCCCGACGTACGCCGCGTCGCCGCCGAGCGCGCCGAGACGGACCGCGTAGATTCCTGGTCGCACGCTTCGCTCGAAAGGCCTGGCCTGGCCGAGGTGGCACAGCGGATCACACGCGACGAGCTGACCCGTCGGCAGGACCAATCGTCCCAGCAAGAACTCGTTCGGCTCGCTCGGCCACCGCTCGATCGAGCGATCCGCGCGGTGATCGCCGGGATCGACACGCAGCGGGTGGGAGTCATGAAAAGGGAGCGGGGGACAGAGCCGCGGCACGGCCCCTTCATACGTCGCCCGCTGCGGCCGTCTCCCTTGGATTCTCATCGCTTGCGCTGTAGCCCGCGGCCATCGACCCTACGGCCATGGAGCGACCCCGCCTCCTCGTCCTCGAGGACGGGACCGAGTACCAGGAATTCGCGCGGATGTTCCTCGCGGATCGATGGGAGGTGGTTCCTGCGCGCTCGGCGGACCAAGCGCTCGAGGTGCTGAAGGAGGCGCCCGTGGGCGCGATGCTCCTCGATCTGCGCTTCGAGCGGGCCCAGCCCGAGGATCTCACCGGCGACGTGACCGCAGTGGCCCAGCGCATGTTCGGCGGCGACATCCAGCGCGCGCTGCGTTGGCTCAAGGACCAGCAGGGCACCCTCATCCTGAAGGTGCTGCGCGAAGCGGGTCACCATCAGCGCGCGGTCTTCGTCCACGACTTCGCTGAGGATCGGCTCGCCAACCTGCGGCGCCTCTATGGGGACGTGCACAGCGTGCCGGGCTTCGACGCGGTGGCGATAGGCGAGGCCCTGACCGCATGACCGAGCCGCGAACGAAACACCTCCCCCACGACTCGATGCACGACGCGATGCACGACCTCATCCACGACCTCATCCACGACGTGGCCAAGTACCTCACCCGCGTCGCGCGGAACCTGCCGAAGGACGGGCCCATCCCCGAGGTACTCGGCGCGATGCTCGTCAAGGATCTCTACGAGACCCACCGCCAACGGCCCGCGAGCGCGCGCTTCGACGAGCTCGCGCATGCCATCGAGGATCCGGCGCTGCGTGCGGGTCTGCGCGCGCACCTGACCGAGATCGACGCGCTCGAGCAGGGCGTGCGGAGCGGCGATGCGCCCTCGATGCGTCGCGCCGCCGAGCTCGCGCTGATCTTCGATCGCGAGCTTCGGGCATTCGTCGAAGCGAGCGCGGGCGGATGAGCAAGAAGCCCAAGCTCTTGGTGGTCGACGATCAAGACCGCTACATCGAGCTCGCCCACGCGCTCCTGCGCGACTACGACTATGCGACGCGCTGCACGCTGCCCGGGCCCTGCTGGACCTGCAGCGAACGTCCCGGTTGCACCCTGACCCACGCGCACGACGCGGCCGAGGCGGACGAGGCGCTGAGCCGGCACCCCGACGTGGATGTGGTTCTCCTGGATGTGACCTTCGACGTCCCCGAGGCGCGTCTGGTGCCCGCGCGCGCCGAGCCCGGCAAAGCCCCGCCGACCTTGGCGCAGCGCCAACGCTTGCAAGGCCTCGACATCCTCGCGCACCTGCGTCGCGCGCGCGGGGATCTGCCGGTGGTGTTGATGACCAGCGAGCGCGAGCTTGGCTACGAGGGCGCGGCGCGGCGCCTGGATGCCGACGAGTTCGCGACGCTCGCGGGCGAGGCCGCGTTCGACGCTCGCGCGCTCTCGCTCCTGGTCGAGCGGGTGCTCGCGCGCCATCACGACTCACCCGAGGCGGGCGGGTACACCTGGGGCGAGTCGGCGGCGATGGCCCGCTTGCGACGCGACGCGACGGCGCTCGCGCGCACCTCGCTGCCGATGCTGATCCTCGGCGAGCCTGGCACGGGCAAGAGCGCCCTGGCCGAGCGGGTGGTGCACCCTGCGACGAATCGAAAGGGGCCCTTCGTCGCGGTCGATCTCTCCTCGATCCCCGAATCGCTCGCGGCGGCCGAGCTCTTCGGCACGGCGCGCGGCGCGTTCAGCGGTGCGGTCGACAGGCGAGGGCGCTTTGAGGAGGCCGGTGGGGGCACGCTGTTCTTGGACGAGGTGGGCAATCTGCCGCCCGAAGCCCAGCGCATGCTGCTGCTCGCGCTCCAAGACCGGCGCATCACCCGCCTGGGGGAGAGCTCCCCGCGCTCCGTCGACGTGAAGCTCATCGCGGCGACCAACGCCGATCTGGGCGCCAAAGTTCGCGACGGATCGTTCCGCGCCGATCTCCTCGCGCGCCTCAACCCCGCGGCGCGATTGGTGCTGCCGCCGCTCCGCGAGCGCGCCGCCGACATCGATGAGCTGCTCACGGGCTTTGTGCGCAAGAAGCTGGCGCACGGCCCCGATCGGACGTTGCTCGCCGAGTACCTCGAGGCGATAGGCGAAGACGGCAGCCCGCATGCGGAGCTCTCGCTCGGCCCCTCGTCGCGCCGCAACACGCGGGGCATCGAGTTCGTGCTCGATCGACCGAGCGTGACCGCGGTGCGACGTCACGGCTGGCCCGGCAACGTGCGCGAACTCGAACTCTTCATCGCGAACGCCATCGTGTTCGCGCTCTCGGACGCGTTGAGCGCAGCGCGCGAAGGCAGGGCACAGAAGGGCGCGCGCACCATCCCCGTGCCCGGTCGCCTGGTGCAAGAGCTGCTCGCCGGACAAGAGCTCGGCGTGATCGATGCGTCGGCGCACGGTGAGGGGACGCTCCTGCTCACTCCGCGCCGCGGCGCGAGTCTGCACGCGGTGGCGAGCGATCTGGAGCGTCAGCTCTACGAGCACCTCTTCAAGGAGACTGGCGGCGACTTCGATCGCATGGCCGGATCGCTCTTCGAGAAGCCCGATCTCCAGAGTGGGCGCAAGGTCCGACTCCGGTTCAATCAGCTGGGCCTGCGGGCGAGGGCCCGCCCCACCCGCAAGAAGTCGTCCTGAGCCTCCGCACGAGCATCGTATCGACCGAGCCAGTCCGCGCGCAGCTGCTAGGGTCCCCGGATGGATCTCTCGCACCTCGGCTTGATCGGCAATTGTCAGCTCTCCGCGCTCGTTCGCCGCGACGGCGCGGTCGTGTGGTGCTCGATGCCGCGCTTCGACTCCGAGCCGGTCTTCGGCGCGCTCCTCGATCCCGAAGGCGGGACGTTCAGCATCGGCTGCGCGGACGGACGCGAGGGCACCCAGCGCTACCTGCCGAACACCAACGTGCTCGAGACGACCTTCACCACCGAGGACGGCAGCTTCCGGGTGCTCGACTTCATGCCTCGCTTCGTGATGAACGAGCGCACCTTCCGCCCCACCAAGCTCATCCGGATCGTCGAGCCCATCTCGGGCACGCCCCGGATCAAAGTGCGATGCGAGCCGGTGCTCGGCTGGTCCAAGTCGCGCCCTCGGCAAGAGCAGGGCTCGCACCACCTGCAGTTCCTGGGCTACCCGGGCGAGCTGCGGCTCACCACCAATGCGTCCCTCACCTACCTCGAGAGCGAGTCGTTCGCGCTCACCAGCTCCAAGCACTTCGTCCTGTCGTGGGGCGCGCCGGTGGAGGAGCCGCTCGAGCCGCTCTGTGACCGCTTCTTCCGAGAGACCGTCCGCTATTGGCAGCGCTGGGTGAAGCACTGCGACATTCCCCAGCACTTTCAGGAGCAGGTGATCCGCTCCGCGCTGGCGCTCAAGCTCCACTGCTTCGAGGACACGGGCGCCATCGTCGCGGCCCACACCACCTCGATTCCCGAGTCCCCAGGTTCGGGTCGAACATGGGATTACCGCTACTGCTGGCTTCGCGATGCGTACTACGCGCTCGATGCGTTTCGCCTGCTGGGTCATTTCGAAGAGCGCGAGCAATTCTTGGAGTTCCTCCTGAACGTGGCGGGCAGCGCGGAAGAGCTGGAGTTGGCACCGCTCTACCGGATCGACGGCAAGAGTGATCTTTCGGAGTCGATCCTGCCGCACTGGGCGGGCTACGAGGGGAATGGCCCGGTGCGGGTCGGCAACGGCGCCGCGCTGCACCAACAGTTCGACGTGTTCGGGGAGACCGTGCTCGCGCTGACGCCCATGTTCCTCGACGCCCGGTTTCGCGAGCAGGTTACGGCGCCGGTGTTGGATCTGGTGACCCGCCTGTCCCGCAAGGCGATCTCGGTGGCGGGCAAGCCCGACGCGGGCATCTGGGAGTACCGCACCGAGTGGCGCCCCCAGACGTTCAGCTCGCTCATGTGCTGGGCCGCCGCCGATCGCATGAGCCACATCGCCAGACGCCATCAGCCGTCCCTCGAGGGGGAGTTTCGGGACGCAGCGGCCGCGATCAAAGCCGAGGTGATGGCGCAGGCCGTGGATCCCAAGCGCGCGACGCTGGTCGCCGACTACGGTGGTAAAGAGGTCGACGCGGCGCTCCTTCAGGCGGTGACGCTCGGCTTGGTGCACGGCAGTGATCCGTACGCAGCCGGGACCATCGCCGCGGTGCGCGCGGATCTCGAGTTGGGGGGCCTCTTGCGGCGCTACCGCATCGACGATGGGTTCGGCACGCCGGAAGTCGCGTTCATCCTCTGCACCTTCTGGTGCGTCGAGGCCCTCGCGCGCTTGGGCAGAGTCCAAGAGGGACGCGCGATGCTCGAGCACCTCTTGGCCACCATCGAGGCTCCGCTCGGTCTCATCGCGGAGGACGTGAACGCGAGCACCCGCCGCATGTGGGGCAACTACCCGCAGGCCTACTCCCACGTGGGACTGATCCACGCGGCCTTCGCGGTCTCGCCGCGCTTCTGGGATCACGGCACATGAGCGCACCTCTCGCGGAGAACCCGCTCGCGAGCGACCCTCGTGGCACCCCGCCCCCCGGCTCTTGGGCGCCGCTTCGACGCATCGCGCGCCTGACGCTGCGGCCGCTCGAGAAGTTCCTTCGCATCCAGGCGGCCAGCGGCATCATCCTCTTGATCGCCACCGCCGTCGCGTTGATCTGGGCCAACTCCCCCTGGGTCGACTCGTATCACGCGCTCTTTGATCTCCCCGTGGGGATCCGCTTCGGCGCCTTTTCGTTCGAGCGACCGCTGGAGTGGGTGGTGAACGATGGCCTGATGGCGATCTTCTTCTTCGTGGTGGGCATGGAGATCCGCCGCGAGATCGATCACGGCGAGCTGTCCGAGCTGCGCCGCGCGGCGCTGCCGCTTGCGTGTGCGCTCGGCGGGATGGTCGCGCCGGCGGCGCTCTACTTGAGCATCGCGCACACGCCCGCGGCCCAGCCTGGTTGGGGCGCGCCCATGGCCACCGACATCGCGTTCGCGCTGGGCATCCTCGCGCTCTTGGGCAACCGGGTCCCAGCCGCGCTGAGAGTGCTCTTGCTGGCGCTCGCGGTGATCGACGATCTCGGGGCCATCGTGGTGATCGCGATCTTCTACTCGTCGGGGATCTCCCTGGTTGGCGTCGCCATCGCAGCGGGTGGCGTGGCGGTCGTGCTCGTGTTCAAGGTCTTCGGGGTGCGCAACAAGCTCGCGTACGTCGTCCCTGGGATCGTGGTGTGGGCCGGCGTGTACGCGGCGGGCGTGCATCCGACCATCGCGGGGGTGATCGTCGGGATGATGACGCCGGTCACCGCGTGGCGCGGGCCCGAGGGCTTCTTGCGCGACGCATCCGATGCGATGGCGCGTTTGACGCCCCGTGCTGGAGGTCTCTTGCCTCACGAGCTGCATGCGCATCTCAACACCATCGAGGTGGCCCGGCGCGAGGCGATCTCGCCTGCCGAGAGTCTGATCGAGGGACTTCATCCCTGGGTGGCGTTCGGGATCATGCCGGTGTTCGCGCTGGCGAATGCGGGCGTGGAGCTGGGAGATCTCTCGATCGAAGGCGATGGTCTGTTGGTCGCGCTGGGCACCACGGTGGGCCTCTTGCTGGGCAAGCCACTCGGCGTGCTGTTGGCCGGCGGCATCGCGGTCAAGACCGGGATAGCGACGCTGCCGAAGGGTCTCAGCGCGAGACACATGCTCGTGCTCGGCGTGGTCGCGGGCATCGGCTTCACCATGGCGCTCTTCATCGCAAGCCTCGCCTTCGAGGAGTCCCACATGCTCGGCGCCGCGAAGCTCGGTGTGATGATCGCATCGGGCCTCGCGATGATCGTCGGCCTGGCGTTGGGCCGCGCGCTCCTGCCGATCTGCGATCCCGAATCCGCGAGCACGGCCGACGAAGCGGAGGCTTCTACCGAGCTCTAGGTCGCACCGCGCGCTCCCGGATCCGAGGGAGTGCTACTCTGGCCGGCGTGTTCATCCGCGACGTGGCCGAGGCGCTCGATGCACACAGCGTTCGCTACGCCGTGGTGGGTGGGGTCGCTGTGAATCTCCATGGCATTCGACGGTGAGCCGACGGACGGCGAGCCGCGCGACGAATCGGCGAGCGACCACGACGCCGAGCGTCAGCGGACCGTGCGCAGCGCGGCTTCGAGATACGGGCGATCGACGGGGCCCGAGCCCCGCAGCGCGCGTTCGTAGTACTCGCGGGCGTGCGGGCGGTCGCTCCGCGCCACCATCACGTCGCCGTAAGCAGTGAGCGCCGCGGCGTTGTCGGGCATGCGCTCCAGCAGCCGATCGAGAAATCCACTCGCGAGCACGTCGCGGTGTCGCTCGAGCGCCAGGCGTGCCGCACGCAGCAGCCCCTCGGGGTTTCGGGGATCGAGCTCGCTCGCATGGCGGTAGGTGGTGAACGCCTCCTCCTCGCGATCGGTGTGGGCCAGCACATCACCCATCGCGAGCGTCGCGGTGGCGTCGTTGCTGACCAGCTCGATCGCGCGTGCCAGCGAGGCCTCTGCGGCGGTCCACTCGCTCCGCGCGATCAGCGCCTGACCGAGCCCCACGTGTGCGGCAGCCAGGTTGTCGTCGAGGGCGATGGCCGCGCGATACGCGGCTTCGGCGTCGGTGGCCATCGACGCGCTCAGTCGCGCATCGCCCAAAGCGACGTTCGCCTCGGCCCAGCCTGGACGTCCGACGGTTGCTTGCTCGAGGAGGCGGCGCGCTTCGTCGCCGCTGCTGCTCGGCAGCGCGCGACCTAGCTCGTACTGCACTTCGGGCCACGTCGGATCGAGCTCGAGCGCACGGCGCAACGCACGGATCGCGTCCGCGCTTCGACCCGCGGCGAAGTAGAGGCGGCCGAGGCCGAGGTGTGGCTCGGCAGAGGTCGGGCGCGCCGTCGACGCGCGCTGGTACGCGGCCTCGCCCTCCGTCACCGCTGCGCGCAGCCGATGGGCCTCACCGAGCGCGAAGAGCGCCTCGTAGTGCGATCCATCGAGCGCCAGCGCGGCCTCGATCTCTTCGAAGGCGCGCGCGCTCCGGTTCCACACCAGATCGGCGCGCGCGTTGCACACATACGTGAGCACCGCGGCCTTCTCGATACGGCCCATCGCGCGGCAGGCCCGCTCAGCGGCGCGGTGATCGTGGGAGTCGATGGCAGCCCGGGCTACGTCGAAGAGCGGCTCGAGCTGTCCCCGCGGTCCGAGGCGTGCGGCCCGACCCAAGACACGCTCAGCCTCGCGGAAGTTGCCCGCGCGGAGCAGCGCCATCCCGTGGGCCCGGACTGCGGTGTAGTCACGGGGCGCCGCGCGGGCTGCGGCGCCGAGCCTGTCGAGCTCGGTCGCCTGCGCGCCCGCCATCGAGGCGCCTGCGAGCGAGAGGGAGAGACCGAGCGCGAGGGACACGGCGGCGACGAGGGCGAGGAGGTTCTTGCGCATACGGAGCTCCGGGAGGGGGAACGGATGGTAGCCCCTGCGCGAGCGAGGGCCAAAAAGCGGGGCTTGGACGGCGCCAGGACGACTTCACTCACCCGTGTCCTCTACACCCAACGCTCCGAGCGCAGCTCTCGCCGCTACCAGGTAGGTCTCCCGACTCGAGCCTTGCAAGGTTTGGAGCGCACGCTCCAAGCGCGCGAACACCAAAGCACGCACCTCGGGGGTGGCGCGCCGCCGGTAGAGCGCGCCGCCCAGCTCCAGCACGCCTTGCTCGACGTCGCTCGAGGAGAGGAGCGCCTCGGCCGTGTCGAGCTGCGCGGTGCTCGGCGCGCCGTGCTCCATCCGGAGGGTGAGCGCCGCGGCGTGCAGGGTGGGATCGTCGATCGTCTCGCGCAGCGCCTCGTCCCCGACGTCGACACCCTGCACCTGCACTCGGTAGAGCGCGATCATCGTCTGCAGTCGAAGATCGCCCACGGCGCTCGCCCGGGCCTGCGCGGTATCCAGCATCAGCTGTGCTTCGCGGAGCCGCCCTCGCTGACGCAGCACCGTGCCCAGGTTGGTGAGCGCGTACGCCTCGGTGAGGGTGTTGCCGACTTTCCGCGCGCCCTCGATCGCGCGCCGCAGCGTCTTCTCTGCGGCCAAATCATCGCCGATGACGTGTTGGGTGTCGCCCAGGTTGGCGCTCGCTCCCGCGTTGCGACGCACGTCCCCGGCCTGGGCGTAGAGCGCGGCCGCGTGCTCGTACGCTTCGAGGCGCGCGCCCAGATCGCTCGCCGCGCCCGCGACGTAGCCTCGGGTGTCCCAGACCAGCGCTTGGATCGCGGCAGGCAGCGGCGACAGATCCTCGATCGCGAGCGCCTCCTCCGCGATCTGGTTCGATCCCTCGGAGACCGCGAGTAGCGCTTCCCGACACCGAGCGCGCGCCGCCACCTCGCTCGCCTCGTCGCCCTGCATGTCTTGCACTTGCGCGCGCGCTTCGAGCAAGAGCGCGCGCGCGGCGTCCCTATCGCCGGCGCGGCGGCGATGCTCGGCGAGCTCGATCTGACAGAGCGCGCGCTCGTGTCCGGTGCGCGCCGCCTGCAGCGCCGCCGACAGGAGCGGCTCGCTCTCGCTGCTGCGCACGAACGCAGCAGCTTGGGCTGCGAGGAAGAGGCACTGAAACGGCCTATCGGTGCTCCGTCGGGCGCGCTCGACGAGCAAGAGCGCCCGCGGTCCGTCCCCCGTCTTCGCGGCCCGAAAAAACGCCTCGAGCGCGAAGCGCCCTGCGAGCGCCTCGTCACCTCCTCGCTCCGCGTGCTCGAGCACCGAATCGGGCGAGACCTCGTGGGCGTCGCTCGCGTCCGCGAGTCTGTGCGCCAGCTCGCCATGCAGCCGCACTCGCTCCGCCTCGTCGATCGCCGCGTACGCTACCTCTTGGGCCACTCGGTATTTGAAGCGGAAGCCGCCCTCGATGCGGCGGAGCACCCCTCGATCTTCGAGCGCGGCGATGAGCCCACCGGCGCGGGTCCCCAGCGCGGCGCACACGCTGATGGCGTCGCCCTCGAAGCCCACCACCGCGAGCGAGTAGACCGCTTGTAAAAGCTCGGGTGAGAGGTGATCGAGCTGCGCCTGCACCGCGCTCTCGACGGTGAGCGGGAGACCGAACGCCTCGCCGAGCGATCCCGCCGCGCGCGCGAGCTGCTCCGCGAAGAGTGGATTGCCGCCAGCGCGCTCGGCGATCTCACCGATGCGACGCGCCTCGATCATCGCGCCATAGCGAGCGGTCAAGAGCGCGCGCACCACGGGGCTCGAGAGCGGGCCGAGCACGATCCGCGCGCGTCTCGCGTCGATGTGCACGGTGTCGTTCTGCATCGCCTCGTCCGCCGCCGAGGTGGGCGCCTCCGAGACGAGGGGGCTCGAGGTGCGCTCCGAGGTGACGATGGCCAGCGGGCGTCCCTCGAAGATGAAGGGGAGATCATCGAGGAGCGCTCGCCCCATTGCATCGAGCCTCTCGGCGTCGTCGACGAAGATCATCGCGGGGCCGCCCGGCGTACCGCTCGCGTCGAGCTCTGCGAGGCGCGCCCCGAGCGCGTCGATCACCGCCACCCGCCGCGCGTCGATCGCGGCGTCGATCCGATCCGTCGCCGGGGCCTCGAGCGAGAGGGCTCGGAAGAACGGGCCGAGCGGCTCGCCCGAGCCCTTCTGCGCCTCGATGAAGATGCTCGGCGCGAACGGTCTTGGCTGCGCGCGAGCTCCGCGACGTTGCCCTTGTGTCGACGCAAGAGCGCGATGAGATCGTCCTGCGAAGGCGGATGCCGCCCTTCGGGCTTGGGTGTCTTGGGCGCCTTCGATCCGCTCTTGCTCGGCGTCGAGCGCTCGCCGAGGACGACGCGCTGGCCGCCACCTGCGGTGTCTCCTGTAGCGATGCGCAGCTCGGATCCCTCGGGACCTTCACGTTGGTGGCCGATATCGGGTGGATCACGGCGCTGGTCGCCGTCGCCGTAGGGACGGTGCTCGTGTTCACGATCGGGATGCCCAGCGAGGACGAACCGCACGCGTCGCTCGCCCCGTTCCTCTCGCTCGACGGCGGCGGTCTGTCCGTCCTGGGGGTGTTCTGATGTCCCGCGCGATCTTCGTCTCTCTCTTGGTAGTGAGTCAGCTCGTCATGGGCTGCTCGTTGGTCCTCTCCCCGTCGCGTCGCCAATCGGATGGAGGCAGCACCGATTCGGGGTCTCCTACGGATGTGCCGGGGCTCGACGGTGGCGCCGACGCGCCCGTCGATGCGCCGCTCGCCGAGCAGCACGTACTACGGCGACGTCGTCGCTGGGAGCTGCACCGCGGCGTTCTCGGTCCCCGGCTCGCGAGCCACCGCAGACTACACCCCAGTCGGCAGCTGCCCCGCTAGCACGTCGAGCCCAACAGGCGCAGCCACCCCGATGACCCCGAGAACGGTCTGCTGCACCGACTGAGGTTGCGAGCCGTGCCCATCCATCGGGAAGTAGACCCCGCGGAGCGCCGGCACAGTAGGCGAAGCTGGCAGACCCAGCTGACATGTTCGACATCGAGCGCCGCGACGGCCATGCGTTCGGCCCCAGTCACCTCACGAGCGAGGAGGCGTCTGGGTCGCCAAACCAACGCTGGTGCGGGCGTGAGGGGGTGGGGAGCGCGAGGGGTGCGACCGTAGGTCCTACCCCTCGCAAATGCAGAGGACCCACCGAGCCTATCGGCAGACAGCGGGTAGCCATCGAGGCTGTCTGCAAGACAAAAAGGCCCAGCGGCCTCGAAGCAGGCTAATAGTTGCAGCACCTGAACCCCGTGTTGGGGAAGGCGAACGTCGAGCTACCGACGGTAAAGGCGAAATCACAAGCCCGCCCGGGCTCCACGTTGGTGTAGCTCCCGCCGCGGATGAAGTGCACCGAGGCGTCGCTCGGAGAAGGGGTGTACGTCCACTCCTTCGCGTTCCCGCTCATGTCGTAGGCGTTGCCCGCGCTGCCCCAGTTCGCAAAACACATCGGGAACGTCGGCGAGCCGGTGGTGAAGAGCGCGTCTTGATCACCCGCGGTCGTGCTGCTCGCGTCGTACTCCTCACCGTTGCAGGTGAGGGGCGCGCTGGTGGAGCAGGTCCCCGCGGGGCTGTAGCCCCAGCGGCACGGTGTCACTGCCGGGCCATCACACGCATTCTGCCAGTCAGGCGCGTCGCACAGGCGCCAGCCCGTGGTGCCGGTGCACGCGCCACTGGGATTCAGCGCGCAACACGCGGCGTTCGCCGCGGCCCAGGTCACCGTGGTCCAGGGCATCACGTTGGGGGTCGAGCAGGCGACGGTGCTCACCGTGCCGCTCGAGGACGCGGAGGCGTCGGGGCGCGAGGCCTCGTAGCGCATCACCCGCACGGTGCCGCCGCCCGAGCGGGGAATCTCGACCGTCGGGATGCTGCTCACGGGGATCCCGTTGTCCACCATCCCATCGCAGTTGTTGTCCCGGTTGTCGCAGATCTCCGTCGCGGGCGCGCCCGAGGTCATCACCGAGCACATCGCGCTCGCCCCGTCGGGCGCGCACACGAACGCGCCCGTGCGGCGACATTCACCGATGCCGACCGCACACGAGAGGCCCGTCCCCGTCGTCGGATTGATCCCCGCGAAGGGCTCGTCGGTCTGTCCGTCGCAGTCGTTGTCCCGGGTGTCACACCGGGACTCGGTCGCCTGGTAGGTCGCCGCCGGGTAGTTGCACACCCAGCCGCCCATGCCGCTGCAAGTCGGGGCCGTCCCCGCGCACACCCCGTTCGGGTTACAGAAGTTCATCGGCGTGGTGAGCGACTCGTCGGTGCGGGTGTCGCAGTCGTCGTCGCGGCCATTGCACGCCTCGGCGCCCGCGGGGGTGCAGGCGTACTCACAGCCATTGGCGTGGTTGCCGTCACTGTTGACGTAGCCCGTCTCGCAGGCGGCGATGCGGCACGCTCCCGCGGTGCAGGTCTCGAACGCGTGCAGCAGGTTGCACACGTTGCCGCACGAGCCGCAGTTGGTGACGTCGGTGCTCAGGCTGAACGCCTCGTCGGTGCGGGTGTCGCAGTCGTCGTCTCGGGTATTGCAGGACTCGGCGCCGGGGCCGACGCCGCCCACGCAAGCGAGAGTCCCTCCGATGCAGCTGATGGCGCCCGCCCTGCACTCGCCGACCGCGGAGCCGCACGCCGCGCCGCCTCCGGGGTTGCCCTCATCCACCGCGCCATTGCAGTTGTCGTCGAGGCCATTGCAGGTCTCGCCGCCGGGCGTGGGACCGGTGGCGCCCACGCAGGTGAGCGAGCCGCTGGTGCACGTCAGCGCGCCCGGACGACAGACTCCCACGTTGGGTCCGCAGCTCCCGCCGCCGCCTGGATTGCCGTTGTCGATCACGCCATCACAGTTGTCGTCGACGCCATTGCAGGTCTCGGTGCCCGGACCAGTGCCGCCCTCGCACGCGAGCGTCCCGCCGCGGCAGGCCAGGGTCCCGAAGTTGCACGCCCCGGTCGCGGTGCCGCAGGTCCCGCCGCCGCTGGGGTTGCCCTCATCGATCCGGGTGTCGCAGTCGTTGTCGAGGCCATCGCACGCCTCGGCGATGGCGGTGACGCCGCCCGTGCACACCAACGCACCTGCGGTGCAGGTCTCGCGGCCCGAGGCGCAGGTACCGGTCGAGCTGCCGCAGAGGCGCCCGCCCTCGGGGTTCTCTTCATCCGTGGTCGCGTCGCAGTCGTCGTCGGTGCCGTTGCAGAGCTCGGCACGCGGGCTGACCCCGCCCATGCAGGTGACCACGCCCGCCATGCAGTGCTCGAGCCCGACCCGGCACGCGCCGACCGCGGAGCCACACGCGCCACCGCCGCCTGGGTCGCCGTCGTCGACCAGACCGTTGCAGTCATCGTCGAGGCCATTGCAAGACTCGATGGCCGGGGAAGCAGGTACACACGAGTACTCGCAGCCGTTCGCGGGCGCGCCGTCCAGATCGTAAAAGCCGGGCTCGCAGGTTCCGAGCTCGCAGAGGCCCGCGGCGCAGCTCGCCGCCGCGTGTACGAATCGGCAGCTCCGGCCGCAGCGCCCGCAGTTGGTGGCATCGGTGTCGAGCATCACGTCCTCGTCCACCATGAAGTCGCAGTCGTTGTCCCGCAGATCACAGAGGGTGTCGTCGTCCGCGGTGGGCAGGCAGCGTGCCTCGCAGCCGTTCTCCACGATCCCGTCTCTGTCGAAGCGGCCGACGTCGCACATCCGGATGGTGCACGCGCCAGCCACGCACTCGCCGAAAGCACCGGCGGGGGCGCACACGATCCCGCAACCGCCGCAGTTCTCTTCGTCGGTGTCGGTGTCGATGCCCTCATCCGTCCTGCCGTCGCAGTCGTCGTCGACCCCGTTGCAGGACTCGACGGTCACGCAGCCATCGGCCCGGGTGTCCTCGGGGACGTCCGGTCCACCATCGCGCGGCGCATCCACCCGGCCGCCATCGGTTCCGCTGTCGCGTGGCTCGCCAGCGTCGAGCGTCTCATCGACGCAGTCGAAGCAGAAGGGCTCGACGTTGCAGCCCGTGGTCGCGGCGAGCGTTGCCGCGATGAGCGCCGCGCGCCGAAGGACCCGCGCATGTGAGGTGCGCCGCCTCCGCGTCCAGAGCGCAAGACCCAGCACACCGAGCATCGAGAGCCCGAGCGGCGCGCCGCTGGCGGGCCAAGCGCCGTTCACCGCGCAGAAGCACGCGCCGCCGGCCGCCAGGCCCCGTCGGTGAGGATCGAGATCCTCGGTGCCCGCGTCGAAGCCCGCATCGAAGCCGGCGTCGGGCAGATCCGTCGGACCACACTCCCCATCACGACACACCGCGCCCGAGGGGCAGTGCAGGCGAACACAGGGATCCTCGACGCAGTCGCCGGTGAAGGGGTCACACACCGTCGCGCCGGAGCAGGTGACGGTGAGGCACATGTTCCCCACGCAATCACCGGTAGCGGGATCACAGATCGTCCCGCTGCCGCAGGTGACGCCGTCGCAGCGGTCGGGCACGCAGAGGCCAGCGGTGCAGCGCTCGCCGTCGTCGCAGGTGACGGTGGCGCAGCTCCCCTCGCACACCCCGTCTCGGCAGGCCTCGGCCGATCCGCAGGTGACGGCGTCGCAGGGATCGCTCTCGCACTCCCCCGTCGTGACGTCGCAGACCTCGCCGCTCTCGCAGCCTAGACCTCGACAGTTGTCCTCGACGCAACGTCCCTCGCTGCTCCGCGGATCGCAGATGGTGCCGTCGGAGCACACCACCCCGAAGCACGAGAACGTGCATTCGTTGCTGCGGCACACGCAGAAACTCACGTCATCCGAGTCGGGCGCGCAGCGCACGTCGGTGCCCTCTTCGATGGTCTCCCCTGCGCAGGCCGGACCGTTGCAGCGCTCGGCTACGCAGTAGCAGGTGCCGTCGTCGTCGAACGGCGTGCGTCCCGTCGGACACTCGGGCCCGAACTCCCCCACGAAGCAGGGCAGAGCACAGCCACAGTCCACGCACGCGGAGCCCGAAGGACAGAGCCCACCGGGCGGCTCCTCGTCGGTACTCGAATCGCAGTCGTCATCCTCGCAGTCGCAGGTCTCGACGCCGGGCTCGACGCCGCCCACGCAGATGATGCGGCCGTCGCTGCACATCTGGCGACCGGCCATGCAGATGCCCTCGTCTGCCCCGCACGCGTCGCCCAGACCCAGTCCTTCATCGGTGCTCGCGTCACAGTCGTCGTCCAGGCCATTGCAGGTCTCGTCCAGCGCGCCGAGCGCGCCGTCGCAGATGACCGCCCCGCCCACACACCGCATCACGCCGGGGACGCACTCGCCGGTGTCGGTGCCGCAGGCCTCGCCGATGCCGAGGTCCTCGTCGATCACGGTGTCGCAGTCGTCGTCGAGGCCATTGCACGACTCGACCATCGGCCCGACGGCGCCCATGCACTCCAGCATCCCGGATACGCACGCGGTGAGACCAGGCTCGCACTCACCGGCAGCGTTGCCGCAGGCCAAGCCCGCCTCGGGGTTGCCTTCGTCCACGGTGCCGTCGCAGTCGTTGTCCGCCGCGTCACACAGCTCGGACCGAGGATCGCGGCCCCCGACACACACCAAGCCACCCGCGACGCAGCGCTGGGCGCCGAGCGCGCACTCCCCGACATCGGTCATGCCGCACGCCGCGCCGCCGTCGGGGTTCATCTCGTCGACCAGGCCATCGCAGTCGTCGTCGAGCGCGTTGCAGCGCTCGAGCCCGGGAGTCACGCCACCAGAGCAAGTCAGCGCGCCGGCCGTACAGACCGACATGCCCAGCGCGCATTCGCCGGTCGCGGTGCCGCAGGCCACGCCGCCGCCGGGGTTCATCTCGTCGGTGCGTGCGTCGCAGTCGTCGTCGAGCGCGTTGCAGAGCTCGGTGACCGCGCCGCGGGCGCCAGTGCACACGAAGCTACCCGCCACACAGGCGCGCACGCCGGGGCGACACTCGCCCACGTTCGAGCCGCAGGCGCCCATCGTGGGCACCGCCTCGTCCGTGCGTCCATCGCAGTCGTTGTCGCGATTGTCGCAGGTCTCGGCGATGGGCGAGGTGCCGCCGGTGCACGCGATGCCGCCGGCGACGCAGGCCAAGGTCCCAGGCGAGCACTCGCCCGTACCGGTACCGCACATGCCGCCGGTGCCACTGGCCGCCTCGTCCGTGCGTCCATCGCAGTCGTTGTCGCGGGTGTCGCAGAGCTCGGCGCTCCCGCCGATAGCTCCCGTGCACACGCCGTAGCCCGGTGCGGTCGCGGCGGTGCAGGTCTCGACGCCAGGCCGGCACTCGCCGACGCTGGAGCCGCAGCTCCGGGTCAGGCCATCCACGATGCCGTTGCAGTCGTCGTCGATCGCATTGCAGGTCTCGGTGCCCGGGCCGGTGCCCGAGCAGGTGCCCCACGCGCCCGCCGCACAGATCTGGGCGCCTACGGTGCAGCGCCCGATGTTCACGCCGCAGGCGCGACTCAAGGACTCGTCCACCCGGGTGTCGCAGTCGTTGTCGATGCCGTCGCAGATCTCTGGCGAGAACACGCAGGTGCCGCACACGCCGCCTTCGTCGATGGCCCCGTTGCAGTTGTCGTCGATGCGGTTGCAGGTCTCGGGCGGCAAGGCGCCGCAGGTGCCGCAGGCGTTGGTGACCCCGTCGTCGATCGTTCCGTCGCAGTCGTCGTCGGCCCCGTTGCACACCTCGACCGGCACGGCGCCGCAGGTGCCGCAGGCGTTGGTCACCCCTTCATCGATCCGGGTGTCGCAGTCGTCGTCCGCGCCGTTGCAGGTCTCAAAGCGCAGCGAGCGCTGCACGATGTCGCCGATGCCGGCGGAGAGGGTGAACGCGTCGTTCGCGAAGAACGCGGTGTCGCCGCCCACGGCGCCCGCGTCGGTGCCCCCGGCGGTCGCGATGGCGTTGAGGTTGGTGCGCGCGAGCGCGCTGCCGATGGCCATGCCGACGACGTACGTCTGGATGCCTGCCGCCCGCAGGGTCGCCGCCGCGTTCTGGGGGTTGCCGCCGCACTGCTCGTCGCCGTCGGTGATGAGGAGCACCGAGTAAGGGCGACAGGTGCCGGCGAAGGGATCGGCCGTGCGGATCGGGCTGATGTACGACTGAATCGAGGTGAGCAGGCCCGCGATCGGCGTCGCGCCCGTCGGCCGGATCTCGCAGTCGCCTGTCGTGGCGTGATTGCAGAAGTTGCCGATGGTGGTGCTCGCGTTGAAGTTGGTCTCGAAGCCATCGACCCAGCGCAGGATGCCGTAGGTGTTGTCCACCGCGGCCCAGGGGGCGATGCTGTTGTATCCGACCAACACATCGCCCGGCTCGCACCCACCCGCGTAGTTGATGCACACCAACGGGCCAGCGCCGGTCAGGCGCTCGGCGGGAATGTCGGTGCCGCAGCCTCGCCCGGCGTTTCCGCAGCTCACGCCGGAGTTGCAACGGGGGTCACCCAGTGAGGTCACCGAGCCCATGCACTCCACATTGCCCACCGACGGACAGCTCGCGTTCACCGCCGTCGTCATCCCGAAGCGCGACAGCGACCAATCCACGTCACCGAACGCCGACACCACGTCGTAGACGGCGCGCTTGGCGATGTGGATGCGGCTGTCGTTGGGGAGGCCGTCACAGTTGGTGTCGACGCCGGCGGTGCAGTTGACCCCGCAGTAGGTGCGGTTGAAGCCGCTGCCTGCCGCCGTGCAGTTGGTGAGCACCCCATCGCCAAAGGTGAAATCGCCCGCGAAGTCGAGGCCCATCGAGCCCGACGTGTCGAAGCCAATCATGATCCGGGGCCTCACCTGCGCCGATGCTGGAATCGAACAGAAGAGCAGGGAGAAGGTCGCGACGAGGGCGACCAGGTTCCGTTGGTTCATGGCAAAGCTCCGCGCGACGCCCCGCCGGGCATCGCGAATGAAGCGATGGGACCACGCGCGCGAGGGCAGCGTCAACGTAGGGGCCGCGCCCGATCGTCGTTCTAGGCCTACTGGAAGGCGCTCCGAGCGGCGGGCAGGAGGATTGGTTGCGGACGCCACCGTTCGCTCCAAGCTCAGGGCCTCGTGACGCGCCTCTGGCTCGCTGTCTCCCGATCCTTCCGCGTCGTCGTCACGCTGCTCCCGGCGTGGATCGCGTACGTCGTCCCGTTCGTCCGCGAGCGCTACTTCGGGACGAAGATCCCCGACGCCAAGTGGGTCGCCCTCCACGAGCGACACAGCGTCCGCTTCTACCGGCTCGCGGTGGAGATGCGCGGCGGCCTCATCAAGATTGGGCAGATCCTCAGCACCCGCGCCGACATCCTGCCCAAAGAGTGGGTCTCGACGCTGAGCGGCTTGCAAGACCGGGTCGACCCGCTGCCCTGGCCCGCCGTGCGCCCCATCTTGGAAGCCGCGTTCGGTCGCCCCCCGACGGACATCTTTCCCGAGATCGACGAGCACGCGAGCGCGGCCGCGAGTTTTGGTCAGGTGCACCGCGCCAAGACCACCGACGGCGAGCGGGTGGCCCTCAAGATCAAGTATCCCGACGTCGAGCGAAAGCTCGCGATCGATTTCGGGGTGCTGGGCTTCTTCCTCCCGCTCTTCTCGATCTTCGTCCCGCAGCTGAAGCTCGGCTCGATCTTCCAAGAGGTGAAGCGCGCGCTCACCACCGAGCTCGACTATGAGCAAGAGGCCAGCTTCACCGAGACGGTGCACGCGAACTTCGAAGGGATGGAGCACATCACGATTCCCCGGGTGCTGCGCGAGTACACCCGCCGCGACGTGATCTGCACCACCTGGTTCGACGGCAAGAAGATCACCGACCCGGTGCTCTTGAGTGA
>Ga0335397_10004460_pt1 | contig 18504 bp, 13 predicted proteins | sample MAT04_FD_205740 | JGI IMG/M metagenome (GOLD analysis project Ga0335397, IMG submission 205740) | Freshwater microbial communities from Lake Fryxell liftoff mats and glacier meltwater in Antarctica - MAT-04 (spades assembly) (version 2) ... | reverse complement strand
CGACCCGCGCCGGACCCGGCGGAGGGGGGCGTCCTGCGGGAACGGGCCGCCGAGACCGGGCGTGGGCTCGGCGAGGACGGCCGCGAGTTCCGCGTCGGGGACCGTGATCCGCCATTCGGTGCCGGTCCCGTTTTGGCGGTTCTCCGCGGCGCCCGACCTGGAGCCCCGAACCGCCGCTCGACGCGCGGAGCGAGGTACCCCGGGGCCCACGCGGGTCCAGCGGGTCCACGCGGGTCCAGCGGGTCCACGCGGGTCCAGCGGGTCCAGCGGGCACGTGCAACCATTTCGTTGCAGCGGAAGGATCCGCACACGCAGCACGCCGCGTTCGTATCCAGAACCCCCGACGCGCCTCCACGCTGCTGGACCGACCGGTCGGTCCAGTCCCTCTCGGAGACACGTCATGATTCGCCGCAATCGTTGGTGGTGGACGCCGTCGGTGGTCCTGTCCGTCGTCACGCTCGCCCTCGCCGGATGTGGCGGCGGAGGCTCCGGGGGAGGCGGTGGGAGCGACGATGGCGGCGGCGATGACGGCGGCGATGACGGCGGCGGAGGAGGAGGAGGAGGGGGCGGCGGCAGCACCGTGAACGGCGTCGTCGTGCTGGCGACGAACGACCTCGGCATGCACTGCATGGACCTCGAGTACAGCGTCTTCTCGATCCTTCCGCCCTACAACGTGGTCCACGCCCAGGTCGTCCGCCGGACCCCGTCCGGCCCGCGGCTGCTGACGTCGGCCGACGTCACCGTCGACTACGACGCGACCCCCGACGGGACGGGTTCGCGGAACTCGAAGAGCATCGGCAAGACCGACTTCTGGACCCACGCGAACGCGCTGTTCGGCGTCTCCCTTCTCGAAGGACAGGGGCTGAAGGGCCTCTACATGCCGCAGGACGCGCCGGTCCAGGGCGCGCAGGCGTTCACGTTCGCGGCCAACCCCGGCTGGTGGGCCGCCGAGGGGATCCCGATCACCCCGCGCGACGACGCCGGCCGCGACAACACCTACCCGATGATGCGCGTGACCGCGCGCGACCGCTTCTCGCGCGCGGCCCTCGCCCACCTCGACGTGGTCGTGCCCGTCGCGCAGGAGACCGACTGCCGCGCGTGCCACCAGACCGGCGCACAGGCCGCGACCGGCGGCGGGATCGCGTGGTCCACGGTCACCGACACCGAGGTGCAGTCGAAGCAGAACATCCTGAAGTTGCACGACGCGCGGCGGGGCACGAACCTCTTGGGCAGCCAGCCCGTGTTGTGCGCGGCGTGCCACTACTCGCCGGCGCTCGACCTCGCCGGCGCGGGCCCGCAAGGCGCGCAGCGGTCCCTGCCGTGGTTCTCCCGCGCCCTCCACGCGCGCCACGACTTCCTGCCGTCCGACGCGCAGACCGGCTGCTACCAGTGCCACCCGGGCGCCGTCACACAGTGCGCCCGAGGCCCCATGGTGACGTCGGGCCTCCAGTGCCGCGACTGCCACGGCGGCATGGCGGCGATCGCCGGCGAGACGCCGCTCGCCGTCGGCGGGAGCCTCGACGGCACGGCCGACGGCGCCGCACGGCGCGCGTGGACCGACCTGCCCCGCTGCCAGTCGTGCCACACCGGCGACGCGAGCAGCCACCTGTCCGGGTCGGGGTACGTCCTCGCCGCCGACGGCATCCGCCTCAAGCAGGCGTGGAAGACCGGCGACGCCGCGGCCTCGCCCATCAAGGCCGCGACATCGCGCTTCGCGGAGAACCCGAACCAGTTGTACCGCTTCAGCACGGGCCACGGCGGTGTCTTCTGCCAGGCCTGCCACGGCAGCACCCACGCCGAGTGGCCGACGGGCGCGGCCTACCCGAACGACAACGTGGCCGCGACCGCCCTCCAGGGCCACACCGGCACGATCCGCGAGTGCTCGACGTGCCACGCCGCGGGCACGCTCCCGCTGACGACGGGCGGCCCCCACGGGATGCACAACGTCGGCGACAGCCGCTGGGCCAACGGCGGCCACGAGGACTTCTACGAGCGCAACCCCGCGTCGTGTGCCGCCTGCCACGGCTCGCCGACGGGCCAGGGGACCGTCCTCGCGCAGGCGGGCGCCAACCGTCCGTACGGCAACATCAAGGCCGGCGACAAGATCAGCTGCACCCGCTGCCACGACGGGCCGCGGGACTAGCTCCGACGCCCGCCGGTCCTCGGGGTCGCCGTGCGACCCCGAGGATCGACCCGAAGGGGAACGGCATCCCGCGGTCGGCCTCGCGACCGAGCGCGCGCGCGAGCGACGCGCCGACGGGCCCCAGCGTCGCGCGGAGCGCGGTCCCGACGGAAAGCGGCGTCGCCGTGAGCGACACCTCGAGCACGTCGAGCCCCGCGGTCCGCAGGGCCGCCCGCAGCGTGCGCCGCGTGAAGTAGTGCAGGTGCTCGCGGGGCGTCACGAAGGGCCATCGCGCGCCGCACGCTCGCGCCCACCCTCCGCCGAAGTCGGGGACGGTCACGGCGACGAGGGCGCCGGGCCTCGCGTACCTCGCCAGCGCCCGCAGCCCCGCGACCGGGTCCACGAGATGCTCGACGACGTCGAACGACGTCACGAGGTCGAAGCCGGCGCGCGCCTCGCCCGGCGCGCGGAACCCCTCGAGGGTCCCCGTCACGACGTCGAACCCGGCGTCGCGCGCGCGCTGCGCGGCCCACGCGCTCGGCTCCACGCCCGCGCCCGCGAACCCGAGCGCGCGCGCCTCCACGAGGAACGCCCCCGTCGCGGCCCCCACGTCGAGCACGCGCCCCCGCGCGCCGAAGGCCCGCAGTCGCGTCACGCGGCGGCGGAACACCGCGCGGAAGACGACCTCCTCCGCGGCGTAGTCGCGGTATCCGCGGTCGCCGCGGAAGTAGCCCTCGTCGTACTGCGCGAGCGCCGCGACGGGCGCGGGGAGCGGGTCCACCGAGACGAACCCGCACGCGCGACAGCGGACGAGCACGCCGTCGGCGTGCCGCAACGCGACGCGACGGCGGAGGCTCCCGCAGAGGCCGCAGCGCCCCGCCGTCGGTCCTGCGGACGCCGGGCGCGCGACGCGAGGCCCGGCCCCGGACGGCGACGGGTGCGCAACGACCACGCGCACGGAGGCGCGCGCGTCCACGGCCCCCACCCGACGCGAGGGGGTGAGGTGCGGGTCGGCGCCGCCGAGGTCCGTGAGCAACGTGGCCCACGCCCGCGCGGTGCGCACGGCGCCGGGCCCCGCCCCACGCCCCCTCGCCTCGCCCGCCGCCCGACGCGCCCGGGCGCGGGCGACGGCACTGCGCACCCGTCGCGCGCCGTCAACCTCGACCACGGTGACCGTACCGCCCGCGGCGACCGCCGCGAGCGCGCCCCGGAGCGCCTGCTCCTGCGCGTCGCGGTCGCGCGCGACGAGCGCGTCCACGAGGAGCGCCGCGTCGCAGCGAGGCCAGGCCGCCGCCACGTCGTCGACCGTCACCGCGGTGCGACCGTGCGCGCCGTGGACGACGGCGGCGGCCAGCAGCGCGCGGCGCGGACCCGCGATCGCGACGGTGCCCATGACCGGCAAGCCCGCGAGCGCGCGGCGCACGGCGCGCGACGCGAGGAACGCGCGACGCGCCCACGACCGCAGCGGCCCGCCGTCGCGCAGCGTGGCGACGATCGCGCGGCGGTCGGCCCGCCTCACGAGGCCGCGCCTCGCGACCCGGCGGGCGGCGTCGCCTCAGGGGCCGGGGCGATCGCGATCACGGCGACGAGCGCCAAGAGCAGCACGCCGTGCTCCGCTGCGAAGCGCACCCCGCTCGCGACGTGGCCCGCGTAGAACGCCGCGAGGCCCCCGACCCAGACGGCGGCGGCGACGCGGGCCCGCGGGTGCGGCAGGGCCCGCGCGACCTCGGCGAGCAGGGGCACGAGCACGACCAGGTGCACCGGGTAGCAGTAGCGCGTGCCGAACGCGGGGAGCGCCATCCCGACGGCGTAGGCCGCGCGGGCCGCCGGGGACGTCGGGTCCCCCATCCGCCGCAGCGCGAGCACGATCGCGACGACGCCGGCGAGCGCGGCGGCGGCCCACGCGACGCGGTCGGCGACGGCCTCGTCGGGGCCGAGGTCGGGGCGGCCCGCGACGTCGAACGGCCGCCCCTCGAGACGCGCGAGCGTGGTACCGGCAACACGGCGGACGCCCTGGTTCTTGAAGGACCACTCGTTGATCGCGTAGTCGCGGCCCAGGTCGGCGAGCGCGCCCGGTTCGGCGACATAGACGTCGCGGCCGACCTCGAACCAGCGCGTCGTGACCTCCCACGCACGCGCGGGCCCGAGCGCGACGCCGGGGACGACGACGAACACGGCCACGAGGCCGGCGACGAACCCGACCGGGAACCGCCACGCGGCGCGGTCCCCGCGCAGACCCCGCACGAGGCACGCGAGGCCCACCATGGCCGCGGGCAGCAAGGGCGTGAGCCGCAACCCGACGCCCAGGGCGAGCCACGCGCCCGCGGTGACCGCGCGCCCGCGCGCCCACGCGACGAACCCGAGCCCCTGCACCGCCAGCAACACGAGCGTGACCTGGCCCCGCTGCAGCGTCTGCACCACGAACGGCGCGCAGGCGAGCATCCCGAGGCCGACGGCCCACGGGCCTCGCGTGCCCATCCGTCGGGCGAGGGCCCACGCGGCGAGCGCGAGCGCCCCCACCGACACGGCGTAGACGACGAGCGCCGCGTCGGGCACGGCGAGCCGGGTCAGCGGTCGAGCGACGATGGCGAGCAGCGGCGGGTAGACGTAGCGCCATCCGCGGGGGCTCTTCGCGTCGTAGGGGTCGCCGCCGTCGGCGAGGGCGCCGGCGGCGGCGAGGTAGACGGTGAGGTCGGTGCGGTGGAACTTCGGGCCGCGGTCGACCCGCGCGCGGTTCCGCACGTCGAACCACCCGAACGCCGCGACGGCGACCACGAGCGCGACGGCGACGGCGGCGCTCCGGTTCACACCGCCGACCCTACCGCCCCCCCGTCGATTCCGTTAGCGCCCACCCGACGCCGCCGGCCCCGCCGCGCCTCGCCGCGCCTCGCGCGCGCCCGCGGCCCCCGTCCGGACGGCTCAAGGGATGACGACGATCAGGGTCGATGTCCGATCGGCCCGTCGAATGGTGAGCAGGTACGTCTGTCCGGACGCCGCGCCGTTGAACGTGCCCGCGAGCGTCACCGGCGAGGCCACGGACCGCCCGTCGAGCAGCGCGATCACGTCGCCCGTGCGCAGGCCAGCGATGTCGGCATTGCTGCCCGGGGTGATCGTGGCGACCGTGACGCCGGCGGCGCCCGCGGCGAGCGAGAGGCCGACCGGCGGGCGCGCCGGGCGGGTCGCGGGGGCGCGCGGCGTCGGGGCCATGCGCGGAGCCGGCGTCGGCGTCGAGAGCATCGGCTCCGGCGACCGCGGCGCGGGCACGTCGAGGACGAGCGGCGGCGGACCCGGGCGGCCGGCGGCGCCGAGGTTGCGGTCGAGCATGCGCTGCACGTCGTCGGCGGGGACGGTGAAGGCGATGCCCTGGCCGTTGGCGTGGATGGCGGAGTTGATGCCGATGAGCTCGCCGTCGACGTTGAGGAGCGCGCCGCCGGAGTTGCCGAGGTTGATGGACGCGTCGGTCTGGATGAGGCCCTGGAGCGTGTGGCCACTCGAGAAGGTCGCGGTGCGGCCCTTCGCCGAGACGATGCCCATGGTGACCGTGTCGCCGAGGCCGTACGGGTTGCCGATGGCGATGGCGGTCTCGCCCACCATCACGTCGCACGTCGAGCAGATGCTGACGTACGGGAAGGGGCCGCCCGCGATCCGCAGCAGCGCGAGGTCGTGGGACGGGTCGTTCTCGAGCACGCGCGCCTCGTACGCCTGGCCGCCCACCGCCCGCGCGAGCGAGCAGTAGACGCGCGCGGCGCCGCGCACGACGTGCGAGTTCGTGACGATGTATCCCTCGGGGTGGACGATCACGCCGGCGCCCGAGCCGCGCGAGCCGCCCCCGCGACCGCCCCCGTCGGTGGTCACGTTGACGACGGCAGGCGCCGCGCGCTGCACGGCGAGGACGACCGGGGTCACCCGCGCGTCGCCGAGCGAGGAGGCCGCGCCGACATGGCGGGCGACGCCGAGCCCGGCGAGGCCGAGGCCGAGCGCGAGGCAGAACAACGAGGCAGGCGACGGTCCGGACATGGCCCCTCCCGGGACAGTCCGCGGGCCGGGCCCGGGGCCATCCCCTCCTTGGATCGGTCCGACCGCCGGGTCGCCGCACCGCGCGGCGCCCGGAGGCGGGCCTCCAGCAACCGAACACCGAGCAAACGCCGCCGCCCCACCCGGGCGAGCGCCCGCGGACGCCGCGCGACCAGCTCGTCCCACAGGCCGGGGAGGAGCGCGTCGTAGTCGGCCGGAACCACCTCACGGCGCAACGCCACGAGCGCGCGGACCGTGAACCGCGGCGCGAACAGCGCGCGGACGGCAGCCGGCGCCAGCCACGACGTGACCAACACGTGGACGCGTCCCCCGGGCCGGAGGTGGGCCGGCGCGGCGCGGACGAGGCGCCGCAGGTGCGCGAGCCCGTCGGGTCCGCCCCAGCGGGCGACGGGGAGCGGGCGCCGCGACGGCGTCTGCGGGAGGTTCGCGACGATCCGGTCGAACCGCTCGCCCGCGACCGGCGCCAGGAGGTCGCCCTCCCGCACCTCGACGGCGACGCCGAGTCGGCGCGCGTTGGCGCGCGCGCATCGCACCGCGAGCGGGTCGAGGTCGGTCAGGACGACGCGGCCCGCGCCGCGCAACGCGAGGCCCAGCCCGAAGTAGCCGGTCCCGCACCCGAGGTCGAGCACCTGTTCGCCGGGCGCGACGTGGAGGGCGCGCAGGAGGCGCGGCGCAAACGGGTCGATCGCGTGGACGCCTGGGGCCGCGCGCAGGGAGGCCGGGGCGAGGGCGCGGCGGGTCACGGGGCGAAGTCTAGGGGCGAGCGCAGGGGCGGCGCCCCGGTCACCTTGCGGAAACGCGCGCGCGAAGCGAGGCCCGAGGCGTTCGACCGCCCACGGCGACCCGTCCGACCCGCGAAACCCGCACAACAACGGCGGCCGCGCGTCGGGGGACGCGCGGCCGCCGGAGAGCGTGGGCACCCGTGGGTGCCGTGCCCGTGGGCCGCAACGCCCCGAGGAGCGGCGGCCACGGGAGCGGCGGCTACTTCAGGAAGTCGTGCCAGGGCATCGACGCGTAGACCTTCACGATCAGGGGCGCGAGGACCAGCGAGATGACCGCCATCAGCTTCAGCAAAATGTTGATGGACGGGCCCGCGGTGTCCTTGAAGGGATCGCCGACGGTGTCGCCGACGACGGCCGCCTTGTGGCGCTGCGTGCCCTTGCCGCCCGACTTCTCGATGTACTTCTTCGCGTTGTCCCAGGCGCCGCCGGTGTTCGACAGCATGATCGCGAGCGGCACGCCCGCGATCAGGGAGCCGGCGAGGAGGCCGCCGAGCGCGCTGGGCCCGAGGAGGAAGCCGATCGCGATCGGCGCGAAGACCGCCATCAGGCTCGGCTTGATCATCTCGCGCAGCGCCGCCTGCGTGGTGATGTCCACGCAGCGGGCGTAGTCGGCGCGGGCCTCGGGGCGGCCCTCCCGCAGGCCCGGGATCTCCCGGAACTGGCGCTGGACCTCCTTGATGACGCCCTGGGCCGCGCGGCCGACGGCGTTCATGGCGTAGGCGGTGAACAGGAACGGGATGACGCCGCCGATGAGCGCGCCGGCGAGCGTGTACGGGTTCGCGAGGCTGAAGTCGACGTTGGCGCCGGCCAGTTCGACGGCCTGGCGGAACGCGACGAACAGCGCGAGCGCCGTGAGCGCGGCCGAACCGATCGCGAAGCCCTTCGCGATCGCGGCGGTCGTGTTGCCCGCGGCGTCGAGGCTGTCGGTGCGCTGGCGTACCTCGGGGGCCATGTGCGCCATCTCGGCGATGCCGCCCGCGTTGTCGGCGATCGGGCCGTACGCATCGACGCCCACCGTGATGCCGAGCACGCCGAGCATGCCGACGGCAGCCAGGGCGATGCCGAAGACGCCGCCGCAGAGGTGGCCGACGATCACGGCGACGGCCGTGAGCACCAGCGGCACCACGCAGGAGCGGAAGCCGATGGCGAGGCCGGCGATGATGTTCGTGGCGTAGTTGTCGCTCTGCGCCGCCAGGTCCTCGACGACCTTGCCGGAGGTGAACTTCTCGGCGATGAGGCCGATCAGCATGCCGCAGACGAGGCCGCCGACGACCGCGACCGCCCACTTGATGGCGTCGGGTTGGTCGGCGAACAGGAGCGCCGAGATCCCGAAGCACCCGGCGGCGAAGAGGCCGGCCGAGAGGAAGGTGCCCCGCCGGAGCGCGGCCTGGGGGTCGCCCCCCTCCTTCATGCGGACGGCGAACACGCCGACGATCGAGGCGATCACGCCGAGCGCGAGGACCGCGAACACGTAGCCGAGGGCCGCGGGGCCCGCGCCGCCGACCTGGAGGGAGATCACGGCCGCCGAGACGATGGCGCCGACGAACGACTCGAACAGGTCGGCGCCCATGCCGGCCACGTCGCCGACGTTGTCGCCGACGTTGTCCGCGATGACGCCCGGGTTGCGCGGGTCGTCCTCGGGGATGCCCGCCTCGATCTTGCCCACGAGGTCGCTGCCGACGTCGGCCGCCTTCGTATAGATGCCGCCGCCGACGCGCGCGAAGAGCGCGACCGACGACGCGCCCATGGAGAAGCCGGCGAGGATCGTGGCCGCGTCGTGGAGCGACGACTCGACGCCCGCGAACAGGTAGAAGAACCCGCCCAGGCCGATGAGGCCGACGCTCATCACGAGCATGCCCATCACGATGCCGCCGGGGAAGGCGACGGAGAGGGCCTCGTTGAACGAGCGCGTGGCCGCCTGCGCGGTGCGGGCGTTGGCTGCCGTCGCGATGCGCATGCCGCCGAAGCCGCACGCCACCGAGCACAGCGCCCCGCCGACGAACGAGACCGCAGTCTTCCAGCCGAGGCCCCCGATGCTCGCCGACGACAGGCCGACGGTGAGCAGCGCGGCGACGGCCACGACGAAGATCGCGAGGACCTTGTACTCGCGGCCGAGGAACGCCATCGAGCCCTCGCGGATGGCGTCCTGGATCTGGATCATCTTCTCGTTGCCGCGGTCCTTCGTGAGGACGCGGCGCGCCATCACGGCGGCGAACACGAGCCCGATCGCGCCGGCCACCATGGCCCAGAGCGTTTCCTTCGGCATCGACATGCAGACCCTCCTGAATCGCGGACAGGGACGGGGATTTCGGCCCCCGCCCAGGGGTGAAGGCGGCCAAGGGTACGGCACCCCCCGGTCGCCTCAAGCAAAGGGAGCGGCCGGTGGGACGCGACGGCGTCCGGGGGCCCCCGGGGGGCCCCGGTCCGCCGGTGGGGCCACGGGTTACACGAAGAAGAAGAAGGTGACCAGCACGAAGATCGGGATCAGGATCCCCACCGACCAGGCCATGTAGCCGAAGAACGAGGGCATCTTGACCCCGCTCTCCTCGGCGATCGCCTTCACCATGAAGTTCGGGCCGTTCCCGATGTAGGTGTTGGCGCCCATGAAGACCGAACCGCACGCGACCGCGGTCAACAGCGCGTTCCCGGCCGCCGTCGTGGTCAGGACGCCAAGGTTGCCGTCGAGTTTCAGGACGCCGACGGCCAGCGAGGCGAAGGTCTTGTAGGTCGGGGCGTTGTCGAGGAACGACGAGAGCACGCCCGACGCCCAGAAGAACTGCCACGGCTCGTGGAGCGCGATGCGCCCGTCGCGGCCGGCCTGGTCGAGGAACTGCACCGCCGGGATCATCGTGACGAAGATCCCGACGAAGAGGACGGCCACCTCGACGATGGGCCCCCACCCGAACCGGTTCGCCGTCCGGACCTCCCTCGTCGTCAACTTCAACGACGCGACGACGAGCGCGACGTACCCGGCGACCTGCGCCAGTTTCTGGACGGTCGGCGAGAGCGCCGTGGACCCGCCCACGAAGTACGAGACGGCGATGACGCCGAGCAGCAGAAGCAGGTTGACCTTGCCCTCGAGCCCCAGGGGGACGGCGACCTGCTGCACGTCCTCGAGCTGGCTGCCGGGCCGGTCCCGCTCCTCCTTCGCGAAGACGCGCTGGTCCCAGACGTTGAAGACCACCACGAGGATCGTCACGACCGTGGCCCACTCGCCCCAGAGGCGGAACGTCCAGGTGAAGGGCACGCCGTTGAGGAACCCGAGGAACAGCGGCGGGTCGCCCAGCGGGGTGAGGAGGCCTCCCGCGTTGCTGACGATGAAGATGAAGAAGACGACGATGTGCGTCTTGCGCTGCCGCGGCGCGTTCGCCCGCAACAAGGGGCGGATGAGGAGCATCGACGCGCCGGTGGTCCCGACGAACGACGCGATCAGGCCGCCCACGGCCATGAACCCGGTGTTCGTCAGCGGCGTGCCGGCCAGCGAACCCTTGAGATAGATGCCACCGGAGATGACGAACAGCGCGCCGAGCAGGCCGATGAACGCCGCGTAGTCGAGGAGCGACTCCTCGAGCCAGTGCCCGCCGTGGTCCGGGCCCACGAGCAGCCAGACGGCCACCGGAACCGACAGGGCGGTCGCGACGATCCCCTTGTTCTTGTTGTGCTCCCAGAAGTGCGGCTTCGCGAGGGGGAGCACCGCGATGCAGAGGAGGAGCAGCGCGAACGGGACGACCCATGCGACGGGCACGGCGTCGTGGGCGGCGAGGAACAACGAAGCCATCGGAGCCTCCGGTCGGACGCCGGGAGGATGCGCCCGACCGGGCGCCGAGGCAAACCCGCGCTCGGAGCGCGCGCCGGAGTCCAGGGCTTGACGCCGCGACGGCGCCCGTTCTCGGCGCAGCCGGACGTCCCGTGCCGCCCTCCGGCCCGCGCCACGCCGACGGCCGGGCCTCGCGTCCCGGTGGCCGGCGGGTCCCTCCCGGCCGGCGCCCGCCCGGAGGACCCGTCGCCGACGCCCCGCCCGCTACGCCCCGCCCCCTACCCGAAGAAGAGGAAACTCATGCCGACGTAGAGGGGGATCATGATCGCGACCGCCCAGAGGAAGTAGGCGAAGAACGACGGCATCTTCACGCCGTTCTGCTCGGCGATCGCCTTCACCATGAAGTTGGGCCCGTTGCCGATGTAGGTGTTCGCCCCCATGAACACCGCGCCGCACGAGATGGCGGCCAGCAGCGCCGCCCCCTCGGGGGTCGCCACGAGCCCGTCGAGCGCGGTCGGGGAGATCTCGGTGCCGGTCCGCCGGCCGACCACGACGCAGGCGATGGTGGCGAACGTCACGTAGGTCGGCGCGTTGTCGAGGAACGAGGACAGGGCGCCGGTGACCCAGAAGTACTGCCACGGCTCCGCGAGCGCGAACTTGCCCTGGCGGCCGAGGGCGTCGAGGAGCTTCATCGCGGGCACCATCGTCACGAAGATGCCGGCGAAGATCACGGCGACCTCGACGATGGGCGCCCACGCGAAGTGGTTCGCCTTCCGGACGCCCCGCGAGGTGGTGAGCAGCGAGAGGACCGTCATCCCGACCATGCCGCCGACGAGGGCGCCGTCGCGCAGCGTGTGCGACCAGCCCTGCTCCCGGGCGAGGGTGCCGACGACGAAGTTCGTCGCGACGACGCCCGCGAGCCACAGGAAGTTGAGGGTCCCGTCGATCCGCAGCGGCACCCGCACCTTCTGGACGGCCTCGAGCTGACTACCGGCCCGCTCCCGCTCCTCGCGGTTGAAGACGATCTGGTCCCACAGGTTGAAGACGAGGAGCAGCGCGACGTTCATGAACAGCCACGGCCCCCAGAGCCGGAGCGTCCAGCCGAACGGGACACCGCGCAGGAAGCCGAGGAAGAGCGGCGGGTCGCCGAGCGGGGTGAGGAGCCCGCCGGCGTTGCTGACGATCAGGATGAAGAAGACGACGAGGTGCGCCTTGCGCCGCCGCGAGACGTTCGCGCGGAGCAGCGGGCGGATGAGCAGCATCGAGGCACCCGTGGTGCCCACGAACGAGGCGATCGCCGCGCCGACGCCGAGCACGGCGGTGTTCACCAGCGGGGTCCCCGCCAGGGACCCGCCGATGTGGATGCCGCCCGTCACGACGAAGAGCGAGCCGAGGAGCGCGATGAAGGCCGCGTACTCGAGGCCCGCGTCGCCGAGCCACTGCCCCCCTTCCGCGGGCCCGAACAGCATCCAGAGCGCCACGGGGACGCCCAGGACCGCCGCGACGATCCCGCGGTTGCGGTTGCGCTCCCACCAGTGGTGGGCGACCAGCGGCAGCACCGCGATCGCGAGCAGCAGCAGGACGAAGGGCGCCACCGCCCACAGGGGCGGGGCCACGTGCGAGGACGCTTGGGCTGCGAGCAACGACGCCATCCGGACCTCCGACCTCGGGGGCCCGACACCCTGCACGGCCGCGGCGCCCGCCGCAACCGAAACCGCCGGCGAGGGCCGGGATCGTGGAGGGGGCGGCAGGGTCTTGCCAGCGATTCCGGGCGGGCTCGCCGCGCGCGCCCGACCCGCGCCCGACGTGCCCCCGCCGGGGCTCGACGCGGTTCAGGCCCAGCGGAACCAGCGGAGCGCGAGGCCGAACGTGACGACCGTCCAGGCGACGAGGATCCCCACGTCGAGGCCCACCGCCGCGAGGCCCGCCCCGTCGAGGACCACCGCCCGCAGGCCGTCGTTGAGGGCCGTCAGCGGCAGCGCCTTCACCAGGGGGCGCATCCCCTCGGGGAAGTTCGCCGTCGAGAAGAACACCCCCGAGAGGAGCCACATCGGCAGCGAGGCGAGGTTCATCAGCCCGCTTGCCGTCTCGATGTTCCGGGCGCGGCTCGCGATGAGGAGCCCCAGCCCGCCGAACGCGAGCGTCCCGCCCAGGCCGACCACCGCCAGCGCGAGGAACGACCCCGTCACCGCGACCCCGAACGCCAGCCACGCGAACGTCAGCAGGAACGCGATCTCGACCGCCGCCAGGACGACCCGGTGGAGCAGGAACGACCCGAGGAACGCCCCGCGCGACATGGGCGTCGCCGCCAGGCGCTTGAGCAGCTTGCGCACCCGCATCGACACGAGGGCGTACCCGACGCCCCAGATGCCGCCCCCCATGAGCGTCATCCCCACGAGGCCCGGCGCGAGGAAGTCGATGTAGCGTCGGCCCGGCGCGTCGGCCCGCTCGAGCCGCGGCGCGACGGTGTCGCGTCGCCCCGCCGCGACCTCGAGCGCGTCGATCACGAGGGCGACGGCGACGGCGGCCCCGGGCCGCGAGGGGTCGTGCGCCAGCACCGGCGGGGTGCCCGGGCGCACGATGACCAACCCCTCGCCCCGGCGCAGCGCGTCGGCCGCGCCCGCCTCGGGCACGCGGCGCACCTCGAGCAACGACGACGCGCCGACCGCCGCCGCCAGCGGGTCGGTCGCCGCGCCCGCGACCACGAGCACGGGGATCCGCTCCGGACCCTTCTCGCGGAACGCGAGGCCCAGCGCGACCGCGAGGAGCACCGGGAAGCCGAAGACCCAGAACAGGACGCCGGGCTCGCGCACGAAGTCGCGCAGCCGCGCGAGGTAGAGCGCACGAAACTGGCTCGGGGGCGCGACGAGGTCGGCGTCGTTCACGGCGCCCTCCCCGCCGCGGCCTCGGCGTCGGAGAACGAGCGACCCGCGACGGCGAGGAACGCGTCCTCGAGGGTCGCGCGGTGCGTGGTCAGGCGCACGGGCCGAGCGCCCGCCGCGGCGACGGCGGCGAGCACGGCCGGCAACGCGTCCGCCACCCGCGCGACGACGAGGCGGTGCACGCCGGCCTCGAGGTGGGCCGCGCGCACCCCGGCCACGCCGCGCAGCGCCGCGGCCGCGACCGGTGGGTCGGTCGCGAGTTCCACGATCTCCTCGCCGCCGACGCGGGCGACGAGTTCGTCCGGGGTCCCGAGGGCGGCCACGCGGCCGCGGTCCACGATCGCGATGCGGTCGCAGAGCCGCTCCGCCTCCTCCATGGCGTGCGTCGTGAGCACCACCGTGCGGCCCCGGGCTTGGAACCGCCCGATGACCTCCCACAGCGCGCGCCGGGCCGCGGGGTCGAGGCCCGTCGTCGGCTCGTCGAGGAACAGGAGCTCGGGGTCGGCCACCAGCGCGCACCCGACGGCGAGCCGCTGGCGCTGCCCGCCCGAGAGGTGCTTCACGCGGGCGCCGGCCTTCTCGTGCAGGTCCACGTCGGCCAACACGTCGTCGATGCGACGGCAGCGCCGGTAGAACGACGCGAAGAGCGTCAGCGTCTCGCGCACGGTCTGAAGCGGGTCGAGCACGGTCTCCTGCAGCTGCACGCCGATCCGCTCGCGGATCGCCGCTGCGTCGCGGGCCCACGTCCGCCCGAGCACCGTTACCTCGCCCGACGTCGCGGTCTGGAGGCCCTCGACGATCTCCATCGTCGTGGTCTTACCGGCGCCGTTGGGCCCGAGGATCCCGAAGCACTCGCCGACGGCGATCTCGAGGTCGAGGCCGTCGACGGCGACGACCGCGTCGAAACGCCGCACGAGTCCGCGGATCGACACGGCAACCGCGGAGGCGGCAAGGATGGGCGCGGGCGGGGACGGCGGCATGGTCGGGGGGGAGCGGCCCGCGCGAAGGGGAGGGGGGAGAGGAACGGCGGACGGGGGGCGAGGAACGGCGGACGGCGGAGCGACGCGCCGGGAAGGATGCCATGGGCGGGAAGGGAACCGTGGCATGCTCCGCGCCCATGCCGGTCGAACCGATCGTCCTGGCGGTCCTCGTCGGCCTCGCGTTCCTCGCGGGGCTCGTCGACGCCATCGCGGGGGGCGGCGGCTTGCTGCAGTTGCCGCCCCTGCTCGCGTTCGTCGGGCCGTCCTACGCCCTCGGGACCAACAAGACGGCGAGCATCTTCGGCACGACGGCCGCGTTGTTCCGCTACGCGCGGCACGGGAGCGTGCGGTGGCGGCAGGTGGCCCTCGTGGGCCCGGTCGCCTTCCTCGGCAGCCTCGCGGGGTCGCTCGGCTACCTCGAACTGGTGAAGCGGCACGCCCACGCCGTCGAACCCGCGTTCGCGGTCGTGTTCCTCGTCCTCGCGGTGGACCAGGTGCGACGCACGCTCCGCCCGCCGGCGCCCCGCGCGACGCCCGCGACCCCGCGCGTCGGCGTGGGCCTCGCGTTCGCTGCGGGCATCGCGTTGTACGACGGGGCGATCGGTCCGGGCACGGGCATCTTCCTCTTCTGGGCGTTCACCACCTGGTTCGCGCTGTCGCCCCTCGAGGCGACGGGGACGACGAAGGCGGTGAACGTGCTGACGAACGCGGGGTCGCTCGTCGCGTTCGTGACGCAGGGGGCAGTCCTCTGGCCCGTGGCGCTGCCCATGGCCGCCGCCAACCTCGCCGGCGGCCTGCTCGGCGCCCGCTCCGCGATCCGGCACGGCGTGCGACTGATCCGCCTCGTCACCGCGGTCGCGTGCGCGGGCGCGGCGGTCTACCTGCTCGTCCGCGGCCTCGCGCCGCGCTGACGGCCGATGAAGGAATCGAAGATGCCGTCACCGCCGCGGAGCGCGGGCCCGCAGGGGCCGCGCGCCGCGCGGGTTTCCGAAGGGCTGGGCCCACCGCAAACCGAGCGAAGGCGACTTCGTCACGAGACCTGACCCCCGGCGTCAGACGTCGTCCTCGGTCCAGGCGTCGAAGTCCGGCGCGGTCGGACCGAGCACCGCGAGCGCGTACCGCCACAGGACGCCACGGGCCTCGCGGTTGGCGGGCGCGCCGAGCGCCTGCCCGTTGAGCGCGTAGGCGTGGCCCACCCGTCCGCTCGCCATCGTCGTCCGCGCGATCTCGAGGAGCACGTCGTGGACGGCGGTGCGCTCGGCGGGCGCGTCGTCGCGCGGGTACTCGCCGATCAACCACTGGAGCGCGCGCAGGTGCTTGCGCCCGGGCGGCGTGCCGTCGGCGACCTGGTGGTGCACCCCCGACGGCGTCGACTCCTCGCGCACGACCGCACGCCGCACGTCCGCGCCCGGCGGCGGGAACAGCCAGCGCGGCACGCCGAGCGGGGGGACGCGCTGCGGGTCGGGGGGCTCGTGCGGGGACACCCGCGTACCGTAGCGCTCCGTTCGCGTCCGGTCGACCCCGCGCCGCGACGCGGCGACGATCGCGCGCGGTTCGGTGTCCGCCGGAACCTGTCCCCGGCCCCGCGTCCTCGCGAGGACACCCGAACGTCCGCGGGTCCCCTCCCCCGCGCGGGCCCCCACCCCGAACGACGTAACCCCAGCATCCGCCCCGCGTTGAGCGATCGCCGCGGGCCGGCACGCGAACGGTACGGCGGTTGCAATCTCGTACGTCGCCTCGGCCGCATACCGCGTCCCCCGAGGAGGAGCCCGATCATGAAGCGCCGCGTCCTCGCCTTCGTCCTCGCCCCCGCGTCCCTCCTCGGCCTCGTCGCGTCGGCGCCGCCCGCGCGCGCCGACGACGTCGAGGTCGGGTTCTTCTTCGGCGGCACGACCGGTGGCCGCGGCGGGTCCCGCGGCCTCTTCGGAGGGTCCCGCGGCTTCTTCGGGATCGACCTCCGCCGTTCGTTCGAGGTCGAACGCGCCCGGGTGTACCGGCAGCCGCGGGTCGTCCCCGGCCCGTACGCGCCGGTCGCGTACCCGCCCGTCGCGTACCCGCCCGTCGCGTACCCGCCCGTCGCGTACCCGCCCGTCGCGTACCCTGGGCCGGACCTCGGCTGCCAAGCGTGGATCCCGGCGCATGAGGTCTGCCGCACGGAGGTCGTGTGCGAGCCGGCGGTCTACGAGGACCGCTGCGTGCCCGTCTACGACACGGTCGAGGTGCCGGTCTACGACGTCGTGTGCGTCCCGGTCTTCGAGGAGGTGTGCGTCCCCGTCTTCGACGAGCGCCTCGTGCCGGTCTACGACCGCGTGGTGCACCCGCGCACCGGGAAGGTGAAGCAGGTCGTCGTCGGGGAGCGCCTCGAACGGGTGCAGGTCGGCGAGCGCCACGAGCAGCGCCAGGTCGGCGAGCGCAAGGAGCGGGTCGTCGTCGGCTCGCGGACCGAGCGCGTGCAGGTCGGCGAGCGCACCGAACGCGTGCTCGTCCGGGCGGAGACGAAGCGCCTGATCGAGCGGAAGGAGCTCGTCCCGGGCCGGTTCGTGACCGTGGTCGACGGCCGCGTGCGTCCCGGTTCGCTGCCGGGCGAGGTGATGACCCGCGCGCAGTACGAGGCCGAGTTGGCCCTCGTCCGGCGCGACGGCCGCGACATCGGCGCGTCGTTCCCCGGCGCCCCGCGCCCCGGCCCCGCGATGCCCCGGTCCCTGCCGGTCGCCCACAGGTAGCCGAGGACGGTCGAACGGCGGGCGCGGGCTTTCCAGGCCCGCGCCCGCGGTTTCAATGGAGGGGTCGGGACGCTTCGAGGGTCCCGCGGAGGTGCGCGATGCGGGTGGTGGCGTCCCTGACGGCGGTCGCGGTGCTCGCGTCGGCGTTCGCGCCGGCGTGGGCGGGCGACAAACACGGTCGGTCCCGCCACTACGGCCCCGGAGGCCGCCCCGACGGCGGGCGTCCGTACGCGCCGCGGCCGGTCCCCCACGACCACGACGACGGCGCGGCGTTCGGCCTGTTGATCGAGGTCCCGCTCGAGTTGATCGTCGGGGGCATCAGCGACGCGATCCAGCGGAGCAAGCGCAAGCGCAAGAAGGCGCCCGCGCCGGTCGCGACGCAAGGCCCGCCGCCGTCGATCGTGACAATGCCGCCGCCGAGCCCCTACCGCGTGCGGCCCGACGGCTCGCCCGCGCTTGAGGGGGTCGCGACGCCCGTCGGCGGCCCCCTCCGCCCGGCGCCGGCCGTGCCGGCCGCGCTCCCGGCAGCCTTGCCGCCGGTGCCCGGGCCCCCACGGCTCGGGCCCCCACGACTCGGGCCCCCACGACTCGGGCCCCCACGACTCGGGCCCACGGTGGCCGGACCGGCGATGCCCGCCGAGATGCCCGCCGAGATGCCGCCGGAGTCCCCCTCGGATCCGACGGCGGCGCAACGGCGCGTGTGCTCGGAATGCTGGCGCGAGCGGATCGTGTACGAGTCGGCGCTCTTCGAGACGCGGGAGACGCCGGTCTACGAGGAGATCGACGTCCCGGCCTACGAGGACCGCGCCGTGCCGGTGACCCGCGAGGTCGTGACGCCGGTCCTCAAGGACCGCGTGGACCCGACGACGGGCGCGCGCGTGTCCGAGGTGGTCGGCGAGCGGCGCGAGACGGTAGCGGTCGGGACGCGCCTCGAGCGCGTCCAGGTGGGGACGAAGCGCGAGCGCCGCGAGGTGTCGCGCCGGATCGAGGCCGTACTCGTGCGCCCCGAGACGACGTGGGTGGTCTGGGAGCGTGTCCACCCCGACGGCCGCCCCTTCGACGCGACGCAAGGCCCGGCCGCCGACGACGAGGCTTCTGACAACGAGGCCCCCACGGACGGCACGCCCACGGACGGCACGCCCACGGACGGCACGCCAACGGACGGCACGCCCACGGACGATGCGCCGGCCGGCAGGTCGGTCCCGCGGCCGCCGCCGCGCTGA
>Ga0335397_10004457_pt1 | contig 18512 bp, 18 predicted proteins | sample MAT04_FD_205740 | JGI IMG/M metagenome (GOLD analysis project Ga0335397, IMG submission 205740) | Freshwater microbial communities from Lake Fryxell liftoff mats and glacier meltwater in Antarctica - MAT-04 (spades assembly) (version 2) ... | reverse complement strand
TACCATCCACTGTGCCCAGCTTGGTCGATCCGACAAGCCAAGCCGCAATGCTGAGACCAGCTAGGGTGAAGAGCAAGGCTACCGCACGCCCTCGCCACCAACTGCCGGTCTTCACCGCCAGCGACCGTCGACTCGCTGCAACCTCGAACCCAGCGGAGCCGAGTACCTGGCGCCACCTTGCTGGCACAATTTGCAAGCGTGGCCGCAACACTCCCACGACTGCTCCCGTGAATCCTTCGTCGGGACTTTGGGCCACGCTGATCGGGAGTGAGTCGCCAGACTGTAAAAATGTTGGCTCGCTCGGCGTTAACTGGAGTGGGGCCATGAGCGATGCGAGCGCTACTCGCCCACGGAGCAGCAATATACTCATTCCTAGGCCCACAGCCGTAGTTCCGGCGATCCCTCCCCATCTTCCGGCCAACAGAATTGCCATTGCAGCAAGGAACAAGAGCGCTGCGTGCGCAGTCACGCCCCGCGCGAGGTTGACCAGATAGCTTGCGAATGGCGGATGAGCTCGGCCGAAACGCTTGGGCAGCAGGTAGCCGCCAAGAAGGTCGAACGGTAGCTGGATGACCACGTAAATCAGGACAAACAACAGCATCGCGCGAGCTTGCCCCCATGTCGTCGAGTCGATGTTTTTCTGAATTCGGTCTGACAGATCGAAAAACAAACTAAAAGTCGTGAGCGTCACAATCGTGCCAACCGCAGAAATGCCCAGCCACAGCCGGGCGCGTCCATATCCAGGCGCGGCAGTGCCCGGAGAAGAATCAGAGTTTTTGGAACCCTCTGCCCGATTCATCGACTCTGCCATGGTCCTTATGCCTCTAAGCATGCCGCCAAACACAAAGTGGTGCAGCGGCAGGACCGCGTACCAATACAAGATTCCAAGCAGTCCCTTCGGTCGAAACCGCGCGGTCATCGTGAGTGTTGTTCGTCCGTGGTCCTCTTCCGGTTTGAGTTCAAAATTCAGCATGGCTATGCCTGGCAACTTCATTTCGGCCCGAAGTGACAGTGAACGGTCGCGGTCTATGCCAACCACGCGCCAGAAGTCGAGCGCCTCACCGAATTCCACCTGATCGGCGTTTCGTCTCCCCCGTCGAAGTCCTGGCCCTCCGACCAGCTTGTCCATCCAGCCGCGTATGCGCCAGAGAATATCCCCTGCGTACCAGCCATGGCCACCTCCGATTCGACAGACGGCGGCGAAAACCGCATGCGGATCGGCTTGAATCAGCACGGAGCGTTGGTCGGTGAACACTGTGCCGCCCGCCCACTGCGGGTCGCCAGGGATCGGCCCGGCCGCCGACCAACGTGTTTCTACGTCGTTCGCTTCGACCTGACGTAGCGCGTCGAATATCGCTTCCCGCACTCCCAGTGGCTGATGCGGCATGAGTCGCTGCGCTTCGTCGTTGGTCACCACCACGCGGTTCCGCAGCCCCTCACCGAGCGGACGGGCGATGCGATAAGACACCGGCGTGACCAGACTGATCCACAAGGAGCTGAGCTTTGGCGTGAGAACGGGTAAGGGGATGATCAACCGTTTTGGTAAACGCAGTTCTTCAGCCATAATCCGCATCAATTCGCGGTACGGCAGCACGTCAGGCCCACCGATTTCCAGCGTCTTGCCGGTTGTCTCCGGCACGCTTACGCATCGCACAAGCCAATGAAGAACGTCAGTGATTGCGACGGGCTGCGATTCGGTTTTCACCCATGCAGGGGTGACCATCACCGGCAACCGTTCGACCAAATAACGCAGGATCTCGAACGAGGCCGAACCGGCCCCAATAATCATGGCGGCTCGGAATGTTGTCACAGGGACTCCAGTCGAAGCCAGTTGTTCCTCCACGTCACGGCGCGAACGCAAGTGTTGGCTGAGTCCCTGGCCCATCTCGCCAAGTCCGCCAAGATAAATAATCCTCTCAACACTAGCTCTTGCAGCGGCGTGCGCGAAATTTGATGCCAGCTGACGGTCCCGCTCGGCGTAAACCCCGCCCGTTGCCTCCATCGAATGGACAAGATAAAACGCCACGGCGCATCCCTGCAGCTGGCTAGCAAGTTGGTCCTGGTCCGACATGTCGCCTGCCACCACGGCGACATCTGGGTTCGAGCGCCACGGCCGCTCCGCGAGTTTCCGGGGATCACGGGCCAGACAACGAATGGAGTAACCGGCGGCTAACAGTGCGGGGACAAGTCGTCCGCCGACATAGCCGCTGGCGCCGGTTACGAAGATCGGACTATTGGCAGGCTCCCCTGGTCTCACGAAACTTACCATGGTTCACCAGCGCGGGAGGAAAAGGCCAATCAAATCGTTCGGATTGGGAAACACTTCTGTCCTCCCAAACCGACCCACTCGAACCAGGACCCGAAAGTCAGAACGCTCGAGTAACCTGGTTAGAGCTCGGCCGTTTGCCTTCCAGGTCCTCCGCAACGTAAACAAGGTGACGAAATTATTGACGCAAAGGGTGAGATCGCTGTGTTCGCCGACGAGACTCACCGGCCGGCCGTCTACACTACCGTCAAGGCGGCCGACCAAACTCAGTTTGGGCCTTTGCCCTCAGCCGAGGTGCTGATCTTCATCGTACCGCTCAGAACCCACTCAGCATGTTCGGCATTCGCGCCAGTCCCGCTCGGGACCTTCACGTGCATGTCAACAAACTCATAGGCGATCTCTGCGTTCTTGCCTGTCAGCCGCTCGTAGAGAGCGATCGCGAGGTCCGGCCAGTTGGTTGTCTGTTCAGTAGGCATTGCAGGCTCCTAGCTAAAGAAAAAGAGTGAACTTAAAGTAGACATTCGATTTGGTTCTTCTGAGGGCTTAAGACCCATTTGTCGGATCAACGTCCAGGCGCAGGCTTTAGAAGTAGAGCCTAAAGGCCTTGTTGTGGCAGAGTCGATCGCAGGCGGGGGTGCACATATCCGACAACCTCGTTGATTACTAAAGACAAGGCCATATTCTGTTCCAATCTGATTGCTATTGTCGTTGATGCAACAAAGACGGCTTTTCGCAGTCCGCTGGCCGCCGCCGTCCGCCTTCACCGATCCCCTTGCAGATGTGATTCCACGAACCAGAGTTTCTTGTCGATGCCCCTCGACACTTCGGTGAAGAGGTCGGCGGTGTCGGCGTCTCCGACTTCCGTAGCCCGACCAATACTGCCGCGAGCTGCTTTGCCAACCGTCGCCAATGACGTGGATAACGCTTCACCGTGAGCTCGCCCACTGACGATGTCCAGTGGGTAGGGAGCCAGCTTTGAACGCTGGACCACAACACCGGTCGTTCCCTCGGCTCGACCCCCCAGTGCCGCAATTCTCTCGGCGACTGTATCCACAAACTCTTCAGCTCCTTCGGCGACGCTATCAAACAATTCATGCAAGGCGATGAAGTTCGGACCCTTGACGTTCCAGTGGGCCTGCTTTGCTTGAAGTTGCAGGTCAATCAGGTCTGCCAACAAATCATTGAGAAGCTCAACTGCAGAGGCACGCTTATCGGCGGGAAGATCGTTTTTGGTGGGGTGCATGGAAAGACGTCTTTCAGTGATCACTTAGGATTCCTCTCTGACTCAATCAGACCGCTCAGCTCCATGCCGCTGGCGGATGCGACGCTAGTTCCGCCCGTAGCACTTGAGTTTTCTTGGGAGCTTCAATGCCGATCTTAATGCGGTCGCCTTTAATTGCCATGATGACGAGTTCGATGTCGCCCGCAATCCGAATTCGTTCTCCGACCTTCCGCGTAAGAATCAACATCAGCTCAATCTCCTGCGCCGTGCGCGGTGCATTGGAATCTCAGCGACAACACTTCGTTATTCAAAACATTGTGCGTCAGTCTTTAACGTCTGTTTCAATGGCATAAAGCAGAATCCCGGTCGCAACCGCACACAGTAGTGTCGCGAAACCGCCGACCAGGAAAATAATCCAGTCATTCATAACGCCGTCCTCCACCGTTGGTCATCAGGGCGCCAAATGACAAAATGGATGGAACCCAGAGGCCTACGAAAACGCCTTGCCCCTTATCTACGGCAAACCATAGATAGACCGAAAACAAGAATGATAGGCCGGCGGCAGCCAGAATCAGAAGCTTCGCAGTCTTCACGCTGTTCATGTTTCATTTCCTTCTTTGGAGTCTGTGTCCGGTCCGCCCCTCAGCTAACGCCCGGCAATTCGATGTTCTCTTCTGACGCGGCGATTCGTAGTTTGCTCATGGCCCGCGCTTCAATCTGACGGACTCGCTCTTTACTCACGCCCAACTCCGCGCCGATCTCTTCAAGGGTTCGCGGTTCTTGCCCATGCTCCAGGCCGAAACGACTGACGACAATCTGCTGTTCGCGCTCATCCAACCGGTCCATAATCTTACGAACCTGTGCTTCTCGTTGACGCTGGGCGCTTTCCAGGTCGTGCTCGTTGGAGCGACGCTCTTCGGACGCGTTGAAAATCTCATCGTGACTGGTGCGGAAACGATCTCGCTGCCGTAACTCGTACGGAATCGTACGTGCAAAGTTCCTCATAATCGCCCAGCTCGCATACGTGCTGATCTTGTAGCCGCGAGCGAAGTCGAATTTATCGATCGCCCGCATCAGAGAGATGTTCCCGTCGCTGACCAGCTCGAAGAAACTGTCGCCCTGAATCACGTACCGCTTGGCGATAGAAACGACTAGCCGTAGGTTGGCCTGCAAGATGTAATTCTTTACGGTTAAGGCTGCCTCGTAGAGCCTCTCGATCTGGTCCAGAGCTTCGGTTTCGGCATGGGATGGATCGAGTTGGCTGCGTCGCTTGGAAGCCTTGTACTTCAAGTAATTGAACTGTCGGAATAAATGACCCTCTTGTTCTCGCGTCAATAGCGGCACTCTATACAGACTCGCCAAGTACGGTGACAGACCTGACGGAACCCGCGTGGCCGTCACCTGAGTGTCTGCGCTTGGAATCTCAGCCAGGATGATGCTGTCCGCGTCAGCACCGCTGAACTGCGGATTGGGGATGAAGTCCAACGGCAACTCCATAATCCGCCCAACGCGTATCTCGTTGATCACTCGACTAATGGAAGTCTTCTTGCTGCGATATCGCTGGGCCAGCGTTTCCACGGTTGTTCCACTGCGATACTGTTCATGAATCGCGTTTTTGTCTTCCTCGTTAAGTTTTCCGACAGCCGTTCGAAAGCTGGCCAGGTCAGGTTGATCATGATCGAACTGCTGGGAATTGCAGCGGGGCGTATCGACACTGGCGACTCTGCGCTTTGCCAAACCCGTCCCGACATCGGACAGAAGCTTATTGGGAATCTGCGAGTTTCGGTTTAGAGACTCACGACGTTCTAAGGATTCGCTGACGGTAGGTCGCCCCCGTCGTCTTCCCGTCGCTGCACAAATCATGGATTCGCCCTCCGATATCCGTATTGACCGATGTGTCAGTCAGAAGAAAAGGTCATGGCTGGCTGCGGTTCGCCAGCCATGACCACCATCACGATCTATTCCTTGGGCAGCAATACGGTGTCAATCACGTGGATCACGCCGTTCGAAGTTTCGATGTCGGCTTTGACAACCTTGGCGTTGTTGATCTTCACCCCATCCTTAGCATCGATTGCCACGGTTTGACCCTGCACGGTCTTGGCCGATGTGAGCTTCACAACATCGGCGGCCTTCACGTTGCCGGGGACAACGTGGTAGGTCAGGATTGCAGTCAATTTGGCTTTGTTCTCCGGCTTGAGCAGCGTTTCGACGGTGCCTGCCGGCAGCTTGGCAAAGGCTTCATCCGTGGGCGCGAAGACGGTGAACGGTCCCTTACCCTTCAAGGTATCCACGAGTCCGGCCGCTTGCAGGGCGGCGGCGAGCGTCTTGAATGAGCCCGCATTTACAGCTGTGTCGACGATGTCCATTTTTGCTTCTTTCTTCAGGGCAACGGTGGTGACAGTGGCGCCAGGGCATTTTTTGCCTGCCTCGGCTACCGACGACGAGACCAACAGCAAGGCAGCGACGCTGAACGCAACAGAACTTTTCAAAACAAGCGCCATAACAAACTCCTTTTTCAACCTGAGAGACTGGAACCGAATGAGTTTTGAGCACGCAGCGATTTGAAGCGCCGGATCGTCTTTTTGGCGGCCGCCAAGGGTGGCGCCTGGAGAGTTGGAAGACTTGGAAATCTGACTCAACTCTCGATCGCCCCCAAACCCAGCTTTCTTAGATTCGTTCAAATCGTTCATTCGATTTATAGGCGCCCGGCGGCCGTAGGTCAACCAATATTCGTTCAAATCGTTCACTAGGATCGAGCTGGCTATCCGGAAGTTCATGGGGTCACTTGACTTACAATCTTAGGAAAATAATGTGATTCGACCAAATTGGACGTAGACCCCTCCCGACGCTATAATTCGTTCAAATCGACCAACATGCCAAATTCCCACGAACCGGCGATACTCGTGAAAAAACTCGTCACTCCCAAGCAAGTGGCTCAAGCCATCAACGTCAGCGAGTCGTCGCTGAAACGCTGGTGCGATCAAGGACTTTTGACCGCAATCCGCACGGCTGGTGGTCATCGGCGACTGGCGCTGGACGACGTATTCCAGTTCCTTAGGCAGTCTGGCCAACAGCTTGTGCGGCCCGAGCTCTTGGGACTTCCCTCAAACACCGGGCAAGCAGCAGTCGTCATTGACAGGGCGCGCGAACAGATTCGAGATGCACTCATCGCCGGCGACGAGGAGCAGTGCCGAAGAATCGTCTTTGATCTCTATCTGGGCGGCCAATCCGCTTGCGAGATCTGCGACCACGTACTGGCAACGGCATTCCACGACATCGGTGACCGCTGGGAGTGCGGCGACGTGTCCGTCTACCGTGAGCGACGCGCTTGTGAGATCGGCTTCAAAATGCTGCACGAGTTGCGCATGGCGATTCGAACCCCGTCTTCGGACGCGCCGGTGGCCATCGGTGGCTCGCTGGAATGCGATCCTTACAGGCTTCCGACTACGATGATCGAGGTCGTCATGCGCGAGTTGGGCTGGCGCGCCACTTCCATCGGTACGAGGCTACCAGCCGCCACAATAGCGGAAGCGGTGCGCGACAATCGGCCAAGCTTGCTCTGGATTAGTGTCTCCTGCATTGAATCCATTCCAGTGTTTTTGAAAGAGTATGCTCATCTGCACGGCGTAGCCACGGAAACCTGCGCGGCTGTCGTCGTTGGTGGGCGAGCCCTGACCCCAGAGATCAGACAGCAGATGGCTTATTCTGCGTACTGTGACACGCTAAGGCACCTCGTGACGTTTGCGGCTTCGCTGACATTTGTCGAAGCAGAACGAAACCCGGAGAAGAAATCCCATAGGGTGAATTCCCCATTGGAATCCCATCAGAGCCGACCTTCCCAACCGCAGATTCAGAAACGCAAAGATGGTTAACTTTCGGCGCAAATGACGGTCCTTCCCATAGGCAGCTGCCAAGCAACGGACGCACTGCAGCGACTTGTGATTTTCGCGAATGCGTTGAATCGAGACGACATGATGTTCCAACTGTCATCACGAATCGATACGGCACACCAGTCATCAGCAATAGACAAATCCAGAGTAACTATTTCCTCCATGAATGCCAAAACGTGGATGGCGATCACCGGTTCGGGCCTATTGCTGTTCGTGGTCGTTCATATGTTGGGCAATCTCCAGATTTATTTGGGACAAGATTCGCTGAACTCTTACGCCATGAAACTGAAAAGCCTCTGGCTTTTATTGTGGACTGCCCGGTTAGGCCTGCTGGCGATCTTCTCCGTGCATCTCGGTCTGGCCATTCGCTCGAATCGTCGTAAACGCCTTGCTCGGCCGCAGCGTTACGTAATCAATGATCCAGTCGAAACGACGCTTGCGTCCCGGACCATGTTCAGTAGCGGGTTGGTTATTTGTAATTGATTACGGACATGGACTTGCGCATTTTGGGAGAGGTTGATATTCTCGGCGGTCATGGATGCCGAGCGACCGTCGAATTCGTGCCCGCGTTGCCTGGAGTTGGAACGTCGGGTTGCTGAACTGGAAGGGCTGGTTCGCTCGTTGAGCGAGCAGGTGGCCAAGCTCTCCGGATCGTTGGAGGAAGAGCGTCGTCGCGGCAAACGACAGGCGGCGCCATTCTCGAAGGGCGCGCCGGTCGAAGAACCGAAGCCACCCGGTCGCCGCTCGGGCAAGCGTCACGGTCCGCACGCGCATCGCAACGCGCCGCCACGGATCGACGAGACCTACGACGCGCCGCTGCCGCAGACGTGCCCGCACTGTGCGAGTTCGCAAGTCCACGAAACGTATCTCGCCGTGCAGTATCAGACCGAGATTCCGCAGAAGGTGATCTATCACCAGTTCGATGTGCATGTCGGCGCGTGCGAGGACTGTGGCCGGGCGGTCGCCGGCCGTCACGACCTGCAAACGAGTTCCGCCCGCGGCGCCGCGGCCAGTCAACTCGGGCCGAACGTGCATGCCTTGCTGGCGATTCTCAACAAAGAGTTGGGCCTGTCGCACGGCAAGAGCGTGAAGCTGCTGCGGACGCTGTTCCCGGAGTTGCGCCTCGCCCGAGCCACTAGCGTGCGTTCGATGTTGCGCACATCCCGGCGTTGTGCTGGGGCCTACGACCAATTGCGACTCGACGTGCGCGGCGCGGCGGAGGTCGCGCCCGACGAGACGGGCTGGCGCGGCGGCGGACGCCTGGCCTGGTTGCACGCTTTTGTCAGTCCGCGCGCGACGTGTTACGTGATTGATCCGACGCGGAGCCACCAAGCGGCCGAACAACTGCTGGGGCACGACTGGCCGGGAACGCTGGTGCACGACGGCTGGAGCGTGTACGACCGATTCACGCGGGCCTTTCATCAGCAGTGCGCGCGACACTTGCAACGTCGTTGCCAGGAACTGCTGGAAACGGCCGTGCGTGGCGCCGTGCGCTTGCCGCGCGCGGTGTTGGCGATCGTCGATCGCGCGTTCGCGCTGCGTCGAGCCTGGCGTGGCCATCGTCTCAGCGGCGACGAACTGGCCATGCAGGGCCTGGCCTTGAGTTGCGAATTGGAGCACATCGCCTCGGGCCGCTTTACGCACGCGCCGAATCGCCGCCTGGCCCAGCATCTCTTGAAGCACGCGATGCACTGGTTCTGGTTCCTGATCGATCCGGCGATTCAAGCCACCAACCACTGGGCCGAGCAGGCGATCCGTCCGGCCGTCGTCAATCGCAAAGTCTGGGGCGGCAATCGCACCTGGCTGGGCGCCACAGCGCAGACGATCTTGATGTCGGTGATTCGCACCTGCAACCAACGCGACATCGAACCCTTCGCGTTCCTGACAAACGCACTCTGCCAACACAAAACGCAACTCCTCCCCGCGTGAGGCGGTAATCAATTACGAACTTTCTTCGCGGCCCGCCTTGCCACCGGCGAATACATTTACAAGCAGCGATTGCCTCGACTTGGCGGACTAACCGGTGGTTTTCCGAACGCCGATTATTCTTCGCCAATTGCCGGAGGCGACAACATCATCCTGTTCACTCGGAACGGCGAAAGCTACGTCATCAAGCCTGGCGACAAGTTTCAACTTGTTATGCACAATCCGGCATTTGATGGCGATTCCAGCGCGTTCAGCGCGACTCCGGCCGGGAGCGACGGCGAATTGTTCGTCCGGTCGGAAAGCTATCTCTACTGCATTGGCAAACCATCGAAATAGCGATCGCATCTACTGCAATGCGCCGCGATGGCTGAGCTTTGTTGCGTGCATGAGATGACCAACTCACGAAATATGGCGCCACGCCCGGCCATGGGCGCGCGAACCCCAGGTAAACCTATAGATAGAGAATTCGGATGGCCGGTTTGCTCGAAGAATGGGAAGCCCGAGTTGCTCGTCTGGAACACGAGTTGGCCAAGGCTCGGCACACTTTGGCCACAATTCGCGCGGACATTGACCATTGCAAAACGGTGATCAACTCACCAAATCATGCGCGAGCACCGATTGACGCTGCCGGCTTACGATTGAGCCAGTACCTTGGTAGCGATCTCTGATCGATTTCATCGAATACCGTACGATGGAAATAGGGCTAGTCGTTCGCGCAGATCAACGATAGCAGGTCGCCAATCGTTCGATGTTTCTCGATCGAATGCCGCAAGGGTTTGTTGGGAAGGATGCGGTAGTGGTTTTGTCGGCCGACCTTTTCGCGTTCGATGAAGCCTCCTTCTTCCAAATCAGCGATGATCCTCTGCACAGCTCTCTCCGTGATGCCGATCCGCGTGGCCACGGTGCGGAGGACCAGTGATGGGTCCTGCGTCAACAGGATCAGAACATGCGAGTGATTCGTCAGAAATGTCCAGCGCGGCCCCTGCTCGGGCGGTAACTGCGGGAGAGTTGACGTCCGCTGCGGCGAGCGGCTTTTACGATCGCCAGTCGCTGAACGCCTGGTCGGTAATTTCACGCTGGCTTTGGACATCGGAAACGTCTTTCGTCAGGGAAGACCCGCCAATCCTGCGTAGGCAGCCCCCGTCGATTATATCGGCACAATATACGACACGTCAATCGCGATTTTTATGTAGCCATTCCAGCTTCGCCAAACTGCCAGCTTTCCTGGCGTCACCGCTTCAGTTGTTTATGACAACTACCGATAATTTATGCGCAACGATATTGACGACTTGTATGTCGCGTATTATTATTCGCTTTATCAAGATCGCATGTATTGCGTCCTTTTAAGGAGATGCTTATGAATTGGCTGCTCCCGGGCTTGCTCGTTGCTCCCGTCTTGTCGCTGTTCGTTCTGGGGCTAATTCCCAGCCGTTGCGCGAATCAGGCGGCGCCGCTGTTCGGTTGGTTGACAACCATTGTTGCCGGGCTGGCGTTCTTGGTGTCGCTCGCCGCGGGGGTCCAATTGATAACCGTTGGGCCGATGGACTACTCATTTATGGAATGGAAATCGCCTATTCCACTTTGTCTCGGTGTCCACGTCGACGCGGTCACGGTCGTGATGATGACGCTCATCAGTTTCATTGGGGTGATTATCGCGCGTTATTCGATGCGGTACCTTCTTGGTGACCCTCACCAAGGGCAATTCTTCCGTTGGATGGCATTCACCCTCGGGGCCACACTGCAAATGGTGATGTCCTGTAATCTCGTGTTGTTCACTGCCGCATGGATGTTGACCAGCTTAGGCTTGCATCAGCTTCTCATTTATTATCCGGAGCGTCCATGGGCGGTGTGGGCGGCCCGCAAAAAGTTTCTCATTAGCCGCTTGGGTGATGCGATGCTGATCGTCGCGTTGGTCCTTACCTACCGGAGTTTTGGCACGACCGAATATACGGACATCTTCGCTGCGGCCGACGCGATCCACAACGGGACCGCAGTGGGAAGTGTGTCCACGGCCCTGATCGGCATCCTGTTCGTGCTCGGAGCAATTACCAAGTCAGCTCAATTCCCCTTTCATAGTTGGCTTCCCGACACGATGGAGACGCCGACACCGGTCTCCGCCCTGATGCACGCAGGAGTCATCAATGCCGGCGGTTTTCTGGTCATTCGACTCAATCCGCTCGTGTCGTTGTCGCCAATCGCCCTCGAACTGCTGGCCCTGATCGGAGCCGTCACGGCGATTCTTGGAAGCGTGGTCATGCTGACGCAGACGAGCATCAAGCGATCACTGGCATACTCCACAATTGCGCAAATGGGTTTCATGATGTTGCAGTGCGGATTGGGAGCATTCTCCGCGGCGTTGCTGCACATCGTGGCGCACTCAGCATATAAGGCGCACGCCTTTCTCAGTTGCGGAAGCGTATTGGACAGCGCAGCACGAATGGAAGCCCCGGCGATGCCGGCGTCGACAATCGGCCGGAGTGCCCTGACGTTTGTCGGCGCCATCGGCTTAGCGGTGGCGATCGTCTTCGGCGCCTTTCGAGTAATTGGGATCGATATCATCAACAAGCCGGGAGGCGTCGTGCTCGGTTTCATCCTGACGCTGGCTCTGGCCCAACTCCTGTGGAATGGCCTGGCCACCGGAGTCGTGGGCCTGTCGTTACGAAGCATCGCCAATGCGTTGTTTGTCGCAGTGGCGTACTCGGCCGCGTATCTGGTGATGGATCAGTTGGTTGCGAGTTCGACATGGCGCCACGCGGTGGCGCCCTCGACGCTAGATATCATGATTCTGGCACTCGTCGCGCTGGGGTTCACAGGCGTCTTCACCCTGCAGGCTATCTCGGGGCCACTGGCACGGCGCCGCTGGGTGCAGGCTCTGTATGTCCACGCATTGAACGGCTTCTACATCGACATCCCAGCGCGTCGGCTGACTGCCCGAATCTATGGTGTAACAGCACCCGTCCAGTAGGCGCCGACTTGGTCTCCCATCTAAGAATCTCGTTGCAAAAACAGGAGAGAACTGGATGTCCACTGTTCCAGTACTGGTCGCTTCCCCCGCAAAAGGTCTTGCAGATGGCAAAACCACACGGGTCGGAGGCGCCATCGATCACTCGCTTGCCGAAGCCTTGAAGGATGTGCATGCGATCGTACCCCCGCTGTGGCCCCTTGCCGATTACGTGGCTGTGAACCCCTGTGTTGGGTTGAGCGATCGGCCGCTGCTCGGCGCGCATGTGATGTTGAGTAACGTGCGGGATTGTCACCTGTTAATGCCACGAGATTACTTTCAAACACTGTACGAAGATGGGCGAGTCTCTGCTCAGGATTTGGCTGCCGCGCTCACGCAATGTGTCTCCGAGTATCCGGACTGGTACAGCCGCTCAGATTTGGCGGACCTGACCGAATGGTTGACGCATACGCCGCAAACTTGCGGTGAGACGCGCGATCGTTTCCGCACGGTCGCCGAAGCGATCGATCAGCGGCAGCAGAGTTCATGGTCGAGCCATGTCATCAACGACATTACCCGCCACTTTGCGGCCCATTACGATGAAGGGCAAGCAGCATGGAGTAGCCCATGGGGCGACGCCACGCTCTATACCGCCTGGCGAGAAGCTGCCCAACTCAGTCGGCGGATGGACTTGCTCGGACTCAAGGGATTCCGAGCCTTCGTGGCGAGCTTGCCCACAAATCCCCAGCGAGCCGTGCAGGAGTTGCTGCGCATGTTGGAAGTGCCGCCGTCGCACACTCGCCAGTTCCTGCTGAGCGAAGTGTTCTCAGTGGCAGGGTGGGCTTCCTATGTTCGGTATCGTGTGCGGGAAGCTGAGTTCGCGGGCCGAAAGGATGAAGACTTGATCGGCCTGCTGGCGATTCGATTGGCCTATGACGTCGCCCTGGCACAAGCGCCGGGCGTCCCCTGGCCGCTGCCGTTGTGGCCCGCGGATGGCGAACTCGAAGACGGGATCGTGGTCCCGTCGACGCCCACCACCGATGTCCTCGCGCGGTACGTCCTCCAGGTGGCGGCTGAGCAAGTTTATCGCCGGGAGCTCCTTCAGAAGATCGCCGCGCGCTCCATCACGCCACAAACTCCGACACGCAAAGCGTTGCAGATGGTTTTCTGCATCGACGTCCGATCTGAAGTCATGCGGCGAAACCTGGAGTCGGTTGACGATGCCATCGAGACGTTCGGGTTCGCCGGGTTCTTCGGCATGCCGCTGGAGTATGTGCCGATCGGTTTTTCCAATGGAACTCCGCAGTGTCCAGTGCTCCTGCAACCCAGCTTCCAGGTGCATGAAACACTGCGAGGAACCAATGAATTTGTCGCGGGCGAGATTGCGGAGAAACGGATTGGTATCCGGCAAGCCCGCAAATTGTGGAAGGCGTTTCAGGGATCGGCGACTTCCTGCTTTTCGTTCGTCGAATCGTTGGGGTTACCCTACCTAGGCAAGCTGCTCACCGACTCGTTGCTGTGGACCAGGCCTGTCAGCCCCGCCGATGCGGATGGCCTGACCGAGAGCCTGATGGCGCAGCTGGGGCCTGACGTCCACGCTGTGCACAATTGCGGCCTGGATGCGAACCGTCGGATCGATCTCGCCGAGGGAATGCTCCGTAACCTTGGTCTCACGAGCGGCTTTGCTCGGACTGTTGTCCTCTGCGGGCACGCGTCCGATGTCACAAATAACCCTTATCGGGCCGCATTGGATTGCGGAGCTTGCGGGGGTCACTCGGGCGAGCCAAACGCCCGGGTGGCCGCCGCGCTACTTAACGACGTTGATGTGCGGATCGGCCTGGCTTCCCGTGGCCTCCAGGTTCCCAACGACACGGTGTTCATTGCGGCGGTGCACAACACGACCACGGATGAAATCGATCTCTGCGATGTCCACATGGCACCGCACTCGCACTTGAACGACCTCGCGAAGATCGAGCAGTGGCTGAACGAAGCCGGTGGGTTGAGCCGGTTGGAACGCTGTCCGCGGCTCGAATCGCCGGACGTCGAGGATGTCTTGCGGCGCAGCCGTGATTGGGCGGAAGTCCGACCCGAATGGGGACTAGCTGGGAACGCGGCCTTCATCGTCGCCCCACGGTCACGCACGGCCGGGCTCAACCTCGGAGGTCGGACATTCATGCACAGTTACGAGCACCGACTCGACCCCGAACTGAAGGTGCTCGAATTGATCATGACGGCGCCGATGGTCGTAACAAACTGGATCAACATGCAGTACTACGCCTCCGTCGTTGATCCGGTCGCGTTCGGCAGCGGCAACAAAGTCATCCACAACGTGGTTGGCCAGTTCGGTGTTTTGCAAGGAAACGGTGGCGACCTGATGACTGGACTGCCTTGGCAGTCCGTGCACGACGGAAAGCAGCTCCAGCACGAACCGCTACGTCTGCTAGTGCTGATTACAGCTCCACGTTCTTCGGTGCAGCGGATTATCGAGAAGCACGCGGCTGTGCGGAACCTCGTTACAAACGGCTGGGTATGTCTGGTGGCATGGGAGGACAACCAGTTCTTCCGCTGGACCGATCGTGAGACTTGGGAATTGCAAGCTGGTAACTCCTGCGTATAGCGCCCGCCCGGCAACAGCAGCGAAACATCAAGCTCACATAGCAACGGAGACGAGATTCATGTCGCAGCAAAATACACCACTGGTCGGCGTCATCATGGGAAGTAAGTCGGATTGGCCCACCATGCGCTGCGCCGCCGAGATCCTCGAACAGTTTGCAGTGCCACACGAGCGGAGAGTTGTCTCCGCGCACCGTACGCCTGCCTGGATGTGCGAGTACGCAAACTCCGCCGAGAAACGTGGCCTGCGTGTCATCATCGCAGGCGCTGGAGGCGCGGCGCACCTTCCTGGCATGGTGGCCGCGCAAACGATCCTGCCTGTGTTCGGCGTGCCGATCGTGGGGCGAACGCTCAACGGGCTCGATTCCTTGTTGTCGATCGTGCAAATGCCAGCCGGTGTTCCCGTGGCGACTTTGGCAATCGGCGAAGCGGGCGCCAAGAACGCCGCATTGATGGCGATCCGAGTGCTGGCCGGCGAGCAGACGCCACTGCGCGAAATGTTGCGCCTTCGTCAAGAGAACGATATGCAAGCGATCCTCAAGGAGTCCGTACTGTGATGACGCCAATCCTACCGGGCGCAACGATCGGTGTGTTGGGGAGCGGACAGCTCGGTCGCATGTTTGCGATCGCTGCGCGAACCATGGGCTACCGTGTACACACCCTGTCTCCCGACAACGATACTCCGGCTGGTCAAGTTTCGGATGTTGAGATTACGGCAGCTTACGACGACCTCGACGCCGTACGGCAATTCGCTCGTAGCGTAGACGTCGTTACGTTCGAGTTCGAAAACATCTCGTCCGAAACGGTACTCGCCCTCGAAGAAATCGTACCAGTGCGACCACAGGGTGAAGTACTGCATACCACGCAGAACAGGCACCGCGAGAAATCTTTCCTCGGCCGAAATGGATTTCCGGTCACACCATTTCGGGCCATTCGCACGTTGTCCGACCTCAAGTCGGCTTTGCGAAAACTAGGAACGCCGGCAATCCTCAAGAGCGCCGACTTTGGATACGACGGCAAAGGGCAAGTCCGGATCACATCCGCGGACGAAGCGGAAGACGCATATCGGGATCTCGGAACAGTGGAAATGATCCTGGAGACCGCCGTTGATTTCGATTGCGAACTATCGGTCGTCGTAGCCCGAGGAATGGACGGCGCTGTGGCGGACTGGGGCGTCGTTCGCAACTCGCATCGGCGCCATATCCTCGACGTCTCGACGGCTCCAGCCGAAGTGCCGCCGTCGGTCGCGCGTATCGCCATCAAGATCGCGCATAGTGTTGTGCAGGAATTGAACGTCGTTGGCGTGCTGTGCGTTGAATACTTTTTGACACGAGACGGCCGGCTGCTCATCAACGAATTGGCGCCTCGCCCTCACAACTCCGGGCACTTTACGATTGATGCCAGCGTGACAAGTCAGTTTGAACAACAGGTGCGAGCGGTGTGCGGCCTGCCGCTCGGTTCGACGGAGATTGTGCGGCCGGCGGCCATGGCCAACTTGATGGGCGACCTATGGCGCCAGGGTGAACCAAATTGGGACGCGGCGTGCGCCTTTCCTGGCGTCAAGCTGCATTTGTATGGAAAGACGGAGCCCCGCGCAGGCCGAAAAATGGGACATTTGACGGCAATTGCTCCGACGACTGCTGAAGCTGAGCTCTTGGTGACCTCGGCCCGACAGGCGTTGCTGCCGTATCCTCAAGCTCAGTCTGCACGGCAGGCTGCTCATCAGAGGCAATCCAGAGAAACTCGTGCTAATTGACTCGCGCAAGGCGGCCGCAACGGAGCCGTCGGCACAGGTCGCAATCTCAGCGGAGGAGCAGTTTTTAGGCGAGTTCGCAGCGTTGGCTCCCTATCTCTGGCACAGATTACCCACGCTTCGGACCCGAAGTACCGCTGAGGCGCGGGCGACCGCCTTGCCATCGCGGACCAGAAGGCAAGATTCGTCCAATCAATCAGGATCGAAAACCATTTCATCACGGACGTTTTTGCGCGCATGGTCTCAGTTGTGGCCGCCAGACGAATCCATGTTTACGCTATCATATGCAATGCGAGCTTCGCTGGATCGGGACCTACTTCCCGTGCGTCTTTGAAGGGTTTGTACTCTTGGATCAAGGCCACATGAATCTCGTTCGTAACCTGTTGCGCTCTTGCCGAGCTTCGCTGCGCCGCCAACGGATAGTCGATAGCGCGGGCATGCGACTCTCCGGCGCCAGCCTTCTCGTGCGGTCCCTGATCCTGCGCCGCCTGCTGTTGCGCGAGGTGCTGGCGGAAGACGAACGCATCGTGGGAATACTGCTGCCGCCTTCGGCCGCTGGGGCACTCGTCAACTTCGCCTTGACCTTAGCGGGCCGCGTCGTCGTCAACCTCAACTACACACTCCGCCAGTCGCAGCTCAACTCGTGCATCACCCAGGCTGGTATCCGCCACGTCATCACCAGCCAGAGGGTGCTGGAGCGGATGCCGATCAAGATCGACGCTCAGTTGGTCCAGTTGGAATCCCTGCTCCCCAAAGTCCGTCTCACTGACAAATTGCTGGGGGCCCTCTATGGGCTGGTTACGCCGCTGTGGATGCTAGAACGATTGCTTGGCGTCAACCGCATCCGTGAGGACGACTTACTAACGATCGTGTTCACCTCTGGTTCGACGGGTGATCCTAAAGGCGTCATGCTCTCGCACCGCAATGTGGGATCGAACATCGCCGCGCTAAACGAAGTGCTTCGGCTACGTAAGACCGATCAAATACTCGGCGTGCTTCCATTGTTTCATTCTTTTGGTTTCACCGTGACGCTATGGGCTGTGCTCTGCCTGGACTGCGCAGCGGTCTATCACTTTAATCCGCTGGAGGGGGGCGTTATCGGTCAGCTCTGCCGCGAGAAACACGTGACCATCATTGTCGGCACACCCACGACGCTGCGCAACTACCTAAAGCGTTGCCCGGCCGAGGACTTCAAGTCCGTCGAAGTTGTCGTCTGCGGCGCGGAACGGCTACCGCCGGAGTTGGCCGACGCCTTCGAAGCAAAGTTCGGCCTGCGGCCAATCGAAGGCTACGGCACGACCGAGCTTTCGCCGATTGCGGCAGTCAACATACCCGCAGGTAGAGCGCCAGAGGACGGCGGTCGCGGTTGTAAGGAAGGGACGGTCGGCCGTCCTCTACCTGGTATCGAAGCACGTGTCACGCAGGTTGACACAGGCGCTGAGTTGCCGGCCAACTCGCCGGGATTGCTGTGGATCCGTGGTCCCAACGTGATGCAAGGCTACCTGGGACGTCCAGAACTGAACTCGCAAGTATTGCGAGACGGCTGGTATGCTACTGGCGACATCGCCATGATCGATGACGATGGCTTTATTCAAATCACTGGTCGACAAAGCCGTTTCTCGAAGATCGGCGGAGAAATGGCGCCGCACGCCGGTATCGAAGACGCGATCGCCCGGGTCGTTCATGCAGACCCGGACGATGTCGTCGTGGCAGTGACGGCAGTGCCCGACGCTCGTAAGGGAGAACGACTGCTCGTCGTCCACAAACCGCTGGGGCAGTCTCCCTTAGAGATCTGCCGATCGCTGCAGGCAACCGGCATGCCGCCATTGTGGATTCCCTCACCGGACAGCTTCTTCGAAGTGGAATCGATTCCATTGCTCGGCACAGGCAAGGTCGATCTC
>Ga0335397_10004455_pt1 | contig 18514 bp, 18 predicted proteins | sample MAT04_FD_205740 | JGI IMG/M metagenome (GOLD analysis project Ga0335397, IMG submission 205740) | Freshwater microbial communities from Lake Fryxell liftoff mats and glacier meltwater in Antarctica - MAT-04 (spades assembly) (version 2) ... | reverse complement strand
ATCGTTCTTCTCGACCGCCAAGAAGCAGGGCTGGGCCATCCTCGACGCCCTAGCCTGCGATCCGGTATCGCTGGCCAAATCCCTCCGCTTGTCCTGAACCAAATCGAGAACCTGGGCAGTTACGAATCAATGGAAGGGTCGGAGATTTCCGCTGAGCGGCTTCAGATGGAATTTCAATTGCGCGATTTGGCAAGAGGATTGACTGACCGCGATCTTGCCGTGGCTATCGCGCTTATCCAGACGCTTCTGATGACGAAATAGAGCCGCCCGCGGCGTAGCTGCTTCGGCACCTGCGAGTTCAGGGTGCTCGCAGGATCGTCGTGTTGCACCGGAATTGCATACTTGGAAGAATCGTGGCGATCTTCATAGAAGTTCAGCCGATACGGTTGGAAGAATCCGAGCATTGCGCTTTGGAAATCGTAATGAATTCAGCGAGATCGCAGGTGAGAACTTCCAGATTTCGTACTGGCGATTCCGCACTGAACGTTCGGTCGTAGTCAGTCATGTTCGCGCGACATCGAAGACGCATTGTTGCGCAGGCTTGGGGTCTTTCCGTCGGAATGCAGACATGCCCTCGCCGGATGTCCACCGCTTTGCCGGATCATTCTTCATCTTCGGCGTCTTCGCTATGGGTCGGTGAGACATGGCGGGCACCGCAGGAGGGGTAGTCATCGTCGCAGGTGGCTGACCAGACATCGGTCCGTTCGGAGCGGCAGCGATAGCAGGTGTAGAAGTTGCGGAAGACAGACATTGACCGTGTTCCGGATTTGATTGGAAGGGACGCGGCGGCCGGTGGCGACCGCCGCGATGGTTTCAGGCGATGATGCGGCCCCTCGTATGGGCTTCATCGGCGTAGGCCGAGATCGGCTTGTTCGCGACGAAGTGGAGGTCGCGTTCGACGGGAAGACCGAGCCGACCTCTGACTTCCATGATCTCAGCGAGACTGACGTAGCCTAATTCCGGCGCGCCGACGCCCAAGTCGCACAAGCCGAACAACCGATCCGGTTCGTCTGGATCGCATTCGGAGATGAGCCATGTCGCTCCAGCATCTGGAGTGAACAACTTGAGCACCGGAAAATGATCGCAGTCGTCAGCTAGTGCATTCGCGAAGAGACGAATACGATCGTCGTCGGTGAGAAGCTGTATCGTGCTCATGATGCCCCCAACTGTTCGATGATGGCTGAGTTGTCGGCCTCGTTCTGTGCGGTTGCGTTACGGGGTGCTCTGCGCCGTTTGGGAGTTCTTATTGGGTGGCGAGCGGATGGGAGCGAAGGTGCGTCACTCGTCGTCGTGCACGCAGTGGTCTGGTAGGAGAATGAAGCGATGTCGTCGTTTGCAAATTCTTGCATGGCCAGACGAACGACCGGCCCGAGATCGCAATAGCGCCCCCAGAGCGCTTGCGCCAGTTCGCAGGCTCCCGCCTGCGCGATCGCTTGGATAAAGGTCTCAAGCGTCAAGGGAACAAATGCGACCCGATCAGGCTCGCGCTGATCAGCATCGAGAAGCTCGGCTTCGTAAGCTTTGAAAGCAACCTGCACGTTTCGATTCAGTTGTGGCGCAACGGCGGTGAACAGTGCCCGTGGCGTGACGCCGTTGTCGACGGCAAGCTGGCTGAGCATGTGTTCACGCCACAGCTGTTCAATGGCAACAGAGCGGAGCGTTGCACTGTCGTGATCACGGTAGAGACGAACTTGATGGGAGGCTTCGTTAAAGCGACTGCGCATTCTTGCGGCAGTGGTCGTGGCTTCAGACAGTTTGATCTCTCCGTAGATGATCCCGGGCTCGCCGTCTCCGTTGGTGACGTGGACGGCGAAGTCCACGGCCGACCGGTCCATAAGCCAACGTGGGTCGGTCCGATCTCTGGCGCTTGGTGCATGTTCGAACACGACACGCTGCACGCTGTTGGCAAAAGTCGGAAATAGAATTTTAAAGGTTCGGCTGGCGAGTTCGAGGCTGAGCGCCATCGGCGCGATGAGATTCATGCAGAGAGCCATCGAAGTCAGGGCATTAAACATTAACCGCTCAGGATCTATTGCGGCATCGTGTTCGGAGAAGAGCCATTCCCGGATGGCGAGTTGGTGGATGTCCGTGCTGAGGAAGTTCTGGCCGGCGCGGGCAGCATCGACGCTGAGGATGGCGCCAAGGCAGCCACCTTTGTCGGGATGGGCGTCGGCAGCGGTGGCGATGTTCCGACTTTTGAGCCAGAGCGCCTGCTGGAGCCTGGCGGCGGCACGGAAGCGCGTGTCGATGGCGCAATAGGCGTGATGGCGTTTGAGGACCGCTTCGGGAACGATCGGTGCGCGCCTGAGCTGCTCGAAAGTCGGCGTCGACGAAGTGGTCGGCGACGGTTGACGGGCGAGGGCCGCGTCGTCGGTGAGAACGGTGGTCGAGTGTGTTGTCATTTGAACTTCCGTGTTGATGAAGCGCGGAAGATTCAGGCACGGTTGAGCGATGTTGACGGACGATAATTCCCTCGACGGGCGTGAGCCGGACGGGGCGCAGGGGGCGACGTTTGGTCGAGCTATGAAAATGGTCCGCAATTGGTATGCATGAATCGCATGGCGAAGCGCCCATTTTCGAGCCCGCACGGGCCTATATTATAGGGGTACGAAACGCATTCCGTGGATCGGCCCGTAATTATGAGGCTGAGACCATGTCGAATCTCGATAATCCAAATGAAAACAAAGAGTTGGTGGAGACGCCGCTCGATCCTTTGAACGCCGGACAGGGCCACGGCCCCGACGACGAAACCCTGTTTGACTACCTCGTTCGGACCGGCAAGGCCGCATTTCGCGAGTTCCCTTTGTTCGCCGGCTGGAAACGGCCGAAGCGTCCCAAGCCGACGTTCACCTGGCCGCGCGTGCCGCCGCTGTTCTGAAGCGCGCTCTGGCCCGTCGCATTGAGCGCGTCGGGCCTCCTCACCCAGAATCCCCTCCATTCATGCGTCTGATGACATTCGGCGCGATACGGGACTTCACTCATGACAAACAATTCTGCCGACTTAACTGAACCCCAGCGGTCGCTCAGCAAGGTCGACGACCGCAATGAATTGGCGTGGCTCATCCGCGATTTCGGATTGATGCATGATCCGGATTTCGCCGATCTCGTTGAGCGTGCCGCTACCGGTGACGGCGAGCATTCTAGGTTCCTGAGCACCATGATCGCTCACCCGGACGAACCGGTCGTCTTGCCATGGGCGTCATCCGAGCCCATCGATCCGCCAATGCCGGCGGAGGCGTATCGCTTCCCGCAGATGTCTCGGCGTGAGCAGATGAAGGCAAACCGCTTCATGCTGCCCAAGGCGGTCGAGCGACCTGCTTTGTGCAAGGGCCAGCCGCGCTTGCGCTCCGCAGTGCTGACCGATGAAGCTGCTCGACTGTACCGGTGTTTGGCGTTTGCCATGCATAAGTATGGTGTGGTGATGAACGGACACATGACGGTGACCTGGGAGCAGTGGGGTGTTCGGGATCATGCCGAAGCTGCGGCGGTGTTGACAGAGTTTAACGCGCGCATGGCCAAGTGGTTGAGGGTCGATGCCAACGGTCGCCGACGAAAGGGTACGAGTTCGGCGGCATGGGGTGAGGGCGAGCCCTATTACTATGCTTTCATCCACGAGCATGCCTCGAACCGTGGATTCCATAGCCACCAGCTTTTCCGCGTGGGTGAGGGTAAGGCCAGGGCGTTCGCAGAGTACGCGGTGACGGTGCTCCGGCGCTTGACAGGAGTGATGAACGCGCCGGCAGGGGCGGTGGTATTTACGCCGAACACGGTTCGTGACGGCTTCGCGCCGTACCTGCCCCGTTTCAAGAGGAATGAAACGGAGCGTTGTTGGATATGGTTTCGGTATCTGGCGAAGAACCTGTGCCCCCACGAATTCAGACAAGTTGGCGATGAATGCGCGCTGCAGCGGGATATCTTTCGGATTCGTCGGGTCTTCTTGCCGCCGAAGCCGGTGACGTGCACGGACCTGTTCGGGTGCTCCGAGAACATCGCGGTCGGGGCGCAGGGGAAGGCCGGCTTCATGTCAAAGTACGACAGCGGCGATTGGACGAAGCTCTACACGAGCTCCGAGCTTGATGAATACCGGCTGCGTTCGCGGCAGCAGGAGCAAGCCAAGGAACTCGCGTCGCTGTTAGATCAACTGAAGATTTAACTAGCGACAGGAGGGGCGCCCCGAATCGTCCCTCCTAATTCTTCCAAGTTTGAATGGCTGTCTGGATGAATGTAGCCAGAGCTTGGAGGATCACCGGTGCGACACGTCAACAACTCGATAAAACAACAGTAATATCAATTTGTTAGCACGACACACTAAGCTCGCTGGGTACTGCGGGATGATGGGCGCAATGAGAGCCGCCAAGCTTTGGGCGGCTGGCGCCCATTGGCTCTTGAACCGACTGGCACGATCGAGATCGCGAGAAATGTGCCATCCGTCTAAGAAGCGTATCGTCAGCAACACATTAGCAAAATCAAAGCCCTCAACCCGAAGGGTTGAGGGCTCGATAGTGGTGATGGATTGTTGAACAGATGATTAGGGTTTAAGTTGAAATACACCTGCGTCAAGACATTTGCAATTCCATTGAGAGGCCATACTCCCAGTGATGCGCGCAATCTTTGCCGGTGGTCACCACGGCGGATCATCCTTACCATCTTGCTCGGGATCGTGACCTCGGTCGCTTGTTTCGTCGCTGTGATCCAGGTCGATCTCAAGAACCAAAGGTGAAGGTCGCGGTTCGTCTGTAACTGCTTGAGCGCCTGCATCCTGGAGGCGGCGTTTAGGATACATTGTCTTGACCAACGCCACAAAAGCCTGCTGACCTTTCTCGGGATGGCGGCCTATGGCGTCGATTGTGATGGTGCCTGTCGTCGGCCAGAAGTTCACCTCGCGGTGCTTGATGTGGTGTTTCGATGGGCGTCTGACGTAGTATTTTAGAGCGAGCAGTTCTCCGATCGGTTCGTAAAACTCCGGCCCGTCGTCACGATAGTAAAGCATCCCGTTCCCTGAGTTTGGCTTTGAGCCATTGTCTTTTGATGAATTCTCCATGGTTTGATACCTGCTATTCAACTGTGAGAGATGATTGTGTGGCCGGTATCGGAAGCTGGGGCCGTGTGGCGAGCCAGTTCTCGGCGTCTGCCAAGCGAATGATTGTTCTGGCGCTGACCTTCACGGCGCGGATATGACCCTCACGGATTTCTTTCCATGCAGTGGTGCGTCCGATAGCGGCCCAAAGTGCGAAGTCATCGACTGACATCGCGCCCCTGGGTTTCTCTAGTTGTTGCGACATGTGATTTTCCTTTCCGAAAGCGTCTCGCTTTCAGGTGGATATAGATTTGATGCGGACGTGAGCGGACGCCTGCGCATTGTCTTGATGCGTGGCAGGGCGAGCGTTTGAAGAAGAGCTCAGTTTTTTGACGGTGCAGTGCCAGCGCAGAATGCAGCCCACGCGTCGGCAAGCTGTTGGCGCTTGTCGAGCAGGTCACCGCGGCGGTAGGCGGCTTCGACCTTGTTGCTGATGGTGTGGGCCAGCGCCATCTCGACGACTTCGTTCGGGAAGTCGGTTCGTTCCGCTGCCCAGTCACGGAAGGTCGAGCGAAAGCCGTGGGCGGTGATGTCGCCTCGTTTGAGGCGGCGTAGCAACATCAAGAAGGCCATAGAGCTGAGCGGCCGTTCCTGCACACCTCCCGGAAAGACGAAGTCGCTGGTTCGGATTTCCTGCATCTCGGCAAGGATGAGCTGAGATCGCTTAGTCAGTGGGATGCGGTGATCGCGGCTCGCCTTCATGCGTGCGCCGGGCACGGTCCAGAGCTGCGCCCGTTCGTCGTACTCGTCCCAGCGCATGCCCATGGCTTCGTTGGTGCGCGTGGCGTTGAGGATGCAGAACTCGAACGCACGCGCAACGACCGTTTCCTCCTGTCGCAGAATCTGGATGAAGCCGGGGGTTTCGTCGATCGGCAGGGCAGCATGATGGACGATGGTTGCGACTTTTGAACGTTTCGGCAGAAGATGATCGAGGTGACCCTTCCATCGCGCCGGGTTGTCTCCCGTGCGATATTTCATAACGCGAGCCCAATCGAGAATGCGCTCGATCCGGCCGCGAACGCGCGACGCGGTCTCGGTCTTGTCCTTCCAGATCGGCTGCAACACCTTCAGTACTAGCGCGTCGTCGATCAAGGGAACCGGCTTGTCCTTGAAGACGGGATAAACATATGTCTGGAGCGTCGCCGTCCATTGGTCGGCATGTTTGCCATTCTTCCAGCCGGCCTTGTGGGTGGCGATATAGTTCTCGGCACAGTTCTCGAAGGTGATGCCCTCAGTCGCTTCGATTGTCTTGGCTTGCTGTTCCTTGAGACGCTCCTCCAGTGGATCGAGGCCTTTGAGCCGCATGACACGGCAGACCTCCGCTTTCTCCCGCGCCTCGGCGAGCGACACGGTATGAAAAGGGCCAAGGCCCATATCCCGCAGCTTGCCGCCAGTGCGATACCGGAAGATCCAGCTCTTGGAACTACCGGTACGGACTTTGAGGTAGAGCCCAAGCCCATCGGCATGCATTCCCGGCTTCAGATGCTTGATTTTGAGTGCGGTGAGCACCCGTATGCGTGCCATTCCAAAACTTCCGCGTTGTGACCGAGCGCATATAGAAAGCTGGGTTCAGCCGATCGGCGGAGATGTTTAGAAAATGTGACGGGTCCCGCAGCCCTCTGGAGGTCACAGTGGTCGCTGGTCGCCAAAAGTATCGGGTATGCGCGACTGTTAATGTCGACGAGAAAGTCCGAATCCGCTAAGAGGCTGCCGGAGAGTGGGCTTTAATCGCGGCTGGGGCTAAGTGGCGAAAATTGATGATCAAATTGCTGAGGTTGCCGATCCGAACCTGAGGTTCAAGATCGCCGCCGGGGTTGCCGCGTTACGGCAACGTGCGACCTTCGGGCTGAACTTCGAGCGGCATATCCCGGAATATATTACGTTACCCAACGCGAGGGTGCGAGTCGGTTCGAGCGTTGGCCTTCGTGATGGCAGCTACAGCAAGCCACTCCGGGTGATCGGCATCGACGGCGACAACATCAGCTGTCTAGATGACGCCGGTGACTCTGCCCCACTGCTTTACGATCGTACCCAGCTAGTGGTCCTTAAACGTACAGGCGAGCCGGTTTATCCCGTCCTGCGATACATCGATTCTGTAATGCGCTCAGGCTCTCCGAACCGTCACTTAGTGATCGAAGGCGAGAATCATGGTGTGCTGCAGCTATTGCACTGGACGAGCAACCGGCGCTTCGACTGCATATACATCGATCCGCCGTACAATACGGGTGCGCGCGATTGGAAGTACAATAACAACTATGTCGACGTAAACGACGGCTTCAAGTCCAGCAAATGGCTCTCAATGATGGAGCGTCGGCTCGCAATCGCGCGGTCGCTGCTAAAACCGGACGGCGTATTGATCATCGCGATCGATGATTACGAATATTCTAATCTAATCCTGCTCCTCAAGTCTGATCGCTTGTTCAAGGGCTGGAGCCTCGAAACGGTTGTGCTCCAGAACAACCCTCGTGGCGGGGGTGGTAGTCACATTAGCAACACCCACGAATATGCGATCTTCGTGATACCGCCCGGAACTAAGTTAAGCCCCATTGAGGTGGGTGCCGACGAAAAGCGCGATTATCGCCGCCGCGGTCGGGGTGACCGGAACCTGCGGACAGGCCGCCCAAATAGCTTTTATTGCATCCTGGTCGATCCTCAAACCCGCCGCGCAGTCGGCGTTGGACCAGCGATTGGCCGGGACGAACCATATGAGACAGGGCCGACCGAGGATGGTTGGTTGCGCATTTACCCGCTTGGCCGTGAGGGTCTTGAGCGGGTATGGCGCAACAGCAGAGAGAGCCTGGAGCGACGCCTCTCAGAGGGCTCTATCACGCTCGAAGTCACGACGAACAACACGATTGTTCAGGTAATAGCCGGTGATAAAAAGACAGTGCCGATTAAGAGCATCTGGTCCGGTCCTCGGTACAACGCCGGCGAACAGGGGACGAACTTGGTCAAGTCCCTGACCGGCGTTGAATTCGATTATCCGAAATCTCTTTACTCTGTCTTCGACTGTATCAGGGTCGTAGTGGGAGAGCGCCCTGACGCACTGCTTCTCGATTATTTCGGAGGATCAGGTACTACGGCGCATGCCGTGATGCTACTCAACTGCTTGGACGGGGGGCGCCGTCAAACCGTCCTAGTGACCAACAATGAAATCGGAGAACCGCAGGAGCGGACCTTCCGAGCAGCAGGAATTAAGCCAACAGATTCTGAATGGCAGTCGGCGGGCATTTGCCGATCGGTCACATTCCCCAGATGCCGCAACGCTATCTTGGGTGTGGGACCGGAAGGTGAGCCCATCGATTGGGACTATGACACCGGCAGAACGACTGATCTTGAGGAAGCGCCGGTTGTCGAAACGCTGCCTTTTCTAGACCCTGTGCGATTTCGTGAAGCTAAGCTCCGCGCAAGTCTAGCTTCCTGGGTTCAGATCACGCGGAGCGCTTTGTCTGCTGCCGAAGGCTTCTATATCGCGCCAGTCGAGGGTTGCCGTGATGCGGTAAAAGGTCAGGCTATCCTCTTTGACCCAGATCGGCTTAGCGAGTTCGTCGAAGGCTTGGCCGAGGCCGAGCATATCACACGCATCTGGCTCGCGACGGCGGGCAACGTCCGTCGCGACAATCAGATTCGAGAAGAAGTGCTCGCAGCAGTTGGGACGCGTGTTCGGCAAGTGCAGCTTCTCCGCAAAGCGGCCGAGGGCTTTCCTGAGAATCTCGTGTATTTACAACTGGAGTATCTCGATCCCAGCGCGATAGAAATAGGCCGTCACCTTGACGACTTATTACCGACGCTGTGGCTGATGGCCGGCGCACAAGGATCAGTGCCGACGAGCGCGGAAGACGCGCCGTTCCTCGTGCCAACCGATTCCCACTTGGCCTTACTAATCGACACAAGCGCGGTGAGCGCGTTCCGCGACGCCATCGACCGCCACGGCGCCGTGCGCTGGGCTTTTATCATCACCGACTCGGCGGAAGCATTCCAGGAGACTGCCGCTCTATTGCCGAGCGGCATTCCGCCAACGCAGCGCGTACAACTCTACCGCGATTATCTCGGAAACTTCAGCATTAATATGACGGACGCATGAGAGTCGAACTCCGATCGTACCAGGAAAAGGCCGTTGAAAGCCTGCTCGTGTTCTTCGACGAGGCGATCCAATCGGTCGCGCGTCGACCGCATCCGCGCGGCATCGCCTTCTCCGCGCCTACAGGGGCCGGCAAAACCGTTATAATGGCGGCTGCGATCGAGGAGCTGTTAGTCGGAGGCGAGATCGCTGCACGCGCAGGCGTGATCCCGAATCCGACCGTCACATTTCTCTGGTTTTCGGATCGGCCTGACCTAAACGAACAGTCACGCCAGCGTATTATAAATGATGCGAACGGATTAGCGGCAGACCGCTTCGTTACGATCGAAAATGACTTCGATCGCGAAACGCTAGCCCCCGGCATGATTTACTTCCTCAACTTCCAGAAGCTCCGTGCAGGATCGTTGCTGACCAAGCTCGGCGACGGCCGATCATTAACCATTTGGGAAATTCTCGCCAATACGCAAGCCACGCGTCCGGGGAAGCTCATCGTCGTGATCGATGAAGCGCATCGAGGCTTATCGACACGCGAGCAAAATGAGGCTCAGACGGTCGCTTCCCATTTCGTGCGAGGTGGACAAAGCGAGATCATGATCCGCGGTGTGCCGGGCGCACCGCCGACACCATTTCCTCCGATCCAGATAGTGGTTGGCGTCAGCGCGACCCCAGAAAGGTTCAACGCTTATCTTGCAAGTGAAGGCGGTCGCATGAGGGCCGAAGTCCACGTCAACCCTCAAGACGTCCGCGGATCCGGCCTGATCAAGGACCGCATTGTGCTTGTCGGGCCTGAGGATCTCGACTCGCGTCATACTGACGTCCAATGGACCTTGCTTGGTCATGCCTGCCGGAAGATCCAGGATATGGAAGCGGCATGGAACGCGTTCACGACCGCAAATCCCCCGACGCCGCCCGTCGTCCCAGCTCTCGTCATCCAGGTTGCGGACGGGAACACATCGACGCCGACCGCTACTTCGTTGGACGCACTTGTGCAAAAGCTCCGGGAGGATTGGCCGGACCTTTCACCTGACGCGGTTGTGCATTGCTTCAATGGAGTCAGCTCGATTGAGGTAGCGCCCGGGTGGATCATTGCTTATCGAGATCCAAGTGAGCTCTCGTCGGATACCGCAATCAGGGTCATCCTGTTTAAAACAGCGCTTAACACGGGATGGGATTGCCCGCGCGCTGAGGTAATGATGTCTTTCCGGACGCTCACCGATCGAACTGCAATTGCGCAACTGGTCGGGCGGATGGTGCGCACGCCCCTTGGCAGTCGGGTGCCAGGCGACGACGTCCTGAACTCCACATATCTTTATCTGCCGATGTTCGATCAGGATAATCTGCAGGCCGTAAAATCTTATCTGACGACTGACGCATTCGAGGTGAGCGCTGAGGTTCTGGCATCTAGCGAGACTCAGGTCCTTGTGGTTCGTCCGGACGGTGCCACGATCTTCGATGCGTTAAAGCTTCTGCCGACTGAAGTGGTTGCTGGCGAGCGACCGATGCCCGACGTCAAGCGCTTATTGAAGCTTTGCCGACTCCTCGAACAGGACGGCTTGGATCGGTCCGCCTCGCGCGACGCGGTGGGCGTCATGCGCGGAATGTTGGAAGCCGCTTATGCGGAGCAGTCCCTTGACAGCGATTTCGAGGCCACCATTGCTGCCGGCGGCACGACCGCCATCGCCCAGCTTACGGTTGTTGGTGGCGAAATCACGACATCGGACGTCCTCCAGACCGAGATTGGACAGGAAGACATTAATCGGATGTTCCGAGCGGCATCGTCGGTGATCGCCGACGAGCTTGGACTAGCTTGGTTGCGCGCGCACTATGACCAAGACCATCCTGAGCGCGCAAAGCTTACCTTCCTGATTCTCATGCGTTCTCCAGCTCTGATCGCTTCGGTCAGTAGCTGGGCTAGCGGACGATTTCAGGCACTGCTGTCGGCGTGCATGGCCGATATCCAAGGGCTCCCAGATGGTCGGCGAGATCACTATGTTGCCCTCCAGCGCTCGGGTCGATCGGTGCAGCGCAGCCTGATGGCAGCCGAAAGTCGAGTAATCTTTCCGCTGCCTGCTGACGGGGTCAATCAGCGAGGCCACCTGTACGTACAGCCGGGCAGTTCGGAGGATTGCGTCATGGTGCTTAACGGCTGGGAGCGCGCAGTGCTTGCCGCTGAGAGGTCGCGGCACGACTTCCTCGCGTTCTTGCGCAACTTGGACCGGAAACGTTGGGCGCTCTCTTTTGCCTATGACTTCAATGGGACAAAGCCAGGATTCCCTGATTTCCTCATTTTCCGATCCGTGAGCGATAAGATCGTGACGGATATCTTAGAGCCCCACCAAGGTGAAGACTCGGTCGCAAAAGCGAAGGGCTTGGCAGAATTTGCTGAGCGATATGGTAACTGGTTTGGCCGCATAGAAATGATCCGGCTTGAGGGAGATAGTTTAAGGCGATTGGCTCTTCAAGAGAAAGATGTCCGGGCAGCTGTCCGTGCTGTGTCAAGCCATGAGGACTTTCTAAATCTTTTTTAGTCGGTAAAGAGGCGGGGAGCTTAGACCCGACTTCGGAGGAGGCGAAACATCTCCGCTTGATACCGCGCGTCCTGAAGGGCGTTGTGATTGCCGTCGAGCTTCGGCTCGAGATGCGCGGCGATGCGGCTGGATCGCGTCTCGCCCCATGCGCAACCGGTCGCTCCCATGTAGAGCGACTTGATGTCGAGCGCAGCGAATCCGAAGGGATTTTCGCCCAGGTAGCGGTGGAAGTAGTAGTTGACGAACGACCAATCGAACGCGGCATTGAAGCCGACAAATACGGGACGTCCGTTACGATCCGTGGTCTTCCGTATCCACCGGCGGAAATCCTCCATGGCATTGGCGGGCGACAGGCCGACTCGCTCCATTTCGTCCAGTGTGAGCCCCGTGACATCAAGTGCCTTCGGATCGAAGTTCGCATTGATCGGCTTGACGAAGCACTCGAACGTTACACTGTCGTCGAAAGCGGCGCATGCGCCTATGCTCAACAGGCTGTATTCGCCGGGTATCGGACCTGCGGTTTCGACATCGACCGAAATGAAGACTTCGCTCATGGGATCAGTGGCTCGCTGCTGACAAGGGGCGGGCGGTTGCGCACCGCCGCCCAGTGAGTCCGGAACTCGCGGCGCCGCTCGTCGACGCTGCCGGACGGGGTCCAGTGGTGGCCGCCGAAGGAGACCAGATCAAAGGGATGTTTGACTCCTGCTTTCCCGAGAAGAAGGGTCGGCAAGCTGCGTCCGAGGGCATACCCGAGCTCAAGAAAGCAATTGGGACGTTCGCCGGTGATGTCGGCGATCACGACGCTGCTTCGGTGAAGCCGCTCGAATATCTCCTGATCGATGCGGTTGTATTCGTATGGAGACTTGCCGTCGACCACCGTCAGCTTGAAGCCGAATTCGTCCTCGACGACGGGGCGGACCACGACGTCGAAGAATTCCTGCACGGCAGGGTATTCCGGGTTCGCGGGATCGAGCAGCCGCACGCCGAACGCGGTCGGCTTCCTGAGCGACTCCATGAGGCCTATCAGCGTGGCGACGCGCTTTGCGGTGTCGCTGCGACCCCAGTTGAGCCGATTGATCCAACCGTGTGGGTCCAGTTCGCCCTCGGTCCGGAACAGCCGCGCCGTCTGACTGCTGACGAGTCCGAAGTCGAAGAGCCGCAAGGAGCCTTTCCCGGACGGGGACAGCTTGAAATTCAGCGGAACGACCGGCTTGCCGGCATCGTGATAGAGGTTCGCCAGATGATGGACGCCTTCGGTGCCGCCGATCGCGATGAGGATGTCGCCCCATCTCGCCTGCATCTCCATCCGCTTGGCGTTCATGTCCCACTGCGCCGCGTTCTCGATCTTCACCGCGCTCGAATCGCGCAACCGGTCCCACATCGCCGCGAAAGAGGGCGGAATCTGATCCTCCGTCTTGTAGTGCTGGACGGCGATCGCGAGGGTCTCCGGCGCGCCGGCTGGACGGTGCGGCAGGCTCGCCTCCAGGGTCTGCCAGACGTGCCAATCGAAACAGATCGGACGGCCGTCTGCGGTGCGCGTCGGTTCTCGATCGACCGGCACCACGAACGTCGCTCCGCGCGCCGTCAGTTCCTTCACGAGCAGCTTGACGAAATCTCGCGCAGCGTCGACCTCGGCCGTGGTCGCGACCGACGCGTCCGCGTCGATGGCGCCGGCGATGTGGATTCTCCGGCCGAACACGGCGGACTTGGTCATCTATTCGTCCTTCATCACGGGCGACGGTTTCAGGGTCGCGGCCGCCGACTTGATGTGATCGAATCGCAGCGCCTCGCGGGGAAACGCCAAGGCGAGCGCCGCAGGATAGAGACGCGTGCGGATGTCGGAGTAAGTCCAGCCAGGCTGCGTCGACGTCAACGCCGTCGCGCTCACCAGACTGATGATCTGAGCGTCGGTCAGCTTCAGGCCCTTCAGGTCGGCAGTGAAAAGCTGGCGGCGCTCGGCGTCGTCGGGCCGCCGGAACTCCTCTACGATCGCCGCCCGTCGAAGGATCGCGGCGTCCAGGACCGAGACACGGTTGGTGCAGAGGAACACCACGATCCGGCCTCCGTGGCGACGCAGATCGTCGACGCATTGTATCAAGGTGTTGACCGCGACCTTGTCTTCGTGATGGCTCTGATCCTGCGACCGCTGCGCCGCGAGGGAATCGCCCTCGTCGATAATCAATACGGCGCGGCGGTGCTTGCCTGCGGACTGCACGACCTTGTGGAAGGCGTCGGCGATGAACGTCCCCATCTCGCCGACCTTGCCGCTGCCGCGGACGCGGTTGCTCAACTTGAAGAGAACCGAGTCCTCGCTGCGCGTCTCCGACGCCCACCGGTTGGCCGCGCACTCGGCCGTGGCGGTCTTGCCGGTGCCGACGTCGCCGTGAAACACGATCAGCGGATATTGCTCGGAAACGAAGCCGCAGATCGGCAGCACCTCGCCGTGGAACCGCTTGCTCCACCCTGCGATCTCGCCGAGATTCAGGAGAAGGTCGAGTTGACTGCGGATCCTGACGTAGCGCTGCTCGAAACCGAGCAAGGTTTTTTCCGTGCGCGCGAGGGCCTCATCGGGGAGCGGCGTCTCCTTGTCGAAGAAGTTCGGCTGGCTCACTTGGTGAAATCCTTGCGCCGGACGCCGAAGGCATTGCTCGCGTAGTCCCGCCCGCCGCCGGCCTTGAGGGAGCCGTGGCTCGTATCCGTGGTCGTCGCGGTCCAGCTCAACTCAAGTTCGTCGGCCACCATCACCGCCGCCATCGGCGTGTAGTCGTCGGTGTTGCCCAAGACGACGCGCAGGTCGGGGTCGGGGACGCGGGGCCACAGCACGCCGCCGGGCCGGCTCATGGTAAGACCGCCGACCGCGGAGTTCACTTCGAACCGCGCCGCCTTCTGCTCCACGCCGTAGCTGAAGAGGGTCACGTCGACCCACTTCAAGTAGCCCTTCTTGGCCAGGAGTTCGACGTCGTGACCGATCTTGCGGGCATAGTCCTCGGTCCAGGCGCCGGTGCTGTTGGCGATCATGATCAGGTCGGCGGTCACCCTGCGGACGACGATCTCGACGTCGACGACGGAATAGGTTTCGGTTGCGGTATCGGTGTAGCTCATGCTGCGGCCTCCACGTTGAAGCGAGAACCGAAGACCTCCTTCCAGACATCGTCGTCGTCGTCGATCGAGGCCAAATTGACGGTTTCCCAGGACTCGAGCGCCTTGGCGACGATCTCCTGGCGCTCGGTTTCGGTGATGCGGGCCACGACGTTGTTGGTGTTGCACACCGGATCGACGATGACGACCGGTTCGGAGAACGAGGGAACGAAGCCGGTGTTCTCCGGGAAGGTGACCTTGTCCATCAATTCCGACTGGGCGATGTAGAGCAGGAAGTTGCGGAATCGCGCCTCGATGGATGCGGATTTGCCGTTCTTGTCGAGGATATGCGCGAGAATGAGCTCGATCGCGAAGGACTTCAGCGCGAAGAGTTCGGCGTGGTTGCGCCAGCGCTTCGCGAGGCGGACCAGCGTGCGGAAATCCTTGTCCTTGTCCTTGCGGTCCCGCACGAACTTGATCTGGCAAGGCGCGCAGGTTTCGATCCTCGATCCGTCCCGGTTGAACTGCCAGCCATAACCGGCGCGCGTGACGTCCTCGATCACGGGCACGATGTCGACGCTCAGGCCGGAGCCGACGAATTTGACCGTTGCCGCCTTGTGCTGGATCTCGAAATCCTCGACCGACTTGTTGGGATAGAGATCGATCAGAAGCGAGTGGATTGTCTCGCTGAGGGTTTCTAACGTCTCGTTCTCGACGCTCTTGCCGGAGATGTAGAAGACGACGTCCACGTCGACCGGGTCCGCGGTGGTGCGGCGCAGGATGGTGAATTTGGCGAACGAACCCGCCTTCACCACCTTCGTGATAGTGATCTTGGTCTTCGACCGGACCGTCTTGCTCAGTTCCGAGATCAGCCGGTCGACCTGCGTGTGGTAGGCGGTGCGCTTGTCGGCCGGCAGCCGCAGCACGTTGGCGTCGTAGTTCCGCAACTCGGTATCGTTCAAGGGCATCGTTGGCCTCGCATTCGGAGCCGGATGCCGGGTCGGCAAGCGGTTTCTCTCTAGTGGATGCCAGTGAACGGTATTCGATTCCGGGTTGATGTGCAATAATGCAAAACGAAAAACAAATTGTTTTGTAATACAAACATTTTTGTTTGCAGGATTGACGTAGGGATCGAATTCAGATTCTCTCGCGTACATGAGTGATTTGGAAATCTACCGGCTGATAGGGTCCCGTATTGCCGCTCGGCGGAAGGATCTGAGATTGAAGCAGGTCGAGGTCGCCGCGCAGATCGGGCTGACGAGGGCGTCCCTCGCCAACATCGAGAAGGGGCGCCAGAAGATCATGCTGCACCAGATCTACAGGATCGCCGAGGCCCTCAGAATCGAATCGATACTCGATCTGGTGCCACCGCGCTTCTCGACGTCCGAGCCGGACGAGCCGATCGTATTCGTGGAGAGCGACATGAGAGAAGATTTAAGAGTTCAAGCAGAACAGTTCGTTCGGCGCGCGCCGGGCAGGCGATAGCGATGGTCGACATCGCAGCAGCGAAGGCCCGGGCTACCGAAATTGTGGAGCGGTTCGGCGTCAAAACTCCCCCGGTGCCCGTGGAGCGAATCGCGAAGCAACTCGGAGTCATCGTTCAATACGCGCCGTTCGACGAGGAGCTCTCCGGGATGGCCTTTCTCAAGGAAGGTGTCGCCATCATCGGCATCAATTCCAATCACCACCCGAATCGCCAGCGCTACACGCTCGCGCACGAACTAGCGCACATCTATCTCCACCGCCCGCATTTGGAGGCGGGAGTTCACGTGGACCAGAGTTCGGTCAATTCGCTCAGAAGAGACCTTGTCTCGGCGGAAGGTACCGATCCGCTGGAACGGGAGGCCAATGCTTTCGCTGCGGAATTGCTGATGCCGACGAAGCTACTTGCCGGCGCCCTAGATGACCGGATGCTCGACCTCGACGACGATCGGCTGCTCGCGCTGGCGAAAAGGTTCAAGGTCAGCCTGATGGCGCTGCAGTACCGACTTCAGCGCATCTGACGGGCCGACCGACGTGGCTTTCGTCCTGTACGACGTCGAAACCTCGGGGCTGAACAAGCGCTTCGACCAGATTCTCCAGTTTGCCGCCGTCAGGACAGACGCCGATCTCGTAGAGACCCACAGGTTCGAGACGCAATCGCGCCTGATGCCGCACGTCGTCCCGTCGCCGAGGGCGCTGCTCGTCACCGGCATGTCGCTCAAGGACGCGAACAGCATGTCCCGTCCATCGCACTATTCAATGGTGTGCGAGATCGCGAAGACCCTTGCGTCCTGGTGCCCCGCCACATTCCTGGGGTTCAATTCGATCCGCTTCGACGAGGAGTTCCTGCGCCAGGCATTCTATCAATGCCTTCATCCCGTGTTTCTGACAAATACGAACGGGAACGCTCGGGCCGATGTCCTCAATCTGATGCGGGCAGCGACGACGCTGCACCCGACTGTGATCCGCCCAGGCGTGGATATCGACGGACGCTTGAGCCACCGCCTGGGCGCGCTCGCCGCGGCGAACGGAATCGTGCAGGGGAGGGCCCACGATGCCGAATCGGATGTCGATGCCATGCTCGGATTATGTAGGCTTGTCCGAGACGGGGCGCCGGCGCTCTGGTCGAGCTTCCTCCGCTTCTCCTCGAAGGCGGCAGTTGTGGATCTTGCTCGCGACGAGGATGCATTCGCCTATTTCGATTTCTTCGGAACCCCTCGGGTGATGCACTTCTTGACGAGGGTCGGGGTCAGTCCGAACGACGCGAACGCCCACTACTGTCTCGACATCGAGTGCGACATCGACGGTCTTCGCAAGCTCGACGATGCGGCGCTCGCGGTGAGGTTGGCGCAGGAGCCGCGACCGATTCGAAGGCTCAAGGCGAATGGATCTCCGTTGCTTTACCCGTTGTGGGACATCGACGCCGAGTGCTTCCTCGATCTAACGGAAGACGACTTGACGCGACGGGCGTCCTCGGTACGCGCGGATGAGGAGTTCACGGCGGCCCTCACCCGTGCCGCCGCATCGCTTGAGCCGGTCTATGCTCCCTCCGCGCATGTCGAGCTTCAGATCTACGGGAGCAACTTCTTCGGCAATGCCGATCTGGAATTGTGCCGGCGGTTTCACGCCAGTCCTTGGACGGCTAGGCCGGAGTTCATCAATCGCTTCGAGGATCCACGTCTGAAGCGCCTCGCGCACCGGCTGATCTACCTCGAAAGCCCACACCTGATCGAGGAGGGCAAGCGGCAGGTCATAGCGGAGGACATCGCGGCGCGGAGGCGCGGAGAGGGCAAGCATGCGCTTCCGCCGTGGACGACGATAGCTCAGGCCCTGTCCGAGCTTGAGGCCATCGACGGAGAGGTGTCGGACGCGTTCAAGCAGGCGTACCGCGACCTGCGGTAGCGCCGTTTCACTTCGCGACGAGCGGTGGGATTGAGCGCGGATCCCGACTTCGCTCTCTAACCGCCCCCAGCCCTCCGTCGAACATTTTCGCCCATATTCCGGACCATACATGCGTGAAGATTGCACGCGAATTGGGATGAACCCGCGTGAGGTCCGACGTACGCCGCACGCCTGTAACTCAGGTGTTTCTTGAATGTCGACGAACTTGTGCGACTGGGGGCAGCTTATACTGATTTGGTCTCCCTCTCCGCCAGTTCCGCCGATTGCACGCTATGGCGCGATAGAGCTGCCGGTAGCCGCACGCTCACCAAGCAGCATAGCGAACCGCAAATCCTGCTCTATGGTCCGATATATTATCGATCGAAG